>Ga0129333_10003978_pt1 | contig 13860 bp, 8 predicted proteins | sample CPB6_08_DNA_FD_94474 | JGI IMG/M metagenome (GOLD analysis project Ga0129333, IMG submission 94474) | Freshwater to marine salinity gradient microbial communities from Chesapeake Bay, USA - CPBay_Sum_0.6_0.8_DNA | ecosystem: Environmental > Aquatic > Marine > Coastal | place: USA: Chesapeake Bay... | reverse complement strand
GTCTAAACAGATTTAAATCTGGTTTCTTTGTCGATAATTTTACTTCATTTATCGCACAGGATTCAAATTATGGTATTAAGAATAGTATAGATTTAACAAATAAAGAACTTAGACCTGCTCACTATACAAATGCAATTGACCTAATTTTTGGACCAGTCTCAAATGCAAATCTAACTAATTTCTCTCCAATAGAAGGAGTTAACATTAGAAGATCTAATGATGTTATTACACTAGATTATGCAGAAGTTGAATGGTTGTCTCAACCATTTGGAACTCGTACAGAAAGTGTAACTCCATTCCTACTTAATTTCTGGGAAGGAACTCTCGAATTAACTCCAGAATCTGATGTCTGGGTTGATACAACAAGATTGCAAGCTAGAATTATTGATACTGAGGGAAATTATGCCCAAACTATTAATGATTTGGCAAGAACTAATAATGTTGATCCACAAACAGGATTTGCTCCTGTAATTTGGGGATCTTGGGTTGCAAACTGGACTGGACAGACTCAAATTATCACTTCTACTACAAGAACTACTGAAAATAGAGGTGGTTTAGGTTGGGCAGAAGAAATAGTAAGACTTAATACATTTGAAGAGACAAGAGAACTTGGAGTAGAAAGCAGAACTGGAAGTCAGTTAGTTGTAACTGAGCAATTTGATCGTACTTCTGTTGGTGATAGAGTTGTAAGTAGAGAACTCATACCATTTATGAGATCTAGAAATATTGAGTTCTTTGGTAAGAAAATTAAACCATTAACTAGAGTATATCCATACTTTAGTGGTGTGGATATGACAAGATTCTGTGTACCAAAACTTCTAGAAATTTCTATGATTTCTGGTTCTTTCCAAGTTGGAGAGACTGTTAGAGGTGTTGTAATTAATACTGGTTTAAATCCAAACCTGTTCGATAGAATACCTAGAATAAGTTTTAGAGTTGCTCAAACAAATCATAAAGAAGGACCATATGATGCTCCAACTAGAACTTATAGATTTAACCCATACGATAACACTCAACCTTTACCATCAACATATTCATCAACATCAACAGTTTTAAACGTTGATACGTACTCTCTAGCAAGTCAAGTTCTTGGTCAATATAGTGGATATATTGATATTGGAATGTCTTTAGTAGGAGAAACTAGTGGTGCAAGAGCAACAATAACAAATAATCGTCTTATTTCCGATCGTTCAGCGATTGTTGCTGGAAGTCTCTTTATACCAAATCCAAATTGTGTAAATCATCCAAGATTTGACGCTGGTGATATTCCATTCACACTTACAAGCGATCCAAACAATAACAGAGATTTGGCAACAACCTATGCTCAAAAGAATTTCTTTGCATCTGGAACACATGAAACTGTTCAAGAAAATATTATTTCGGTAAGAAATGCAAGGGTTGAAACAAGGTCGTTAAATCAAGATAGAGGATCTACAAGAAGTCTGGGAACAAGACTTGCAAGTAGCGATATTATCAGTAGAAACTTCTGGACCTGGCCAGTATTTTTTGGTGGTGGAGGAGACCCTATAGCCCAAACTTTTGTTATTGATGAAACTACAGGAATTTTTGTAACTAAATGCGATTTCTTCTTTAAAACTAAAGATGATATGGACGTTCCTCTTCGTTTTACGATGAGACCTGTTGTAAACGGATTCCCAACTCAAGAGATACTTCCATTCTCTGAAATTGTTTTAGATCCAGATGAAATCTCTCTTTCTAATGATGCTTCGGTTGCTACTACAATTTCTTTTAAAGCCCCAGTTTATCTGGAAAGCGGTAGGGAATATGCTTTAGTTCTTGAGTCAATATCTACAAAGTATACTGTTTTCATATCAAGAGTAGGTGAAAATGATTTACTCACGGATGAATTTGTTACCCAACAACCATACCTTGGATCACTATTAAAGTCGCAAAATGCTTCTACATGGGAACCAAGTCAGTGGGAAGACCTCAAGTTTACTCTATACAGAGCAGATTTTGTAGAGTCTGGTTCTGTCGAATTATATAATCCTGCTCTTAAGGAAGGGAATGGTCAAATTCCTACACTTGTTCCAGATTCTATTGTACTAAATTCCAGAAAAATTAGAGTTGGTTTAGGAACCACTATTCCAGATTCTGGATATACACTAGGAAACACTTTCTCACAATTAAAAACTAACGCAACTGGTAACTTGGTTGGTGTTGCTGGATCAGCTATTGGTTCACTGACTGTTTCTAATGCTGGTATTGGTTATACCCCATCTACAGGTGGTTATACATTTAACGGTGTAAACTTAGTAACTATAACTGGAAGTGGTAGAGGAGCTACTGCAAATATAAGTATTGCTAATGGAGTTGCAATTGCTGCCACTATTACTAGTGGAGGAAGTGGATATCAAAGTGGAGATGTTCTTGGAATTACAACTATAGGTATAGCATCAATCGGAAGAGATGCAAGGTTTACAGTAGTTTCTATTGGAGCAACGAGTGAACTTATTTTAGATAATGTTCAAGGAAACTTCGTAACTGGTGCTGGATACACCATGATGTATACAAATGGTTCTGGTATTACTACAACTCTAAATTATTCATCAGGTGGAAATGTAACTCCAACATCAATTATTGTTGAAAGTGATGGTTTACATATTAAAGTCAATCACAAAAACCATGGAATGTATTCAACAGAGAACTATGTAGAATTATCAGGTGTTCTCTCAGATGTCGTTCCTACAAGATTAACTGCAGAATATAATGCAACTTCAACTGGACCAATTGCAATTCAAGATCCAACAAACTTTGGTGTTTTTGAAAATGTTGGAGTCGGAACTACAAATATTGGATATGCGTTAATCGAAGATGAAATTATTGAATATACATCAGTATCAGGAAATAATTTATCAGGAAATATTGTAAGAGGAATTAATCCTCGCACATACCCAGTTGGAACTCCCGTTTATAAGTATGAACTTGGTGGAGTTAATCTTGCAAGAATAAACAAGATTCATTCTATGCAAAATGTAACTATACCAAATCCAATTACATTCGATTCATATCATGTTAAACTTGATATGGCACCACTTAATGTAAATAATGATGATAGAAGTGATGATGTTGGATATCCTGCACTATATTTAAATCAAACAAAATCTACTGGTGGATATAATATTAGGGCAACACAAAACATGCCTTTTGAAATCATAACTCCTATGGTTCAGAACCTAACAGTTCGTGGAACAAATCTAACTGGAGAAATTAGAACAACAACTGGTAAGAGTATAAGTGGTAGCGAAATTCCTTTTGTTGATAATGGATTTGAGCCAATAGTTATAAATGAACCAAATTATCTTGATACTCCAAGAATTATAGCGTCAGAGATTAACGAAAAATCTAAACTCTCCGGCGATAAGTCTCTCAATATGAGACTATTATTGAGCACAACTGATAGTAGAGTATCTCCAGTTATTGATGCTCAGAGAATTAATGTTATCACAACATCAAATAGAGTTAATGATGTTATTGGTGACTATGCAGCAGATAGAAGAGCGAATGAAATTATTTCAGACCCAACTGCGTGTCAGTATATTTCTAAAGAAATTCTTTTAGAAAATTCAGCTTCTTCTATTAAGATTTTAGTCGCGGCTCACGTTAACGTCAATTCTGACATTAGAGCATTCTATGCAATAGGAAATGAAACTGGATTTAATCCAATATTTACTCCTTTCCCTGGATATTCAAACCTTGATGTCAGAGGTCAAATTATAGCACCTGAGAAAAATAATGGAGAACCTGATGTATTTGTTCCAAAAACAAATTCATATGGATTTGGAAGTGAAGGATTGGAATTCAAAGAACATACATTTAGTATAGATCAATTACCACCATTTAGAGCATATAGAATTAAATTGATTCTAACTTCAACAACTCAGGTATATGTACCAAGAGTTAGAGACTTGAGAGTAATTGCACTTGCATAGTATGGAAAATCATGGAGTAGAGGGTTATGCGGATCTCGCAAGAGATCCGACTACCAATTCAATATTAAATGTTAATCGCTTGGAATATGAACAATATGTTGCCAGAAGAGCAGCAAAAAATGAAAAGAATCAAAAAGTACAGTCAATTGAAGATGAAGTTGCTAATATGAAAAGTGATATTGATGAAATAAAATCACTATTAAGGGAGTTAATTAATGGATCCAGATAAAATTGAATTGGAAAATTTGAGTAAAAGTTTTGAATTTTTTAAAGTATCTTCTGAAATAGATAATATAGAAGACATAGAAAAATTAAGACTTATCGCTAAGTCTTATTATAAACTTTATCTCAAACAACAAGAAGTTGTATCATCTCTAGGACTAACAGGAGTATCAGATGGCGAGTAAAACCATAACTTTCGACCCAGATGCAGGAGTTCCTAGAGGAGTCAATCTCACAATACATACTGGTGCAGATTTTGTGACAAATTTTACTGTACAGAATACTTCAAGTTCTGCATTTAATCTAACTGGTTATACTGGATCAGCAGCGATGTCAAAAAGCGTTTCTGTTGGAGCAACTTTAGGTATAACAACTTCTTTTGCAGTTGGATTTACAAGTGCATACGCTGGCAAATTCAAAATCTCTTTAGGGTCTGCAGCAACTAGAAAGTTAAAAGAAGGTAGATACGTTTATAATATTCTAGTTAGTTCTGGATCAACCGTTTATAATATTGTAAACGGAAATGTATTAGTCATCGCAGGCATCACTACAGCGCCATCATAAATATTCTCAAGGGATAAACTACAAATGGCACAACCAGCAAGTAGAGAAGATTTGATAAATTATTGTAAAAGGCAACTTGGTGCTCCTGTATTGGAAATCAACGTGGCTGATGAACAGATTGATGACCTAGTTGATGATGCTTTACAGCATTTTCATCAAAGACATTTTGATGGTGTTAGCCAGGTATTTTTAAAGTATCAAATAACTCAAGACGATATTGATAGAGGAAGAGCTCCTGGAGGAAATTCTGTTGCTGCTGGAATAGTAACTACAACAGCATCAACAACAATAAATGGTTCCTCAGTAAATTTTTCATATAAAGAGAATAGTAATTTTTTACAAATTCCACCAGCTGTGATTGGAATTACAAAAATATATCATTTTGATGGTACAAATACTACAACAAATAATATGTTTAGTATTAAGTACCAGTTATTCTTGAATGATATTTACTATTGGGGTTCGACTGAGATTTTAACCTATGCTATGGTAAAAACATATCTAGAAGATATAGATTTTTTACTTACCACGCAAAAACAAATAAGATTTAATCAAAGACAAGATAGATTATATCTAGATATTGATTGGGGAAGTGTTGCTGTCGGAGACTATATCATTATTGATTGTTATAGAACATTAGATCCAAATGACTATACTAGGGTTTGGAACGATTCGTTCTTAAAAAGATATTTAACTGCTCTCATTAAAAGGCAGTGGGGACAAAATTTAATAAAATTCCAAGGTGTCAAACTTCCAGGTGGAGTTGAATTGAATGGAAGACAAATTTACGATGATGCTCAAAAAGAACTAGATGATATTGCAGAAAAAATGTCTTCTACTTATGAATTACCACCTCTAGATATGATTGGTTAATAAAATGCTTAATCCTTTTTTTCAACAAGGTTCTAGGTCAGAACAAAATTTAATTCAAGATTTGATCAACGAACAGTTGAGAATGTATGGGGTTGAAATATATTATTTACCAAGAAAGTATCTATCACAAAAAACGGTATTAAAAGAAGTTGTTGAATCAAAATTTGATGATTCATATCCCATAGAGGCATATGTAGAAAATTATGACGGATATGCGGACAATACTACAATTTTATCAAAGTTTGGAATACAGTCAACACAAGAGTTGACTGTCATAATATCGCAAGAAAGATTTGAAACTTATATATCACCATTAATAAAAAATGAACCAAATATAAAACTATCAACTAGACCAAAAGAGGGTGATTTAATATACTTTCCTTTAGGAGATAGATTATTTGAAATTAAATTTGTAGAGCACGAAAAACCATTCTATCAACTACAAAAAAACTACGTATACACTTTAAAATGTGAACTATTCAGATATGAAGATGAAATTATCGACACAGGTATATCTGAAATTGATGATGTTTTAGAACCAATAGATGGTTCGGATGGAACAGAAGTTTTCATAGGTCCAATACAAACTCTTACTTTAGTTGGAGTAGGAATCACAGCATCTGCAGTAACATCTCTCGTTAACGGTGCTCTTAGAAGTATTACAGTTACCAATCGTGGAGGTGGATATACCAGTTCTCCAGTTGTTGCAATATCTTCAGCTCCTTCTGGTGGCATAACTGCCACTGCAATTGCGGAAATGATTGGGGGAATAGTCGTATGTACTGATAACGTCGATCCAGGTTCAAAATCAGTACAATCCGTCAGATTGATTAACGCTGGAATGGGATATACAAATAGACCTGGAGTTAGGTTTGTTGGTGGTGGTGGTTCTGGAGCTGCTGCTACAGTCGGAATTGCTACTACTGGATCTGTAGGTATTGTAACTTTAACTGCTGGTGGTTCTGGATATACTACCGCACCAACTGTAACTTTCTCAACACCAAAACATGTTGGTGCTGCTGCAACTGCTGTAATTGACACGACAGTTGGCACTGGCGGAAGCGTTCTTTCCGCAGTAATCAGTCCAGGAAGTTCAACATATCTATTCCCTGGAGGAACAACAGGTGGTGTTTTCTATAAGAAAGCACCCTCTATTGTATTTGAACTACCTACTGGTATAGGGAACCCTGCAATAGCAACTGCAATAATGGGCGACTACAACACAACAGGTGGAACAGTTGCAAGCATAGCAATTACATCTGAAGGTAAATTCTATGATCCAAACAACCCACCACTAGTAACTCTATCTTCTCCAGGAACTAGTCTAGTTAGTGCAACTATAGATATTGGATTTGGATTAAATGGTTCATCCATAGATCCATCGTCTGTTGCATTTACCACAACTGGTAGAGCGTACAGAACTGCTCCAACTGTAGCAATATCAACTGGCGGAATTTATGGAAATGATGCACCAACACAAGTTGCAGTTGGTATTGCAACCATACATCCAATAACTGGAATCGTAACCGCTGTTGGATTTAACTCAACTACAGATCCTTGGTGTGTTGGAACCGGAGCAACAATTGGATTTGGTTATACTGTAGCTCCACGTATAACATTCTCAGGAAGTCCATCACCAGTTACTGCAACCGCATCTGCAACCGTTTCAATTGCGGGAACAATAACTTCTATTTCAATAGGAAATAGTGGATTTGGATATAATTCAGGATTTGTTCCAACAGTTACTATAGCATCTCCCAGCGGAGCTAATGAATCATTTAGAGCATTAGGATTTACTACAATAAGATTTAATTCAGTTCTATCATCGGGAACAATTGCAGTTGGTTCTACAGCAATAACAGGAATCGGAACAACGAACATTCTTATTGGAGATAGGGTTAGATTAGCAGTTGGATATGATCAACCATATAACTTTATATCCACAAATGCATATGTAACTCAAATTGGAATAAACACAGTATTCATGTCAACTGCTGCAACTAATGTTGGTATAGCAACATCAGTATTTGAGTTTGGTATTGACCAGTGTGGTATTGTAACTGGTATTGGAGTTACATATGGTGGAGGTGGATACCTAACGCCACCGCTAGTTACAATATCAAATCTAGTGTCTGATAAGAATTACATAAGTGTTGCTGCCGGAATAAGAACAGCAACCGGAATATCCACTATAAACTCTGCAGGAGTAGTGACTGCTATTTACATTACTGACCCTGGAGAAGGTTATATACTCACACCAACAGTCACAATTTCTTCACCTTCTCTTACTTCAACTGGAGACTTTATTTTTAATGAAATTGTTACTGGTTCTATTAGCGGAACAACTGCTAGAGTTAGATCATGGAACTCTGTTACAAATTCTTTAGAAGTTTCGAATACAAATGGAACTTTTAGAATAGGAGAAAATATAGTTGGTTCTGAGTCTGGTGCTTCACATCAACTCAGAACTTTCAACACGAACACTCCCAATGATGGATACTCTGACAATTCCACTATTGAATCCGAAGCTGATTTAATTATCGATTTTAGTGAAAGTAATCCATTTGGGATGCCATAAATAACTTTTATTAGAATCAAACAATATTATTAAAGGAACTTAAATATGTTTGAATATTTTTACAACGAAATTTTGAGAAAGACTGTCATATCATTTGGCACTCTTTTCAATAATATCAGTATTAAGCACACAGATTCTTCTGGTCAGGTTGTAAGTGTTATTAAGGTTCCTTTAGCGTATGGTCCAACTCAAAAATTTCTGGCAAGGTTGAATCAATCACCAGATTTGAATAAATCGGTTGCTATGACATTACCAAGAATGTCATTTGAATTTACTGGTTTAACATACGATCCATCTAGAAAGGTTACAACCACCCAAACTTTTACAGTAAAAGATCCAAATAATGGATCAGAAACTAAAAAGGCATATATGCCAGTTCCTTATAATATGCAGTTTGAACTTAGTATTATGGCTAAGTTAAATGATGATGCTTTACAAATTGTTGAGCAAATTTTACCATATTTTCAACCATCATTTAATCTAACAGTTGAACTATTAGATTCAATTAATGAAAAAAGAGATATACCAATCATTTTAGAAAATGTAACCTTTCAAGACGATTATGAAGGTGATTTCACCTCCAGGCGTGTTTTACTTTATACTTTAAGATTTACCGCAAAAACATATCTATTTGGTCCTGTTTCCAGTGCAACCAAAGATATTGTCAAAACTGCAAAAATCAGTTATCTCACGGGAACAGATACATCAAATACAACAAGAGAAATTGTATATACTTCATCACCAAGAGCTATCAAAAATTATACAGGTATTGTTCTTACAACATTATCAAGTGATGTCACTACAACAGATACTTTGATTACTGTAGAAGATGCTTCTTCGATTTCGACAAAAACTTACTTAGATATTGGTGGTGAAGAAGTTTATGTAACATTAAAATCTAATAACACACTAACTGTTAAGAGAGGGCAGGATGGTACTACAGTGACTTCTCATTTGAGAGGAGAAAGTGTCAAATCAATAACAACTGCAGATAATGCGCTTATTGAAGAAGGTGATGATTTTGGATTTAGTGGTTCGATAGGATGAAAATGACAAAAAAGTTTGAAGAACTGGATAATACTTTTAATGTAGAAAGTGAAATAGTTTCAAAAGAAACTGATTCAAATTTGCAAAAAATTGAATCTATGAAATCTTCTGTTGAAGATATCAAAAAAGATTATGAATATACTAGAGGAAATTTGTACAGTTTAATAGAAAAGGGACAGGAAGCAATTAATGGTATTTTAGAACTGGCACAGGAAAGTGAAATGCCAAGAGCATATGAAGTTGCTGGTCAGTTGATTAAAAACGTTGCTGATGCAACAGATAAGTTGATGGATCTACAAAAGAAATTGAAAGATGTTGAAGAAGATAAATCTAAAGGACCAACGAATGTCACAAATGCATTATTTGTTGGTTCTACAGCAGAGTTAGCAAAATTACTTAAGAATCAAGATTTGAAAAACGACTGATTTTATTCTAAAATAAATACATCTATAGCTTGGACAATGGAGCAATAATAGGTGCCACTAAGAAAGCCTTCGGAGTTTTTTGACGATAAGAATAAAAAAAGTTCTCTTGATATTGCAAAAGAGGAGTTGATTAATGCTGCGCCGGAAAGTTTAGAAACAATATCAGAAGCATACGATACATTTAAAACAAACTTAAATCAAATACAAAAACTATCAAATTTTACTGAAACGATTGATAGTTTTAAAGTAGGTTTAGAAAAGGTAAATTCTTTAACAGAAGTAGTAGAGCAGATAGAATCCGAAATTCAAGATCTAGTTAAAAAGGAAGATCTTGATGAAGTTATCATGTCACAACTCTTCTTTGTCGAAGAGTCTTTAAAAAAAACTCAAAGTAAAATTAAATCTTTAAATTCAAAGACTTTACTTTCAGTAAAAGAAGAATTTGATACATTATCAAATTTAGTAACTAATTTTGTATCAAATGAAGTTCCACTATACAAAAAATTAGTTACAGAATCTGAAACTAGAATTGACAGTAGATTCTCATCGTACAAAGAGTCTATTGATTTAGAAGTACAAGATTTGAATGAAAAAATTTCTAAGAAATTAGAAAATATAGCGAAAAATCTTAATGGTATTAATGAGCAAAGTCTATCTTCTGTAAAGGATGAGATATCTTCTGTAGAAGATAAGATTGATTTTGTTCTGGAGAAAGAGTTACCAAAGTATAAAAAAATATTTGCAGAAACTGAATTAAAAACAGAGCAAAGATTATTAGAAACAGAAAATAGAATTCAAGAATATTCAAAATCTTTTGAAACTGATTATGTTTCTAGAGTTAATGAGATAGAAGAAAACTTAAATCAATTTATTAATTCAGAAATACCAAAATTTAAAAATACTTTAGTAGAATTTAAGTTAAACACTGAAGATAGAATAAAAGTCGTATCTAGTGATTTAGATAAAAATATTGAACTTATTACTCAATCTTTTGATGTTCTAAAAGAATCTGTAGAGAAAAATAATGAAGTTTCAAATCAAACACTAGAAACTAATATTCTACAGATTGAACAATTTATAAATGAGTCTAAAGAAGAAATATCCTCTTTATCAAAGACTTACGATAATCTTTACAGAGATTTTAAAAATAGAGAACTATATGAAAGTAAAAAATTAGAAGAATATTCTAATGAAATTGAGGAAATTTCTCAAAAAGTACTGAATTTAGAAAACTCAGTATCAGATGAATTTTTTGCAATTAAAGAAAATATAGATTCAAAAACCTCATATTATCACGATGTTGTTAATACTAAGGTAAATGAATTTGAATCTTCTATATTAGAAAAAGTTAAAGATATTGAAGTTAATTTTTATAGAAATGAAAGTCATATTAAAGACATAAAAGAGTCTCTTCAAGACACTTTATCAAAAATTCAATTAGACGTAATTGAAAAGAGTAATAAAAAGATTACGCAAAAAATAGAACATCTAGAATCTATATTAGAATCTTTTAATGAAAAAACTCTTTTAAAGGAGGGTGGTTCTTTATTAACTGGAACTCCAGACACTAAAACTTCAGATCCACTAACTCCTTTAGATAAAAAATTTGTAACTTTTGATGACCTATCAAATCACTATCGACAGTTTATCAATAGAGTTCAAATTCAACTAGCTTCTATTGGAGGTGGTGGTGCCGGTTTTATCAAAGACCTAGACGATGTTTCATTTGACCAAACTACAGGTGATAGGCAATTACTGATTTATGACCAATCAAATTCGAGATGGGTTGGTATTGCAAGCACTGCAATTGGTGGAAATATTGGAATACAGTCAGCGGGAACTTTAATTAAGGATAATGTAAGAGTTCTGAACTTTATTGGTCTTGGAAATACATTTTCTGTTAATGGAGATGTTGTTGATATTAGCATTTCTGCCGGTGCTGGCGGAACATGGGCAGCGACAACAGCAGGTATTCATACAACAAAAAATGTTGGTATTGCAACAACTGCTAGAGCAGACTATGCATTATATGTTGAAGGAAGTGGTTTCTTTAGTGGGAACATTTCAGTTGCTGGAACAATAACTTATGAAGATGTTACTAACGTAGATTCTATTGGAATCATAACAGCAAGAGATGGTATCAAAATACTTAACTCTGGTTTAGATGTAACTGGAATTTCCACTTTTAATAGTGATATTAAGATAAACAGCAATCTTTATCAAACTGGTATTGCAACTTTTGGAGCATCAAATGGTATTGGTACAGTTACTGTTGGTGTAGGATCTACTGCGCTTCTAGTAGATGGAAGTGCAAGAATAATTGGCATTCTAACAGTAGGTAGAGGGTCTGTAACCATCGATGGTAGTACAAATACAATCACCTCAGGTATTGTTACAATTACAAATTCCAACATTTTCCTTGGTGACAACATTACCATTAGTGGGAGTGCGTCTGGTATCAACTCGGCACCGAATGTAATATACGTTGCAAAAGATGGTAATGATTCTAATAATGGAACTTCTATTGATAATGCATTTTTAACTATTTCCGCTGCTGTAGGAGTTGCAGTTACTGGAACTAGGATCAAAGTTTTGGCTGGAAATTACTTGGAAAATAATCCAATAGAAGTACCAGCTTTTGTATCTATAGTAGGAGACGACTTAAAAACAGTAACAGTAAGCCCAAATAATGCGGACAAAGACATTTTTCATGTGAGAAAGGGATGTTATATTTCTAACATGACTTTCACAAATCATATTGCTCCCGCTGCAGCTATTGGATTTCCAACATCAGAAATAGCAACAAATGTTGGCGGAGGTAAATGGGAAAGTCCATATATCCAAAACTGTACCAGCAATACAACAACTGGAACTGGTTTACGTATTGATGGCAATCAAGCAGAAGGACTGAAATCTATTGTTTGCGATAGTTATACACAATATAATCAAGGGGGAGTTGGTGTTGCAATAACAAATAGTGGATATGCACAACTTGTTAGTGTATTTACTATTTGCTGTGATGTTGGTATCAGTTGCCATAAGGGAGCACAGTGTTCTCTGACAAACAGCAATACTTCTTTTGGAACTTATGGATTAGTTGCAAACGGAACTGGAGATTTGCAGTTTAGTGGTATTGTAACTGCTACAGCAGCAGCTTCTCAAGATACAGTGACTGTTGCAATATCAACCTCTACAAGACCATATGATGGTCAAGTAGTATTTTTTGATAGATTGTATTACACTGTTGAATCGATATCAGTAACTAATGGTGGAAGTGGATACCTAACTACACCATCAGTGACTATTTCGGCACCAGATGGACCAAATGGGCAAACAGCAACTGCATTTGCAACTTTAAATGGAAGTTCTGTTGATTCCATAACAATCATATCAAGTGGTAATCAATATTCTTCTGCTCCAACGATAACAATTTCTGCGCCAGATAGTGGAGTAACTGCAACTGCAACAGCGAATGTTTCCCCAATATACTACACAATAAATAGTTCAACTCCAGTAACTGCTGGAATTACCACTTTAACATTAGATGAAAATTTAAATAATACTATTGGTATTGGAACAACTGCATATTTCTACCAAGTAAGTAGAATTAGTGCTAGTTCACACACTTTTGAATATGTTGGGTCAGGTAATGATATTACTACAGCAACACCACTGAGAGGAGGTGTTCCAATTCAAGAAAATGAAGTTGTAGAAACTGGTGGTGGAATTGTAATTTACACAAGCACAGATCAGTCTGGAAACTTTAGAATTGGAAATGGTCTACAAATAAATCAAAACACTGGTACAATTAGTGGTAGAGCTTTTACAAGAAGTTTATTCTCAGAAATGACACCCTTTATTTTAGCACTAAGTTAATATGGCACAATTAGCACTTAATAGATTTCAAACTGAAACTTTGGTGGTAACAACCTCGGAGCAGACCGCATATACTGCTCCCACCGGTTATACCTCAATTATTTTATATGCCCATATTACAAATATTGGAGCAAGTGATGCGACTGTAACTATGTCGCATAAAAGAAGCACCACTAGCACTGAAATCATAAAACAAGGAACAGTTCCTGTGAATGACGCTTTTATTCCTTTAGATGGAAAATTAGTGTTAGAAACAAATGACTCTATTGTAATTTCTGGAAGTGCTAATAATACTTTAAAACTAATTTTAAGTATCTTAGAG
>Ga0129333_10003977_pt1 | contig 13862 bp, 24 predicted proteins | sample CPB6_08_DNA_FD_94474 | JGI IMG/M metagenome (GOLD analysis project Ga0129333, IMG submission 94474) | Freshwater to marine salinity gradient microbial communities from Chesapeake Bay, USA - CPBay_Sum_0.6_0.8_DNA | ecosystem: Environmental > Aquatic > Marine > Coastal | place: USA: Chesapeake... | reverse complement strand
TCTGCTGCACGACGCATAGAATCCATACCACCAGCAGCGTGTACTGCAGAAATGCCACCATGTCTTCTCATGAATCCTGCTGCTGGACCCAATGGGCCATCAGCTCCGTGCATAACTCTGTTAATTCCTCTTCCCATTGTTGTCAGTGGGCCACTTGCCGCTGCGCCTATTTTTCCAAATATTCCTGGCATTTTAGTACATCCTTATTCCTGTTGGTCTACCTGCTGTTTTATCTAAACCTGATGATCTTCTTCTTGAAACAGCGCCGGCTCCAAGAACAGCTGCTGCAGCTGCTGCCCCTTTGCGATATGGGTGACTGCCTATGCTGCTTCTTACAGCAGAGCCGAGCCCCTGCTGAGACAAATTGTTAGTAAAGTTTCTAACACCAGTGCTTAATGATCTTGGCATATCTAGTCCAACCTCCGTTTCTTAATTTTATATAGTAACTATGTTTCTTTTGTTAAAGCTTGTTTTTTGTCTGGTTTGATGATGCTAGTTTTTATAGCTCCATCTTTACAATCTAGATCAAATATCGAACCTCTAGGTGTAGATTTTTCAACTATAAACTTAGCTAAAGGATCTTCTATTTTATCTCTTCTTAATTGAGATAAACCTCTTGCTCCTTTAATGGAGTCAATTCCATTGTTTATTAAATAATTCAAGACATCATCAGTATACCTAATAGAGTAACCTTTTTTATTTAATTTTTCACCAACTATTGACATTTCTATTTGAGCTATCTTCCTGCAGTCGTCTTCTGATAAATAATTAAAAATTATTACTTTATCTATTCTGTTTAAAAATTCTGGTTTAAAATGTTTTTTAATTGCGTCGTTTGTATTTCTTTCAACATTTTCTCTAGAAGGTATTTGTTTTGTTTTTGTCTTATAACCCACAGAATTGGTAAAACCAGCTCCGTCCAGATAATAAACTTCCTGAAATTTTATCGTTTCCTAAGTTGGTTGTCATAATTATAACTGTGTTTCTAAAATCTACTAATTCACCTTTTGCATCTGTTAAAATACCATCATCAAAAACTCTTAAAAAAGTATTCCATAGGTCTGGATGCGCCTTCTCCACTTCGTCTAATAGCACTACTGTATTTGGTTGTTTTTTAACAACATTAACCAACTGCCCACCTTCTTCATGGCCAACATAACCAGGAGGGGATCCTATTAGTTTTTGGTTTTCGTGTTTGTGTTGGAATTCTCCACAGTCAATTCTTACCATTGGTCTGTCAGATCCAAACAAATACTTGTGTAGTGTGTTAGCAAGGTGTGTTTTTCCAACACCAGATGACCCAGCGAATAGAAATACGCCCAATGGTCTATTTTCGTCATTTAAACCAGCTTGAGCTCTGCGTAGAGCGTCAACAATCGTAGCAATTGCTTGTTCTTGCCCTATGATGTTTTCTTGAAGAAAAGAACTTAGTCCTAAAAATTTTTGTTTTGTGATTTGTTTAACTTTTTTGACTTCTTCTGGATTTGAATAACCAAAATCTGAAGAGTCTAGCTTTGACATTTTTCTGTCTATTTTTTTAATTTTGTCTAAAAAATTTTTTGAAACTAATTCATCATCAGTATCAATATTAAATAAAAATGGATCAGTAGACTTTGGTGAGTCGTAAGCTATGTTGATCCAACCATCTATATCTAAACCAGGATTGAGCATTACGCACCCTGCGTATAGAGCATCTACGGTTTTTTCTGCTGCTTTCCTACTCATCATTCTTAATGAGTCAGATATTTCGCTTTTAAGATTAAAAACAAAAAAATCTATTACTGTTTTCTTTAATCTTATAAATTCTGCTTGATTATTAACATTCCCATGAGAAGATAAAAACTCTTGAACCTCTTCTGGGGACAGCACTTTAAACTTAGCGTAAGTTGCCAGTTCTGGAAAATATATCTGATAAAGTCTCATACAAACATCTCCATTTTAAATAATAGTAATCAAAAAAGATGTTTGTTGTATTAATCACCTGTATCTGGGAGTAATTATTATACTTTCTGTATCAGTTTACAGTAGGTGTATAAGCCTCTTATAGGGCTTCTGTATACGATTATACAGTCAACTACAGTTTTGTCAAGTCAATCTACGAAATATCTTCGATATCAGGATGCTCTTCAATACACGGACCAAAAAAGTCCCAGATTCTTATTAAATCTTCAACAGTGTTGATTCTGGTGTTTAACAGTCTAATTGCTCGGATATAATCTGTATTGTAGCTTCTATTTTTTGACACGTTGTTATGGTCCTTTGCTTGTGGTAAAATCTATGCAGTAAGTATACCAGCAAAGAAAGACACCAACAAAAATGGAAAACGAAGAAGTATTTGAAGAGGAAAAATCCTCTACTTCTAAAAAACAAAAAGATGAATCAAAGCAGCTAGAGCTTGCAATAGCTCAGATAGAACGTCAGTTTGGTACTGGCTCAGTAATGAGACTTGGGTCTTCTGATTTTAAGTCTTGGCCTTCAGTATCTACTGGGGCGTTGTCGCTGGACAGAATACTCGGAATTGGAGGTTTACCAAAAGGTAGACTGGTTGAAATTTATGGACCAGAATCTTCGGGTAAATCTACACTAGCTTTGTCCGTAATAGCACAGGCGCAAAAACAAGGTATTAGGTGTGCATATGTAGATGCAGAACATGCCTTAGATCCAGTGTACATGCAAGACGTCGGCATTGATTTAGATGAGCTTTTGCTGGCCCAACCTGATTACGGCGAGCAGGCATTGGAGATAGTCGATAAACTCATTAGAACTGGAGAGCTTGGTGTCATAGTCGTTGACTCTGTTGCTTCACTAATTCCTAAGGCAGAATTAGAAGGAGAGATGGAATCCATGCAGATGGGTGCTCAAGCCAGAATGATGTCTAAGGCCATGAGAAAATTAGTAGGTCTGGCAAACCAGCACAAAACACTTATTATATTCATCAATCAGATAAGAATGAAGATAGGTGTGATGTTTGGTAATCCAGAAACTACTCCGGGCGGAAAAGCTCTTCCTTATGCCTCGTCTGTAAGAATTGATATCAGAAAGAAAGAAGACATCAAGGACAAGTCAGGTGATTCTGTAGGAATACGAGTCAAAGCAAAAATTATAAAGAACAAAATGGCTCCGCCGCTTAAGGTGACGGAATTCAATATCTTTTATGGAAAAGGAATAGACGAATATGGATGTGTTTTTGACGTTGCAGTGGATGAAGGAATCTTTACGCAAAAAGGTGCGTGGATTTACTACCAAGGTGAGCTCTTTGCTCAAGGCCGTGAAAACGCGATCTCTCAAATAAGAGACAATAAAGATTTGTTCATTGAGATAAAGCAAAAGATCGACAATGCCAACACATGAAAATAAAATTGATCCTTGTCCGGATTGTCCAATCCCAACTAATTTTATAATTAGACAAGGAGTTTCAGAAGGTAAGAAGTGTCTCTATGTTGATTGTAGAGAATGTGGAGACAAATGGATAGAGGAAGTAGAAAATGACTGACGAATGGTATGACAAATACAAAAAGAAAATAGACGACAAAGATCTTTATAGATTCTATGAAGACTATAAGGCTTATTCGCAAAACAATAATGTTTTTTCTTTTGACTCAAAGAAAAGAAAGAATCCACAGATTCAAGTAAAGGTTTCTTTTGGTCTAAAGCCATCTGAAGGGTTTTTAGATCAAATGGAAACAGGTATCAACAAAGTTCAAAAAGCTTTAGATGATTTAAGAACTGAATTGTACATGTATCTTGATGAGTGAGTTACTATAACTCATATGAAAATAAAACAGCTGGAAGAAATTGGTTTATCAACGGTGCCAAAACCGCGCGCAATTTTTTCCGGCTTTTTATTTTTTTTAAACTCAACACCTCAGAGTGAAGGATAATATATGAACTTTTTTCTTGATCTCATAAAAAAGATACTGGAATCAGACAGAACCGATATTCAAAGAGGTATCTTTGATTTTGATCTAGAAGGCGATATGCAAGACAGTGTTTTGACCGTATACACAGAAGAAGACGGCCAGATTACTCTAGCCGTCTTCTCCAAGGAACAGTGGGATATGGTCAATGATATATGTGCTCTGAACGGTGAAGATCAAGAGACTGTTGTGAGATCTTTGTCAAAAGACTTACCGAACGTATATACCGTAGACCCTGATGAGCTTTATTAAACGTAGATAATGTCTCCGTATTGAGACTCTAATCCGTTTTTTTCATAGGCTCCATATACCACACAACCAAACACTTCCAGTGCCAGTCTTTTTGACATATAGCCTGGTAAAGTTGTTTTAATTCTCTGATTGATATCGGCGCCGGCCAAATCAAATCCTTTAGAATTAGTATAGAAATTATACAGATTTGTATTACCATACAACGAAGAGTACATTGATTCTTCATATGGATTGTTCACAAGAACAACACAATCAAAGTTAAACTTAAACTTTTCATGTAGATCTATGATCATTCTACATTCATTTTCATATCCTATGAACAGTAGATTGTCATGTTCTTTCTGTGCTTTTGTAAACAGAGCTAGAGACAGCTTCTGAGTAGTCTTTCTCTGAATCTCATTATCATTATCTGTGTTAAATAATAATAAAGTGTGGTCTTGAGAGAATAGACCCAGAAACGATGTGTCCAGTGTCCATGGAGCTTTTGATCTGAATAACTTCTCAGATCCTACCAATATATTATTTGGCATTGTTGGCTTGGCTGTCATTATGGTATCAGTACTCGTATCCGTAGTTGTCCATGTCAAAGTTCATGTCATCATAGGCTGGTCTGAACATGTCTTGCTCAGACTTTGTATATCTGTCATAGAACTCTTCTATCTCTTCGTAGCTTTCTACGTAGAAGTCTTCTGGATCTATGTTGTTTAGCATATGGGTGATTCTTTCTTTTGTTTTGTTCGCCGGCCATTCCGACGAAGTGGCGATACCTTATCAGGCTGTTTTTCGTTTTCGCAACCTATTGTGGGAAATTTCTAGGAAAAAATTTTTGGATCTATAAAGGTGTATAAAAAATCTTAGGATCTGAAAATCAGGGAAAATTTATGAGTGGGTAATAGTTAAGTAGGTATTGGTCAACTTTTTTTAACGAGGCCACCCCCCCATACCCTCCCCCTTGTGTCTTTTTTTTTTTTGTAGCTTGACGGCTACTAATTGCGTATTAATGTGGTACGCAATTCTATCCGAAAGGAGGATGCCATGAGGCGCTTCGGCGCCACCAGCATCAACACAAACACACAGGAAACATCCACCCTCGGCAATGACAGGTTCTACCTGTACATGCTGGTCATTGAGGCGGCCAGGAACGAACGGTTCATGTTCGGGAATGGTGCCCAGTGGTACATCGTGACAGATGCCGGGGACAAGGTGGTGATTGACACTGATCAATGTCGAATTGAATCGGTGCCTAATTACCAGGGTGATCCCAGCTTTGCCTGGGATACTGTCCGTACCATTACTGCATTCTTAATGCAGACATGTGGTGCGGTACACGAGACCACAATGCCGTACAATGTTGCCCGTAAAAAGGCAGCAGAGTACCTCAGGAATGGTCACCTTGTGCACACCAATGGTGCGCAGTGGCATTTCTATGTACACGGTACTGTTTACTGCTTTGATTTTTCGGGCAGTGCAGAGCCGGGTCGTGTGGCAAATGTGTCTCAGTATGACGCACATGCGTCATGGAGGTACATGGAGTGCATGGGGGGTAATACCTACCGTGCAAAAGCAACAGAATCAATGAAGAAATTCTTCGGAATTTTCAGTTGATTTTGTCAATCTGACGAAGAAAGGCGTCAGGAAGAAAGGCCCCCAAAAGGGGTCTTTCTTTTATGGGTAGTAACTAGGTAACCAGCCTGACCCTATTCACGGAGGAAAACGTGAAGAAAAAGAAGAACACAGGAATCGCTCAGTGCGACTGGTGTGAGAAGAAGGACCAGAAGGTCTGGAAGATCTGCCAGGGGAAAAACTGGGTGATGAGCATCTGCAAAGCGTGCGACAAGAGGCTCTACAAGGCCGAAGGTTTCTGGCGCTAGACAGAGAGGAGGAGACCCCGAAAGGGGTTTTCTCTTTATGGGTAGTCTTCGGACACCTAGGCCTACCAGAGAGCCTCAAATCTCTGGAAAGGGGGTGGACCATGATGTGGTTCATCATTCTTTTCATCTACAGACTGGCGCGAGCTGAGATCTGTGGGTGTGGAGAGGGCGTGTGTCCTCGGTGCGCGGGTAACTCCAGGAGTTACATCGTGGATCGGGTGCGTGCGTTCTACCGCACTCGCGATCTCAGCTGCACAGAGTGTGGGCGGGAAGTAACTGTGGTCGAGGCAATCCTCGCTGCAGCAACCTACGACGACTGGAGTGATGTCACTCGGTACGACGAATGTCTCCACGGAGACAATCGTGCGTACTGGTGGACTCACGAAAGGTGTCAAAGCTGACGAAGAAAGGCGTCAGAGGGAGAGGGCCCCGAAAGGGGTTCTCTCTTTATGGGTAGTCTTCGGACACCTAGGCCGACCAGAGAGCCTCAAATCTCTGGAAAAGGAGGGTTGCCATGGCAGGCAATCTTTTGGCAGCAGCCTGGGCAGAGGCTCTCATCAAAAGGGTTCACGGTGACCACTGGGTCATCATGGATGCGATGAGGGGGTCTCTGGGCATTCGGATCGAAATGATCTGGATGTTCGACGATTCGTACGTGGAGTACCTGCTCCCGTACACGTCCATGGTGGATGTCTACAAGGTCAACAAGATCGCCCCAATGGGAGATCAGGTGGCTCTGAGGACACTCCAAAGGCATGCAATTCGAGACTTCAAGAAGATCGTTGAGGATCTCGACTGATTTGACGAAAGAAAGGCGTCAAAAGGGAAGGGCCCCGAAAGGGGTTCTTTCTTTATGGGTAAACTCCAGGTATGGAAGCCTGGACCCAAAAGAAGGGAGATGCGATGAGCATCTACTGGTACAGGAGGATCATGGTGATCATCGCCATCATTCTCGCAGTTCTCCTGGCGGTCAAGGCCGTCCAGGGGGTGGGAAACTTCCTCTCGGAAGAGTTCCACTGCGTGGAAGAGGTGACGATCATCGTTGAACTCGGAGACACAATCACCGAGCTTGCCTCAGAACAGGTGCAGTCAGGAAACTGCACAGGCTACGAGCCACTGTCATATTGGCTGTCCGACAACTACGGTCCGGACATCAAACCTGGCGACAGGATCATCATCCCAAAGGAGGGGTAACAAAAAAAAGGGAGCAGCCCTGTCGTGAGACAGTGCTGTTTTCCCTTTATGGGTATGTCCAAAGTCAGGTAGGCTACATACTCAGAAAGGAAGGACCCGCTATGAAGAAGAGCAAGCGTCTTGCTCGGCTCGCTTCGGACCCGCGTCCGGTGTGGAAGGTGCGTTACACCAACCGCAAGACCGGACTCCTCGTCGTGGAAAAGGTGAAGGCAGTCAACGCCGTTCACGCACAGATGAAGGTGGGGAGCAAGGGCGTCATCGACTGGAACCAGTCGGTCAACGTCCGGCTCATCTGGAGCTAGCGTGGCAAACACACAGCTGTTTAGTCAAGCAGGGCCGATAACGTAGCCTGGTAACAGAAGCGTTATAAGGAGAAACCCCCGAGGAAAAAGAAGGGGGTTTTCTCTTTATGGGTATGTCCCAAGCCCGGTAGGCTACATACTCAGAAAGGAGGAAGGTACCATGGACAACATGTCCCTGCAGGCCATTCGCCGACTTGGAAACAGCATTCGCTCATGGCAGTGCTGCTTCTGCGAGCAGAACGTAGACGAGGGTGACGTTTATAACGACAACCTCGGGTTCTCTCGAATCGGTGGAGATTCCGCCAACGGGTACGAAGCGTACCACTGGTCTTGTGTTAATGAGCTTAACTGGCTCATCGACCAGGACAGCTGACGAAAAAACGTCAGAAGGAGAGGGCCCCGAAAGGGGTTCTCTCTTTATGGGTAGTGTGAAAGCTTCCCAGTCTGTTGGAAGTGTTCAACAAAAGGAGAAAAACCAATGACACCAGAGAAGAGCCTGAACCAGGCCATCATCAACGTGATGGAGCTGATCAGCTTCTTCCTCGTTCTCGGGTACGACCCGAAAGCGGCGAAGAAGATCGGAAGGTGGGTCGACGAAGAGGACCGCAACGAGGAGTTTACCAAAGAGGTGGACTACTTCGTTCGGGATCTCGAAGACGTCCTGGAGTTCTTGAAGGACAGGAAGCAGCTGAGCTTCACTCTCATCGAGAACGACATCGAAACGCTCAAGGAGCAGATCGATGAGATCCGGGGCATCGACCGTGAGAACAAGAGCCGCGCTCTCAAGGCAAAGCTCTCCAACAAGTGCGAGTACTGCTCCAAGTCGTACTGCGCACACGGCAGCATCAAAAAGCACCCGGCCAAGCCGGGGAAGAACCACAAGTAACCACGCACATCCAACAGACAAGGAGAAGACCCCAAAAGGGGTTTTCTCTTTATGGGTATGTCCCAAGCCTGGTAGGCTACATATCCAGAGAGGAGCAAAGCTGTGAGCATCGAAGAGCAGGACAACATCATGGACACCTTCTTCCAGAAGGACATCGTGAACGTCAAACTCCACTTCAGGTACGCCAAGTGCTGGAAGTGCTGCGGTGGTGAGCGCTGCATCGGCAACCGCAAGGTGGCTGGTCGCAGGGGTCTGATCCACAACAACAGCAAGACCAAGACCAAGAAGTAGTCGTTTAAACGACAACTTGTTGGCAATCAAGGTTGATCACCTATACATATTTTTACAACGATCAAAGGAAAGCTACACTGCCAGTGTGGTTTTTTCCTTTATGGGTATGTTGTAGGCCAGGTAGGCCACATACTCAGAAAGCAAGGAAACAATGGCCCGTCGAGAAAGACTGGAGGAGCTCCTCGAGCAGATCGAGAAGCGTCTCCAGGACGGAACGTCTCGAGTAGACGAGTTCGTCGAAGCCAAAGTCCAGATCATCATCCAGCTCGAGGAGGAGAAGAGGCGTCAGCCGACTCTGTTCGAGTAGGACAGAGAAAGAGAAGATCCCCGAAAAAAAAGAAGGGGGTCTTTTCTTTATGGGTATAACTAAAGTCCCTGTGGTGGGGGCTACCCGAAAGGAAGCCATGAAACCAATGGTAGCAAGGTGGAGAAAGCTCGTTCAGAAGATGGATGAGTCGCTTCTCATGGAGCCCAAGCAGAAGGCAGAATTCTTCAATGAGTTCGCCAAGCTGATGAGCTTCATGATGTTTCAGTTCAATACGGATCAGGAATCTTCCGGGTTCGAACTCGTCTGGGACATGTATCAAGAAGTTGCTCACCACGCGGAGTATCTCGAGCACGAAGTGTTCGGGTGCCTCAGCTGGAAACTGTGCGGCTGGTCAGGTGATGAGTCAGATTTCAAGTACGACCTCTGCAAGGAGTGTCAGTCAGAGGTCTTAAAGCCCTGAACTACCAGTGACCGTTGAGAAACAGGCCACATATCCCATCCCCTAGTAAAGGAATGCCACACTGCCAGTGTGGTTTTTCCTTTATGGGTATAACTAAAGTCCCTAACAGGGGGCTACCCGAAAGGAAGCCATGAAGGCAAGCCGGAACCAGGAAGTGGTGAATCTCTTCGGAGACTTCGCTGCTCTCGAGGAAGAGATCAAAACCGCAAGGTGGAAGATCTCAGAACTCAACGAGCAGGTCAGGCAGCTGCAAAGCCAGCTGAAGGACAACGAGGAACTGCTACAGATGGTGAAGTCCACGACAGAAATCGTCAACGGCATCGCAATCGCGGAACACGAGCATAGGGACGGACTCTCCGTGCACGTGAACGCGGTCGATGAGAGGACGAGCTCGAAGTGGGCAGAAGCCTACAAGCAGGTGAACTCCGAGAACGAGTGGGGCGTCAAGCTCGGCCAGTTCAGGACGATCTACAACCAGGGGCTCACCAAGGAAAGGGCGATCAAAATCGCAAAGAACTGGGTGACGGGCAAGTTCCACACGGCAGACTGAGGAAAGGCAGTCAAAAAGAGAAGGCTCCAGGGTAAGTTCCTGGAGTCTTTTCTTTATGGGTATAACTAAAGTCCCTTGGTTGGGGCTACCCGAAAGGAAACTATGGGCCGGAACAAGGTTCAATGGTGCGGATGCATGCAGGTGCGTTCTTGGCGAGATGGGGTCGCAGACCTCTTCAGTCGTGAACTTGTGGACGGAAAGCGTCGTGGTGAATTCTACGAATTGCTTGAAGTTCGCAGCATTGCTGAGTTCAAAGATGAGTTGTCAGACATCTCTTGGGGTGTTGGACGAATCATTGGAGGATTCCTCAAGAAGGCATATGTGCGTGTTCCAGGAGACGGAATCCACTACCACAAGGTTGTGGCTCGAGTCGAAGAATACGGATGCATGCGCAGCAAGCGCTTCCTCGTAGAAGGCAAGTGCCCAAACAGCTAATTGAAGCTGGTGACATTCCCGAGTTTAAGTACTTGGAAGAAGGAGACGACCCCCTGATGGGGGTTTTCTCTTTATGGGTATAATTAAAATCTCTTGGTTGAGATTACCCAGAAAGAGAGATATCAATGTCAGTAGAATCAGTTCCTGTATGCACAGAATGTCAAATTTTTCCTGTCTTTGAATATATCTGCATCACAGAAGATGGAAGAGAATTCAGTCAGGGCTTTGGCACAATGTGTTATGCGTGCGCGGATCTAGACAAAAGTCCACAAAGTTGGATTGTAGATCATAGCGGTTTGCAAAGGGCAGAAAATGTTCTGAGTGATCAGAATAATTTTATTGAAAATGATTAATTTGGTGAAAAGGCGCCAAAAGGAAAAGACCCCGAAAGGGGTTTTTTCTTTAATGGTAGTAATTCCGCTACCCAAGTCCATCAGGAGGTAAATCTGATGAACGACCGTCCCATCCACCCACCTACCCCACCCACCAACGATCCACCCAACAACACAAAGGAGGGCACCATGCCTAACAACCCAATCACCGAGGAAAATCCATTCCCGGTCAAAGAAAAGGAGGAACCCATGAGGTTCACCATTGAAATGGTCAGCGGAGAACTGCAGGAGTACGACCTGTGGTTTGCCGGGCGCATTCCATCCGAAATGAGCTCAATGGAGCTTGTCAAGGCAATCTTCGATGCAAAGAAGATCAAGCAGTTCTTCGACTACTACGAGTGGGATCTGCTCAAGGTCAAGCTTGAGGAGACAGGCGAGTACAAGTGGGGCAAAGACCTGGCCAAGTTGGTGGTCATCAATGACAACTACCTCGACTGCAAGCTTGCAATCAAGGAATTCTTGGACAGCGTTGAACACATCAGGCAGGAAAACGTTGGACAGGACGACTTTCATCCTGGATTTGCCTGGTCGTATCGACACTGGGTGTCCACAAAGGACGTAAAGGCAAGCAAGCGTTCTCGTTGGGTTGAGTATGACGACGACGAAAAGGATTCGGTTTTCATTGAAGAGATGCTGGTCTCGGAACTGCCGTTCAAGATGAGCAACGTGACAATTGAGGAGGACGAAAACGGAAACATTGTGCACAACGTACCAAACGACAAGTATGGATACGTCATCTCATTCAGGAGCTGCACCTACAACGAAAAGGGTCAGCACTATCGCAAGGTTTGGCCTGGTGTCGTGTACTTGAACAAGACGCCCAATGGTTGGCGAGTCATGTGGAAGAATAAGAAGACTGGCAAGGCCATGTTCGGTAGGACTTATACCTCAATGGCAACTGCTGGGCTTGTTCCGAATTACAGCGATCTTCAGATCAGATTGGGCGAACTGGTGGCGCACATGCTGAAGCCCAAGGACATTCTGCCAATTCTTCAGTGGATTAAGCCTCGGCGTGATCGTCAGACAATGTTTACTCATCCTCATGGAATCAGTCAGTCTGATATCTATTGGATTGGTGGCGAAACTTCGGTCAAGAAGATCCTGAATAAGGCATACAGGCACAATCACGGTGTCACCAAGAAGATCTTTGGAGACATCAACAAGATTGATTCGTTGCCACGACTGAGTGCTGCAATTGCATTTCTCAGGGCTTCGCGTGGATTCAATCCGCAAGTGTTTGAAAGGTTGAGCCTGAACGAAGTCGTTGACAAGCTTAACGGTCATGAACAAGAGTTGAAGCTGCTCGAAACGTTCTTCAAGCTTACTGGACATCGGGAAAAGTATCTGCTGGACATGTTTGTTCACACGCATCCTGATGACGATCAAAGTGCCTGGGCAGCGCGTTATGCGTTTGACACAGGAAGAATGTTCGCTCAAATCACATCAAGGCGTCACCGTGCAGCAATTAAGGCTCACATCAAGAATCACAAGATGACAATTACAGAGATTCATGACTACGTAAATGTGGAGCTGCAAAAGATCAAAACAGAAAATCGTGCGCTTGCAAAGACAACCTTTACCAAGAAGTTCCAGCCGCTTAATGGCAAGGAGATTTCTCCGGGAATCACAATGGTTGTTCCTACTCATACTCACGATCTTGTGGAGTGGGGTGCAACACAGAATAACTGCATTGGTAGCTATGCAAGTCGAGTTGATTCTGGAGAATGCATGATTGTGGGCTTCAAGGACAAGGCCGAAAACTGGATCGGTCATGCAGAGATTGATTACGACCTTCGTATGCGCCAGCTGCTTGGCAAGCACAACAATCCGCTGGAAGAGAATCAGCGAAACGCAATCGCCAAGTTCCTTAAGGATGAGCTCAAGGTCAAAGTCGACAACTACTGGGGGCGGGCATAATGAAAGAAAACAACAGGAAGGACACGAAAATGTCAAACAACAAAAAGAAAAGCAAAAGAAACTGGCAGTACTCGGGCTACAAGGAGTGTCACGAGTGCAAGCAATACCACTACGACACGTGGACATCAACAAGACCCACAATTCTGAGGCTTTGCAAAGGGTGCTACGACTTTATCTACAAGTATGACCGTCAACAGCCTACTCTCTTCGACGATATGGAGTAATAATATTATACTTTAATTTGCGCAAGAGAAGACCCCTTAACGGGGGTTTTCTCTTTATGGGTATAACTAAAGCCCCTTGGTTGGGGCTACCCGAAAGGAAACAGTGAAGCAGAAGCTGAGGATCCTCGGAGGATCGAGCGAGTACATGGCACCGGATGGAACGTGGTTCCACGCCGTACCAGTGAGGCTCCCTCGACTCCTTCAGGAGAAGCTGGGCATCGCAGACAACGCCGGAACCATTCTGGTGGAGCACAGGTTCGACGACGAGGGCAACGCCCAGATCAAGAACTGCCTGCTCATGAGTCTCGGGATGCTCATCGCAAACGTGGAGCTGGACTTCAACGTCAAGACGAACCTCGTCGGCGAGTGGACCAAAGGAGTCAGCAAGGCTGAGCTCAAGGCGGGACACACGCTGTACAAGTTCAACGGCGTTCTCGTGCAGGGTGCGTCCATCAAGGACATCACTTTTCGCAGGAACGTTCTCGACGCACCAGCAGTCCAGCCGGTCTCGGAGGAGACCTACCACATCAGCAAGCTCAATTTCAACAGCAAGGAGCAGCGCTCCGCGTACATCAAGGAGCTGAAGAAGAACTCCCCTTCGATCAAGATCGGAAGGAAGTTCTTCGAGGACGAGTGGGTGTACATCAACGGAGAGCGGACCAAGTTCAGGACCTACGGAGTTTTCGTCCGTAAGGACTTCACCCGAACCGTCTAGGCTTTCTAGCTGACGAATGACCAGTGACCGTTGAGAAACAGGCCACATATCCCATCCCCTAGTAAAGGAATGCCACACTGCCAGTGTGGTTTTTCCTTTATGGGTATAACTAAAGTCTCCACCAGGAGGCTACCCGAAAGGAAGCTGTGAAGGCGACCAACAAGAAGAGCGTGTTCATCAACACGCCC
>Ga0129333_10003976_pt1 | contig 13863 bp, 5 predicted proteins | sample CPB6_08_DNA_FD_94474 | JGI IMG/M metagenome (GOLD analysis project Ga0129333, IMG submission 94474) | Freshwater to marine salinity gradient microbial communities from Chesapeake Bay, USA - CPBay_Sum_0.6_0.8_DNA | ecosystem: Environmental > Aquatic > Marine > Coastal | place: USA: Chesapeake Bay... | reverse complement strand
TAATTGTACCCAATATGTCCCTAAACCTTCAAGATAGTTAGTAACATTTTGATAAGTAAATTTATCATTTGGGATTCCGGCAATTTGTTCTGATTCAATATATTTCCAAAAAATAGAACTCAACGTAGGATATCCACCTGTCTTTCCATCGGTTATCCACTGTCTATTTCTTGTGTTAATCATGTTTCTCCAAAAAGTTTGAGCGAACTCAAAAAATGAAAGTCTGTCAGGTTGTGGATTAATAACGGTCCAATCTACACCACCAATTTGTGGGTAAGGTACTGTAAGACCAGTGCTTGGTATTGGATAGTTATAATTTCTTGACATTTTCCAAACGTCATATGTAAACGCATAAGATGAGTTTAAAAATAAATCCACGTTTTTTGCGTTTAACACCAATTTGTCGTCTTGAACAACATAAAGTGCGTTGTATCCTGACTCAATGCTTCTTCTTATTTTTGGTGGTTGCCAAGATTTTTTGTTATCAATAACGGCACGAAGTTTAAAACCTTCTCTCATGTACGGAAAGTGTCTATATCTTTCATAGTATTTTTGTCCGTAAGTGAAAGGTTGTAATTCGGTCTGAACACTTGGGTTGTTACCTGTGTATACAGACAGATTTTGATTTACAAACGAAGGACTTATGTGGTCAGGTTGTGGTTGATACCAACCAGCGCCTAATTGGAAAAAATAACTATCCGTTTGTAATGGTGCTCTTGGGTATCCTTCATCGTCAACAGGATATTCTTCCCTTGTTGTATCAACAGTCTGAGTTTCTAAATTAATAGTAAAACCTGTATATACTGTACCTAAAATATTTTCTGTAACCGTTGGGTCAAAAACAACATTTTGAGTTATTAAAGTTCCTCCCGATATTTGAGCATATTGTTCGTTGAAATATGCCATGTTTATTCTAGTGTCCGCCAAATAGACATACTCATTAAAGTCTATTAAAAAGTCAGGAGCACCTATTAATCTTAAAGTGAATTCAATTGCCTTTCTTGTTCCTTTTGACCTAAACAAGTATGCGGAGTTTAAGATTAAATTCCTATAAAATTGAAAGTTTATTTCTGCGGGTGTTTGTTGTCTTGTATATCCTAAGTATGTTCTTGTTCCGCCAGTACCATAAATCGCATCCAAAAAGTTAGTTTCTGTGATAGGGGATATGTTGGGTTCCCACCCTAATGTTAGTGCCAAGTTTTTCAAAAGAGCGGAAGGTATATCGTTACCCACATTATAATTTACCGATGTCATGTGAGCCATTCCATCAATATATTTTTTTACTTCATCAAAACTACGTCCATATATTTGCAATACCTTAGCTATTTTTTGGTCAGGGGTGTCAAATTCTTTAAAAGCCTCGGTGGTAAAGAATCTTAAAACTAAATTAGTTTTTGCCAAATCAAAGTTTACACCAATATCTGACAATGTAGCCAAATAATTATCAAAATCAGGTGTTCTAATATCTAAGTTCCACTGACCATCTAAAGGCCACGTCACTGACTGTTGTTTGTTTGCCGATTGACCATTTTCTAATTCTATAGGTACAGTAAAAACTGCGGTATATGCAGGTTGAATAAGTCTATTTAATAAGAACTTTTCAACCTCATCAAAATCATCAGAAAAAGTTTGTTCTGTGTAAAATGTATTTGGTCTTATTATTAAAGGTAATATTGATGAAGATGAACCTGAGAATGGATTTCCTCTAACAACAAATTCACAAGTACCACCAAATAAAGATGGTGACGAATTAAAAATTATAACAGGATATTCGGTATCAAATAAATAAAGAGAATATTTTAGATACTCAACGGTAAGATTTCTCAATGGTGAAAAATCATATTCTCTACTTCTTAAATTAATTGTTGCTCCTGACGAGTAGTCAATGTTGAATGGGTTTTTTATTCGACTTACATTAACTGTAAAAGTGGTTTCGTTTTCAATTTCATTATAGATAATGTTTGATGCAGTAAAACCTGTTGTCAAATCGTTATTTGTAAAATCAATATCTAAAGCCGCAGGAAAATAATTAATTATTTTTGTTATTGATACTTCAAACCTTTTACTTAATGAACCATATAAGCTAAATGACGTTACTTGACTTAAATCGAAATTTGGGTAAACCCTATAATCTTTTGCCGCTGCCTTTCTAGCCTCAATAAGGTTTGTGATATTAAGAGAATCTAAAGATATTGGGTTAGAAAATGCACCTATATTAAAACTTCTATTAATTTTTTCCTGTACAGTGGTAGTAAAACTGAAATTACCTTGGGTCAAACCACCTCCATCCACAGTTTGTAAACCAACTATGTTGTCAAATGGAGTTTGACTACCTATCGCCGCTGTATTTGGTATGAACTTTTTAGCCATTACTGTGCTGTGATATTTGCGAAGTTTTTACTGAAATCAATATTATTATTTCTATTTTGTCTAACCTCGTACAACAGGTTATTGAATTCGTCTTTGATTTCATACAAGTTATACTGTTGATAGATGTTGTCTTGAGCATCGTAGATAGTGTAAATACCATCTTCCATTGATTTGGTTTGGTTACCATAAAGAGCAATCGCAACGGTATCCAAGTCATAATTCGCCAATGTAATCTCCATGGTTATAGGATTAAAAAAGGTATTAGAAATCACTATGTTCTGACCTGGTTGACCTATGAATGGTGTTGCGGTTGGTTTGTTTGTTGGTGAAGAACTAGGTGATAAGGTGCAGAACACCAAATTTGTTGGTGATTCAACATACCTATATCTGATTGCCTTTTGGACAGAGTTTACCAAGTTTTGAGCAATAGCCTCACAATAGAAGTTAGACGTTATGATTCTAAAAAAATTAGGTATTTTACTTCCATCAGGATTTAAATATTCCACTCTAAATCCAACTAGTCCTTGTTGTTGAAATTTATTTCTAAATGCCGAAGGCACATTATTAATATCAATAATAATACCCTTAACGTTGGGGAGTGCCGACAATACGTTACAATCGGTGATTGAGGTTCTTATTTGCGCCGGTCTTATATATAACGTGTATATACCAAGTTGATTAAATTCACTTGCCGGTAATCTTAAATTATATAAACCACCTAACAGTTCGTTATTGTTACCCCCTGTTTGAGCGTTATTGAAATAAGGTCTCAATATTGTGGCTGAATTTAGTGTTTTTAAGACGAAATTATTTGTCACATCCCTTGATGGGGTATAATGCAAAATTATATCAACGTCTTCGGGACTGACATCGGCCGGTCTTATTGTTCCATAGGTTCCTGTTGCCATATTTTATAAATATTATTTTTTACTTTTTATCTTTATTCCACATCAAAATATCCGTATCCATATCGATTTAATTGCCCTAAATTATCAACTTCACCTAATCTTTTGATTTTTTCATACGGTGCCAACTTTCCTCTTTCTATATAAATGTTTGATTGTACCTCCGGTTGTGATGATATACCTAATAAAAATTCGTCTTTGACTATTGGTTGTGCCATTGGGGTTTCTTCACAACACAAATTTGTATTATCTGTAATACTATAAAAATCGTTAGGGTTATTTTCGTTGTCTAGCAATACATCGTTTTTGTAATAATAAATAATAACGTCATCACTAGCTGTCCTTCTAACACAAAAATCTTTATAATAATTTCCAGGTACTTTGTATGGTTTGTCTAAATATGTATTCCCAAAACAATTACTATACGCAACAAACACAACACCATTATATTCAGGATTTAATACGTTTCCAGATGCACTTAATAAATCCCTTATATCTATCTTAACATCAAAAAAATTACAAGCTCTACAACCAATATCTCCATTTGGAAACCTTACATATTCCTCACTAAATGTTAATAAAGGTCTTTGTATGTCATCCGCCAATGTATCTTCGGTAATACCGGAACTTGGTAATACATAAAATGTTTGTTTGTTTTGATAATCAATATAGTTCACATCTCCTATTGTGTAAGCAGTGTAAAATAACTTTAAATCAGAATCATAGGCGTTAATTGAACTTATACTCCCGTATAATCGTCTATTTCTAAATACAGGTCCCAACCTGTATTGTGGTATCGAATAGTTCCTAAGTTCTGATAATCTTGATTTTGTATTTCCTGTAACAGGAAATGGCCAACGATTTACATATGGTTTTGATATTTGATATCTTTTTTGATTTGTTGTATCTCCAGTAAACAAGTATTTGTAACTAATTGGTGATGATGACCAAGACCCTCCTATTGGAGTAAAATACGCATCCCCTAATGGGTCCAAAATAATTGGGGATTGTGTTGCGGGCATGGTTATTTGTTTTTTGACTGTTATAATGCCCCAAGGACCATTTTGATTTACGACTATCGTATACGTTTTTGGTGTTGATGGGTAGGTGTGTTTAATAACTCCGTCAAGCGGAAAATTTTGTATGGGAGAACCATCCCCAAAGTCAACTTTATATTGTGAAAGTAAATTAAAAGATATAAATTTATCGGACGTGTTTTGAATATTAATTTCATATGACCCAACAGAGCCAACACCTTGTGGAAAAATCACAAAATTATTAACCACGTCTGTTTGTAATACATTAAAATCTAAAACAGAATAGTAACCTAAATCAACAATATTTTGTTTTAATAAAATTGGTATAGTTAATCCGGTAAATAATGAAGTACCTAGCGTTCCTCCGGTCAGCATTTGTGTCATAGCGGAATAAACTCCGACTTCATCACCGTCGTAGTTCACGTCCTGAACAATTGTTTTCAAGACCTCGGGAGATATTCTTATTTTATAAAAGTCAGTATTCATTATGGGTTTACATATTCATACCAATTTATGGGGTCTCCATCTTGACCCACTCTTAATCCTGAAGGGTGTTTTTGTACTATGTAAAATTTTGGACCATTGGTTATTGGGTCATCTTCAAAACTAACTTTATAATAAAAAAATTCTTCGGGATTAAATGTAGTTGGGGAACTTGCGTTTTGTGGTGTGTTTATCATCCTTATAAACTTACCTGTTTCACCATCAAAAAACTTAGCACTCATATAGAAGGTTTTAATGTCCAAGAAATTTTTCTTTTTTAACCAATAAATAAAAAATCCTTCTTTTTCTCCAACAAAATTTAACCTAAAATCAGGTTTTCTGATGTTTACAGTGTTAACACCTAATGGTGACTGTTCAAAAGCACCCTGACTTACAGGTAGAATTATTGTTATATAATTTTTCTGTGATTGGGTGTTTGGTGTGTCGTATAAGTCTAATTTCCAAAAAGAACTAACAAATTGATTAGTAAAATAGTAAATTTGTTTTGTTTCGAACTTTGGTAAATAAGAACAAACATACGTATTTGTATTTGCGCTTTTGAAAAAAAAGTTGTAGTTTATTGCTGTTCCTTCTTTTGTTGAACCCGGTAAAGGGTATGGTTTGTGTGTTATTCTATTAGTCTCAAAATCTTCATTATTTAACAATGATTCGACAACTTCCCTTTCATAGGTACTATAACCATCATCCACACCGGTTAAGTCCCACACTTGTTCTACGGGAATAGTGAATTCCAAATCCACAACATCGGGAGTTAATCCTATTCTATATTTATTCACATTCATCTATTATTGGTCTTGGTATAAAGGTTGATTGTGTTAATCCAAGTGAAGCCCCTTCAGGTATCAATCTGAATTGTACATTTGTATATGGATAATGAGTTTGATTAACAAATGGATAGTCAACTCCAACACCATCTATATCTATATATCCGTATGGGTATATATCTCTCCATCTTAACATATTTAAATTTGGTGAAAAATAAGAATAAGAAGGAACATCAAGTATCGAATTCGGTTCTCCTTCTTCAACATAACTTGAGTACGCCTTTATTCTCATTGGGTGGTGAACTTGATAGTAATACCCTGTTGGGTTTGTGTTTCCAACATTTATCTGAAAGTTTTTTTGGTTGAAAACAAATTTATGATAATATGGGGAAATTATTCTGCCCGCTTGTTGATAGTCATTGTATTCGTACCAATCTCCATATATTTTGGTACCGTTGTTTAAAGTTTCGTTATAATAAAAATCGTAAGTAACACCGTTTTGTACCTTAGAATATGAAGTCTTAGTAATTGATGTTTCATTTGATAGCGGTTGATTAAAATCCCACCAAGGTGAAATTAACGGTCCGTTTATGTTAAATTCCCAACCTCTTTTTAATCCATACGATTTGTTCATGAACCAACCTGCATAACCTTTATAAACCAAACTAAGATATAAAAAATCTATAGGTCTTTGGTTTTCGTCAGTTAATCCTGCGATGTTTATGTCGGATTTAGTGGTAATTGTGTATGATTGGGAGTTTGTTAGTTTTGAAACGCTAGCAATGTTATTTGGTGTCAACGAAGAAAATTCATATTTAGTCGGGTTGTTAAAAGCATTTAAATCAAAACCGGCACTTTCTAAATTAAGTTCATTTGTCGTTTTAATTACTTTGTTCATTCTAACATAATATCGTGATGTGGTATCTGCGGTGTTCGTAATATCTATAGTTCGTTTAAACATGTAAACATAACCAGATTTAAACGTTGTTCCCGTATATCCAGCGTTATATATATTAAATATGTATTCTTCGCTGCCAACGGTATCATTACCCAAACTACTCACCTCAAAAAAATTGGTTCCGTTATATGTAAATGGAAACTTAACGTATTCACCCACGGATAAACCGTGTTTGACCGGACAAGTAAATTGTAAATAATTCGCACCGTTTATAATTACACTTGATAACAAAGCGGGTAGTCCTTCTGAAGACAAAAAATTAGCCAATAAGTTTCCACTAGTTTCTTGATACCACCTAATATTAAAGTTAGTATCTGCACTATAAGGGTAAGTCAGATAATAGTCCCAATTATATGTTGTTGCAGATTCAGGTGTATAGTCTATATGGGTATTGTAACTGTCTAATCTAATTAAATCGAATTCATATGTTTGCGGAATACCATACCATGTTACTGTGGTTCCAGCAATTCTTTGTGCCAATGATTTTTCACCATCTAATATGTAAAGATTATAAGAAAATGGTTCGTATTGTGTTGTTCCTGAATAGTTATTTTTGAATAAATAATCTATTTTGAATGTTGGTCTAAAAGTTGTTGACTTCTCTCTTTCTTGGTCAAATAGTTCTGATAAATTCAAATTAACCGTTCTATCGGTTTCAATTAACAATTTGGTATTTTGTTCCAATGTTGTTGGAACTTGGTAAGACACTTCAGGAGCACCTTTATACCTGTTATTAGATTTTATTATTATATTATCGTTTACGTTGTCCATTAAATTCTATCTATATAAGTAGAGTAAAATTTATCCATAGCCGTTTTTCCTTTCTTAAGACCAAAATAAAAATACCAAGGAGCACTTACCATGGTCAATCCGTTTGTAGGTGTTTTAGGACCCCAATTTGGTTGATAGGTGTATGGTGCGTTTACGGAAGTACCTGATTGTACGCTAAAAAGGTAACCAGGATTATAGTAAACAATCTCAGCATCTCCTTGATAATACGGGTCTGTGTCTCTCCTTAAATCTTGATATCTGTATTTTTCAAAAAAAGACTCTGTTTCCCATGTGTTTTCTTGGGAACCGAATATGTAACTACTATTTTTAACGTCTGATTTCCAACCGTATGTTGGAATCCTTTGAGAGTTCTCGGGTAAGTCATCCGCTCTTATAATTGTTGTAAATTGATTTCTGATAATTCTTCTTGGTGAAATATAATCTCTGAGTTGTGTGTCAGCGGAAAAAAATACACCCATAACAGATTGTGAAATTAATCTATTGTCTTCACCAACAAAAATTGCAGAATCACCTAATGATGTACCTTGTGAATAGTTTTCGGTGTTAAATGCCGCCACCCCTAATTGGGAATTAATTTGTATTGCTTGAGCGTAGTCACCATCAACTCTATTATATGGTCTGTTAAATAATCGTAAAACAATGGCATCTCTGAAAACACCCGCAAGAAAACCCAAAAAATTTGTATTGGTTAGTCTTGTTATTGCTAGTAAGGTACCCAAGTCACCAACATCTTGAAAAGATGTTACAGGTAATCGGTCCATGATGTATCCATAATAATTAGGACTAAGACTAACTTCTCGCGACCAAAAATACTTAGGACCCATATCTAGTAAAGTTGTCGGTGCTTGTATTAATTTTTTGTTAAACGTAAACCAATAATTTACACCACCTTCAATATCTTTACCTATAAAGGCATTTGTATTGTCGTTATATGGACTTGAACGATAATAAAAATTAAAAGTGTCTTCATCCAAATAAATTGTTTGTTGGCAGTATTTTGATTTTGGTACGTTTTTATTATCAAAAACAGTCTTTAATCTAAAAGGGTATGCGTATAACGTACCATTTATCCATGAATTTACAAAAATATGTCCGACAACACCTCTACATAGAGCGAACATAAATCTAAATCTATTAATATATTCAACCAAATGAATATAATCACTAATCAATGTTATAATAGGTTGGTTAACAAAACTGTAACAACCGTTATTAACTTTTTTATATTTTCTTGGTATACCGTTTTTATTACAAAAACTATCAGGTCCTTTTGCGTTGAATTTTAGCCCATTTCCCGAGTAACAAGCTAAATCAACCATTCCCTCACACGAGAATGATGACAACACTTTATTGTAAGAACTATATGATGAGCCCGACGCAAAATCATCAGTATCACCATCAGTAGTAACATCACCTAAATCTATTGCCGATAGGGTTGACGATGTTCCGTCATCATTAAACACAGTATAAGATATTGAATTTGATGCTTGCCAAGCAAAGACATTGTTACCTGAGGTTTCTAATACTGAACTTGTTGGTAACCTATCAGACCTCATAACAATATTTGATTTGTTTATTGTTAGTGAAATACCACTGTATGCCGGAGCGAAATACTTATAATCATTAATCCATTGACCAAATACGTTTTTAACTTCTTGAGTTGTTATAAACGAACCCCCTTCTATATATTCATTAGAAAAATAAGCAGCTCCTGTCGGGTCATTTGTAACCAAATCATTACCTGAAGATACTGATGTGGTCGATAAATTTGGTTTTGTTGAAGTACAAGTGTCGACATAATTGGTTAACAAAGTCGTTTCAGGTTTTTTGTTTGGGTCAATAAAATATCTAGAAACACTTGAACAATCTAAACTTGAGTAAAAAGTATGTGCACTTGTAGTGTAAGAGCTGAAACCGTCTCCAGGTGTGAAATCGTATGAAGGATAAAATAATTTTTGATTAGATGGTGTACTACCGCTCGACTGAGTTATTAAATTATGTTGTACTGCGGTTATTCCTGTCTGTACGGGTATGTTAAAGTAATAGTCACCATTAATATCGTACTGTGGCAAATATGTATCCCATCCTAATAGTCTTGAAATGTTATATCTAACTTTTTTTCTTCCGCTGTGTGGGTCTACACCTCTAACCATAATAACAACACCCAAATCTGAAAATCCTCTATAGTCATCCTTATACGCCTTTTCAGTTTGGTTTAACAAAACTCTCTGAATATAATTATTCCCTATTGGGGTTGCAGTGTTTGAATTTGTTATTGCGGTGATTTGCGCAACCGTCATTGCGGTTATAACTTGGAAATATTCCAAATCTGTTGGAAATTTGTACTTTGTTTCTGTTGGTGGTTTTGGTTTGACCACATAAGGAGTCGTTTTATTTACTGACGGGTTTGTTTCGTCCGCCCAATTCACTGTGATTGCGGAGCTTGATTGTTGGGTTCCTGTAATACCAAAAGTAGTTGTTCCGGTTTGGGCGGCGTTTGGGTTTAAATCTTTACTCTCGCTCAGAGTTGTAAAAGTTAATAATTTACCTTTAGAGAAATCACCCAAACAATTATTATTTACGAGATAAATTAACACATTATCATAATGAAAACTTGTTGTATTTCCTGAATTTTGTTCAGGTTCAAAAATCACTTTAATTCGATTTGTACCAGCGGTATTAATACCTATGTCAGTGTCAAAATACTTTGATTTTAAATTTTGTAAATTAGCCCTTTCCCATATAGGTAAAATGGGGTTTGTAGTTGTTCCCGCCTGTGCATTTACAAAGTTATTAAATTTTCCGTCAGCAAAAATTGGGGTTTTGAGTCTAACAATTCTTTGGTCGGTATTTGGCGAACCTAAACCAGCCATCGCTTTTTGATTTTCTTCGGCGGAAATTCTTGGAAATGTTGTTGTTGCGGATGTAGTGTAATTTTGATAATTAAAAAACGCCGCTCCACACGATACTGAGTTTTCCTCATAAACATCTTGTGCCTCTTTTCCAAGTTCTCCTTCACCTAAAGGTTCTGACTTACAAGAACAATAGTTACATTCAGGGTAACTTATCATTGGTAATGGAATACTCACAAAAGGATTTTTTATATCGGCAATACTGTTAAAAGCGTTTGATGGGCTAGGACAGGTTAAACCCGCACCAAATACATTAATAAATTCACATATCACTTTAATTATTGATACAATAAATGTGAATACAAACGCAATTAAAAACTTGAGGATGGGAAATATAAGAGCCAAAATGTGAGTCATATATATCACATTTAAAAAAACAAAAAAGTAACCCGAAAATAGTAATCTACTTAAAAAATAAAGAGCGTCAAATTTCAAAACCGCATCGGTTGTTGGAAACCTGTTATTTTCTGTTTCACATTCTCTACTAGTAATATCTTTTATTCCAATAAATCTACTCCTTAAAAGACCTTTAGAGAATTGGTCAACGTGTTGGCTTACGGTATATACTTTGTTATAATCCAATTTGTAGAATGTGTCCTCACAATTTATCGCGTCTTGAATTCTTTGGTCAATAGTAACCGTAGTTGCTGTTGTGTATCCTGTCCAATCTAAACCAAAGTAATAGCTAGATTTGGCACTTTTATATTCTATACTTGTTACCGGATAATCTAAAATGGGGTCTTTAGTTGAATCACTCCATCCGTGTTCTTTTAGGTTTGGTACTAAAAAATACCCTCTTCTAACATCGTTTGTTAACTCATTAGATTGGTTCCATTTTATTTTGAATCTATACTTACCCGAAGTAGGAATTCCATTTTTTGGGTCTGAACTTAAAATTTGTTCTCCGAATTCGTTTGTGGTTATATAATCCAAGTTCATAGGTATTTCAGTCATCCAAACACCATTTTCGTCTATAACATTACCGTCGTTTTCTAACTTAAACTGCTCTAAAATTGGTCTATTATATTCGTCTAAAAATAATGTTTGTCTTATAGCAATGATTTGACCTGGTCCTGTAGTCAAACTACACAATTCACCCATTTTTATAGGTGGTATACAATTTTGTTTTAATTTATCGTCATCATCATTTGATGTTAATGAACCCATAAAAGTAGCGGTTGGTGTAATTTCTATACCATCATTTCTTAAATCAAAATCTACTCTTTCTATTTTAATTTGACATAAATCTTCATTACCCCAAAAAGGACTAACTTCAATGTTTTCACTCATTGTTACAATTTGTGGTAGTTCCTCTAAATTAGTAGATGTTCTGAATCGTGTTCCATCAACCTGTTCTTCAGTTGCTCTACCCATTCTAATCAAATCTTGTGGTCCTAAAGAGAAAGGTCCCATATCTGACAAATCCAAATCCATAACAACAGTTTGATTTCCAAGTGGAGCACCAAAAATCATGTAATCACCTGAGCTGTTTGTTTTAACCGTGTACTTATAATAAGTTTCGTAAACTTGTAATACCGTCTGATTTGTTAGAACATCGTCGATAGATGGAAATGTTCCTGTAGGTGTATGACCTCCATGACTTGGTTCATATGGTAATAAATTGTATCTGTAACCATCTTCATTTACATCACTTAATTGAACGTATGGATATAAAGTTGAAATAACAGGGTCTAAAGCATCGTTTTCCGATAACGGGACAAATATGGAAACCCTCGCATTAGGCACTCCGTAACCTCCATTAGCAATAACACGACCGGCAATAACTCCGTAATCAGAACACATTCTGTCGTATATGTCCGATTGTAATATTTTGAGTGACAGTACTTCAATAGATTCCCAATCTTGGTCTATCTGTACTTGAATTTCTTTATCAACGCCTACTTGCGTTCTTAATCTATAGTTTTTGTTCATGAGTTACCTGATAAATAGTTGATGGTCTATTTTAGAAAAAATAGTCACATACTAAAAAAAATAAATCATCAGGAAACAGTTGTTGACGTATAGTTTTTAACCCTAACTAATATGTCTTTTTCAGGGAATCTAACTTGATAAATTTGATTTGGTTGTGCGAATATAACACCATCAATTAACCCAATTTGTTTTGTGGTTGAATTTGAAAATGGTTGAGATGTTTGTGAGGAACTATATTGACCTCCAACTAAATTGAAGAATTTAATACTGCCTACGTTTATTACACCGCTTTCATTCTGTATTGTTCTCATAATATTAGCCAAATAAACATTATCTCCCAATCCTCTTGTTAGTGGGTTGAAGTGTTCGGTATATACCTTGTCGACAATGTTGGTTATTACACTTCCTTGGTTCTGTGTCGCATCTAAAATAACTTCAATTTCTAATGATAAATCAATTACGTTTGCCACTTGTACCGCCACATAATCATTCATCATTCTATAGTTTGACAAATATTCAGCAATATTCTGTTTCAATGTGTTTGATACAACTTCAGTCAGTGAACCATTAGTATCATAAGAAACTATTTGTATATTAATTTTATTGTCTTCTTCGATAATCGCAACTTTTGCAGGTGCACCAAATTCTGAAGGCATTTTTTGTATTATCGCCTGATAATCTGAAACGGTTACCGCTCTGTTTTGTGCCGCAAAATTAAAGGTTACAAAATTTCTAACTTCGTCAGTTGTTGGATACCCCGCACCTCCAATGGCGGCAGTTACGTTGTTACATCTAAGTGAATTTATTACTTGTGTATTTATACTTTCACTTGGACCATTTACAAAGAAGTTTACGGTACCTATGGTATTAATTGCGTTTATACCTAAGTTGGTACCTAATCCACCACCAACTCTATATTGAATGAACATTGTTGTATTCGGTTGTGGTGTGGTACCCAAAGCGAAATTGTTTTGGTATTTAGCCAAATTCATTGGTATACCTAAAGAGGTAAATTGTCTAAGTTGGTCTTCAGCGGTATTTGTTCCGCCGCCAAAAGTCAATTTCATAAAACCTTCAGGAGTGTATTCTGTAATAAATCTTTGTTCTGTTTGAATGTATCTACCAACTTTTATTCCGGGTTGGTCAGAAGCCTTTGTTATGTCGGCAATAAAAACTCTATTATCTGCAAGAGCATCGACTTCATACCATTTTCCCACCGGACTTAAAAATTCGGATGCCGAAGGAACGTTAGAATAGTTGGTGCCTTGTCTTTGGATAATTGCTGTAACCCCCAATACGTTTCTTTCGGGTAAGAAAAGTTCAAAAAACGGTCTAACATCATTTGGTGTAATAACCCTCTTAAAAACTTTTGTAATTCCGTTTACCACAATCTCACGTTTAACTATGGTGTAGTTAATTAAGTTGTTATTGGCATCAAAGTTTGGAATTTTTAATCTATTTGGAAACCCTTCAGCGTTAAATGGTGACGCAAAATCGATATCCGTTATGTTTTCAAAAACCTGACCTGACCCATAAACTTGACTTCCCCTTCTTAAGATACCCAAATATCTTTCATCTTCTTTATCACCAAACGCAGGAACTGTTATTGAAAAGTCTGTTAAAGCCACGGACGGTCTTTGACCCGGTATTTTTAATCCGTAGGTTCTTGCTATGTTATAAACCGAAGAC
>Ga0129333_10003975_pt1 | contig 13866 bp, 17 predicted proteins | sample CPB6_08_DNA_FD_94474 | JGI IMG/M metagenome (GOLD analysis project Ga0129333, IMG submission 94474) | Freshwater to marine salinity gradient microbial communities from Chesapeake Bay, USA - CPBay_Sum_0.6_0.8_DNA | ecosystem: Environmental > Aquatic > Marine > Coastal | place: USA: Chesapeake... | reverse complement strand
TTTTTTGGACATTTTTGCAAAAATTACCCAACTAAAAATGTCCAAGTGGGTAATTTTATTTTCATGAAAAACACATTTTAATTTCTCCTACAATTATATAGAGTAAAATACATTTTAAAAAAGAGGGTAAAAAAAGGACATTTTTGAGTTGGGTAATTTACAAGTGGGTAATTTTACAAGTGGGTAATTTTACAAGTGGGTAATTTTACAAGTGAATTGCATCTTTTATTTTCTCTCTACATTCTTGTAGGGTGCTTTCCTGGCCGGCCATCCCTCTACAAAAACACTAAAATGCCTACATTATGGGGGTAAAAAATCTTATAAAATATTATAAAAAGTCTATCTAGCTTGATACCCCTCTTTTTTGTGAAAGACAGGATGACTTTTTGGATTTGGACATTTTTCAAAATTAATAAATGTCCAAAATCAATTTCCTCAAAGAAATGTTTTTTGGGCGCACTGAAAAATCAGAAAGAGAATGCACATTTTATTAGTGCACTGAAAATGCAGCGAAATACAAAATTTTTAAAATGGATCAAAAAATATTTTTGGGGATTTTTGGAGATTTTTTTGGACATTTTTCATTTTTGGACATTTTTGGCTCAGTTGGCTCAAATTACTTGAGCCAAAATAAATATAACATTTTTATCTACAATCTTCTAGGGAAAATAATTTATGAAAATGCTATAATTTATAATTTTGGCTCAAGTTGAGTTGAGCCAAAAACTTTAGGAGTATATTATAAAATGGTAAAAAGTCGAATATATACTTTTATTATTAGTAACTATACTGATGAATTATGGAATAATCTTATAGATGTTAAAGAAACAGATCAATGTGAATATTTAATTATGTGCAAAAATGATGATAATGAAATATCTAATATTTATGGGTATATTCGTTTTTATAATCAAAGACATAAGGAGTCTATTCAGAAAAATATATTTAAAAACGCAGCCGTTATCTTAAATACAACAGAAAAATTTGACCGATTAAAATATTTATCTCAACACAAACATTATGAATCAGGAAGAATTCATAGACAACAAAAATCAAAATATGATATTGAATATGAAATTGAAAATATGAAAAATACAATTCAAACACAAAATCTCCAAATAAACAATCTCCAAACCCTCCAAATGGAACAAAAAGACAAAATAATAGAGGAACAATCAGCCCAATTCAAACAAGTAATGGATGTTTGTCTTTCACTCGCAAAAAATATGCCCTCTATAGAAACCCACACCAATAGTCATAACAAAGTAAAAAATAAATTCAATCTTAATTTCTTCCTCAATGAACAATGCAAAGACGCCGTTAATCTCATCGATTTCGTTAAAGGAATACAATTAGAAATGAAAGATATGCTCCTACATAATCAGGTGGGTTTCGCCGAAGCAATCTCTCAAATATTTATCAAATCAATGGGTAATATGGATTTAACGCAACGTCCGATTCACTGTACTGATCTAAAACGTGAAACCCTCTATGTTCGTAATGATTCACAGTGGTGTAACGACGGCGACAAAAAAATCACCGATCGCGCAATTGAGACATTAACCAATCGCAATTATGGACAAATGAAAAAATGGAAAGATGAAAACCCAGATTATTTGAAATCGCCAGAAAAGAATAGAGAGTATATTGTATTAACACGAAATATGATGGGCGGAAGTTCAGACAAAGAACAAGACGCAAACACTCGTAAAATAATTCATAATATTGCAAAAGCAACACATCTCGATAAAGAAGTTCTTAAAAATAATATCAAAAAGAAACCAGACAAGACAATTGAAAACGCAACAACATTATAAAATACTTTTGTAAAATAAATAAAAGTTTTATGCTATTTATAGTAAAATGCGCGAATTTATCCAAAATATAATAGTTACCGGAATCAAATGGATACAAACCAATATTTTCCGCAAAGATAAAGAACCTAATATTGGACAAAACCTATATACAACAGAAGATGCAGCTCTTTTATCAGATACCGAAGAATATAAAGAAGAACCTATCTCAACTTCTCCACGGTTGTCTTTAAAAATTCCTGATCCAGAATATTATATGTTTTTGGATACGGAAACTACAGGACTCCCTGAACAAAAATCATACAATCGCTATTATGAACCGCATTTTATAAATTACTATTCCAAATCAAGAATAATTGAACTTGGTTATATGATAACAGACGATAATGGAAATAAGATTAAAGACCAAAGCTTTATCATAAAACCAGATGATTTTATTATTATAAATTCGCAAATACACGGAATCACGCACGAACATGCTATAAAAGAAGGCGTTCCCATAAAACAAGCATTGGAGACATTTTTCGATGATTTACAAAAAGTAGATAAATTAATATGTCATAACATCAATTTTGATATAAATGTTTTATTATCGGAGTGTTATCGCGAATACAAATCCGAAGCAAACATTATAAAAAAAATCAAATCAATTAAAAAAAAGTGCACGATGGCTATCGGTCAAACAAGATACAATTATGAAAGACCTCCCAAATTAGTAAAGTTATATAAACAATTATTTGGTACGGAACCGCAACAAGAACATCGAGCACTTTCTGATGTCCAATTATGTTATGAATGTTATTTTGCCTTAGAAAAAATATAATTGGAGAAATAATATTAAACGAGAACATATTAGTTATTATAATTAATATGTTTCAACCAAAAGCTGTTTTAGTTACTGGCGGATGTGGATTTATAGCATCCAATTTTTTATTTCATATGGTTCCAAAATATCCATACATAATATGGATTAATGTAGATCGCGTGGATTATTGTTCATCATCCAATGGGTTGCCTCTATTAAAACAATATAGTAATTATTATTTTTATCAGACAAATATAGCAAACGCATCTTTTATTGAACACATTTTAAAACAACACGGCGTTGATTCGGTGATCCATTTTGCAGCGCAAAGTCATGTTGATAACTCCTTTGGTAACAGTATTAATTTCACGGTTGATAATGTATTGGGGACACACTATTTATTGGAAACTGTGCGCAAATATGGCCTTGTAAAACGGTTTATACACGTTAGTACGGACGAAGTATATGGCGAAGTCGCAATCGATGAGACCAGTTCTGAAAAGTCATTGCTGAATCCCACAAATCCATATGCGGCAAGCAAAGCCGCCGCCGAATTCATAGTAAAATCGTACAATAAATCTTACGGTATTCCAATAATTATTACACGCGGTAATAATGTATATGGCCCTGGACAATATCCCGAAAAACTCATACCTAAGTTCTTGATGCAATTGTTGCATAATAAGAAAATGACTATCCACGGTTCTGGTGAAAATATCCGCAACTACATTTATGTAGAGGACGTAGCCATTGCATTCGAGACAATATTATTTAAAGGCGAAGAACAGCAAATATACAATATAGGTACGGAAAACGAATATTCGGTGATGGATATTGCTAAAAAATTGCATTCAATGGTTTCGCCAACCACAAATATAAATGAGCATTTGCAATATGTTGATGATAGACTATTTAATGATTTCCGTTATTGTATTGATAGTAATAATTTACAAAAATTGGGTTGGGAGCCGAGAACAAATTTTGATGTTGGATTGGAAAAGACAATCGATTGGTATAGGACGACAGATATAAAAACATATTTTGCGACTAACCCACAAATCTAATTTATTTTTGATACAATAGAAACAAATATAGTAATATGGAATTTATAGCAAGCGCGGTGCTTCCACTTATAATAAGAGCAGAATCATCAATATTTAATCCATGAAGAAGCCACATAATATTTGTAATGATCATAAGAAAAATAGTATAAAGAGATAAATTTGATACTGATTTTGTAGTCCAAGTTTTTACGAGTTGTGGGAGAATCTGTATTGCGTTTAGTGATGGTGCTAAAATTGCAATTAAATTCGCAGTATTTATCATACTATACAAATGTATAGTATAATTATCTAGATAGCCAAATCTTCCGCATCAGCGTTAGCATCAGAATCAGCAATCTTCTTTTTTTCTCTTTTCGGAATCATTGTCTCGTAAAAATAGTGTCCCAAATTAACAACATTGGTCAAAATATTCATAGGCGATCCATAATCCGCACAATAAATCAAACCATCATCGCTCTCTATTTTAATACTATAATACCAGAATGGAGGTATATATAACATATTTCCACTATGAACAGTAAAGTCCAAAAACTTCATCTTCTGAAATCCATTGCGATATGTGTCTTGTGGATTCCATACGTTTAGAGGCGACGTAAATTCATAATTCGCATAATCTTTGTTTACCACCATATATTTATTACTTCGCCAAGGCGTCATTTTCACTTGTATTTTGCCCCCATTTACGTAGATAAAACGTCGCTCATATGTATGATAAGTCAATGGGGTTGTAGTTCCAACCGACCCGAAAACAACATCGTATTTGCTAAAAACAGAAAACGTGGGTTTTAAATATTTATCCAATTGTTTGTAGTATTTATCCAGACCGGTTTCATAAATAAAAGATTGATTCTGATTACTGAAGTATTTATTAGAGGCATCGGTTTTAACAAGACTTTCGGCGGCATTGAGCTCAATTACGGCGGCATTTGCAGGACGATCTGCGTGATAATCTTCGGTTTCTTTAACGAAAACATCGAAGCTTCCATATTCGGCAGCTAAGAATTTGAGGGAATAATCTTGCAATGTATTTGCAAAATTGCTAAATTGAAATATGATGGGTTGTTTCAGATTTGCACTCTTATTAAGATCGTCGTTGTTTGTATAATCAATTTCGTAAACTTCCATATCGTCACCCTTTTTTAATTGAAACATTACCTGGCTGTAAATAATTAGCATTAAAATAAAAATAATGATTGCATACAACGTGTCCATTTCTAATAAAGAATAAGAATAAAAATACACGGTTTATACTTGGTACAAAAATCATAAAACATTACTTATGATTTTTATTTTAAAATTTTACCTGTTTGCATTCACATATGGTGTTAAAAAATTTATTTAGATACACATCCAATCTCTAAAGGAACACGACCATAATCGGGCTCATATGTGCTCTGATTCCAAGGACCTACATCAACTTTGGGAATAATGGGGTCACTTCTCAACTGCAAATTGGCGTTTTTCATTGTCTGGCCAATGGTATCCAAACCAATGTGGTAGCCAGCCTGTAGAAGATCTCCACTCATAATATTACCGCTAGTCATACTAACAGGGTTGAGAGCGGCCCACTCACTGTGCTGGTCAGCGGGGAGCAGCTCAGCGGGAGCAGCAACACTAGAAGCTTGGTGGGGTGCATCGGAAGTCTTTACATCGGGAGTAGTGGGTAACTCCTGTTTATGAGAACCATCCTCAACACCCTCAAGCGACATACTTTTGTCGTCGGCATATGAAAGGAGCATCCAAGCAAAAACGATAAAAATAATAAGAGTTAAAAGTCTTTGGGGAGTGAAAACACGAGCAAAACCGTCTGTAATATTCTTGAACATTATAAGGACTTATATATTACGGAATGATAAAATTATTTCTTCTAAAACCTTACTTTTTTTATACCGGTTTCAATAATATCTCTATTATTCATCATTTTCCAAATTTTCCAAATTTTCTAAATCACCTTCATCATCACTATCCTCTAAATCATCCAACATATACATATTCTTTATTCGGCGTGCTTCCATAAATGAAGATAATGCTAAAGATTTTGCTAATTTTGCTTTTTTTCTAGCATTTCGATACATTTCATAATATACTTCCGTTTTGTCTTTCAAATAAATGGTGTCTTCTTCGTTGATATTTGTATCGTCTAAATTAATCTCGTACGGTTCAGAATCATTATGAATCTCTACAATGTCGTTATTTGTTTCCTTCAATTCTATTTGGATATTGGGTTCTTCGGATGCTAAAGATTTTTCATTATCATCTAAAGGCTCATTTTGTGAGTCTTCGTCTTGCATTGATTCAAGACTATTAGTAAGTGTATCGGCGGTAAGCATATCAGCAGAAGGTGGACTATTCGTCATCGTATTAGCAGTAAGCGTATCAGCAGAAGGTGGACTATTCGTCATCGTATAAGCGACATGCATATTAGCGACTGGTGGACTATTAGTCAACATATTATCAGTCTGCGAACTACCCATTTGTATAGTTGTAGCCAATGATTTTGCATTCTCTTGCTTAGCTCCAGTACGATCCTTAATAATACATTTATCAAATATTTCAACCGGCTTTATTACCATTGCTTGTTTCATAACAAGCTCGATTTGAAAACTCTTTGCTGAACATCGAACCCCCTTGACTTCAACAATTGTAATCATAGTCGTTTTATCATTCAGAGTTTCGGGATCAATATCAGTTTCGGATTCATCATATATTTTAACAGCAGGGCTTCCATTTATACGCTGATCCACATTTACTCTTACTAAATATTGTTTGCCTGACTTGAACAATTTCACCGTCGGCGCAAAATAACTCTCAATATCATCTTCATCCAACTCAGTATCAAACCATTTTTCACGGTTAGCATAAATTAATTTGCGGGTTGTGATCTCAAGCGTCTCTATCCACTGAATAAATTCCTCATCTATATTTGTAAAAACCAAATCCGTATAAATCTTTTTTCCGGATTTAATAAGCCCCGATTTTGTAGAGCATTTTGGTGTTTGAATATAGAGAGAGTTATGATTAATCAAAAATTTGCTAAAATGATTGCCGCCCGTAATAGAGGCTGGAGACGTCATAGTCAAATCTCCAAAATTAAAGTCATTTGTTGGATCATAAATATTGCTCATAAGAAAGGTATAAACTATATAATATTTTTAACACTATGTTTCAACGCAACATATTGACTGCGCGTTTAAAAAATCTAGAAAAAAATACTACTTATAGTAAAAGATGAAATCGATTCGCGACAGTTTATATGAATTAATACAAAACGAGAGTATTAAGAGCGAGCTAAAGATGATATTTAAGCCATTTGCATTTATGATTTATAACGAATTATATTTTTATTTATTGATGATTTTAGTATATTGTGGTTTACTCCTCTTTTTTGTTTTAGGCAGTTTTTTTTATTTAATTTCGATACATAATAAGCTGAAACGTTTAACAATAGAGGCAAGTGAAGGACAGTAAAAATGTTTTCATAATATATAACAATGACTGGAGCCGCTGAACACGCAATCAAAGTTTATGGAAACACCGATCAACAAACTGCTGGACCTAATGGTGCTATTAGAGCTAACACTGGTATGACTGGTGGTAAGAATAAGTCCAACAAACGAAATAACAAAAAAAATAAGAATAATAACAACAAGAGTAGAGGAGGAAAGAAGAATAAGCGAAACACCCGATCCAGGAAGTTTCGAGGAGGAAAGTGAGGATTTTCGCCTTCCTTCGGAATGTAAGTTATAAATGAAAAAATAGTGTCGTTCTATAAAATAAATGAGCGAACCAAAACAACCTACATTCGAAGATAACGTCCGGCAATGGACACTTTTAGACACAAAAATCAGACTTGCAAACTCCCAAGTAAAAGAAATGCGTAATGCTCGTGAATCACTATCAAAAACAATCTGTGATCATATGAAACAAACTGGAATAGCCAATCGTAAAATAGAAATTGCAGATAGTAAAATAGAGGTTTTTGAAAAAAAGGAATATTCGTCATTAACAATGACGTATTTAGAAAAATGTTTGTCTGCAATTATACAAGAGCAAGAGAGTGTAAAGCATATTTTGCAATACATTAAAGACAAGCGCGATATCAAAAGAACAGTCGAGTTAAAACGCACATTTAATAAGGGAATGAAACGCGGCACTGCAAAAATCACCGAGTCTAGTGGATATGAATCTGAATAAAGAGGAAAATACTGACTATTTGAATATCTATACAATATATAGCCCAATACTGTATAGATGAATATTATCGAAAAGACACAAACATATAGTTATCAAGACAATAATACTGATGAATTTATTGCAAAGGGTGGTTATTTAGTGAGTGATTTATTGGATGAAAAAGACCTGGATATGCAAGGAGGTGGTGTAGGCGTCATCGCATTTCGCGATTTTTTTAAAGATCTATCCATCCCAACCGGATTACACGTCTATAATCGACCAGAACCAATTGGCCCCAAAACCACAGTATTGGATAGAACCGACATAATTATGTCCGACGATTTCAACAAATTATTGGAAGCGGTTTTTGCCTCCAAGCCTAGAGGCGAACAAACACATAAGAAAAAACCGGAAAAAACTAAAATGAAAATGACCAGGAAGAAACAGTAATAATATAAATAATGAAAAAACATTATAAATATACTTAAATGAAAAACGCAAAACCTATTATCATTTATAGAAATGGAACCAGTAAAAGAGAGAAAGCCTAGAACCAAGGCAAAAACCGATGAACCCAAAACGCGAGCAAAGAAACAGAATATCACTATAGAGGTTGTAGAAATCCAACAAGATAATGATGATGATGCGAAGAAAGGGCGCAAGCCAAAGGGCGGCAAGCTCATTATGAAACAGACCGACGTGCAGCAAGTAGCACAGCCAGTTTCCAACATAATTTTACATTTAAAATGTTCTATGAAAGAATTGAATGAATATATTACCAAGAAAGAGAAGATGTCCTCTATTTCACTTGCGTATAATCCGGACGCTCCGCCATCATTGCTAACTTACAATGCGGAGAAACAGCCTTTTTCTCAATATGACGAATATCAGGTTTTAAATAACAATGCGTATATTGATAGGTTAGACAACACCGCATGTTGCGCAAATTGCAAGTCGAATGAAAAAGAAAGCGATGATAGTTTGAATTTGAAAGAGATTAATGCGAAATTGAAAAAACTAAAGATCATTTTGTATAAGAATCAGCAGCAAGATAAGAAGTCGGCATGTTTCTGGTGCACATATGATTATGATACCCCTTCGTGTTATATTCCCAAGTATGAGAATGATGAGGGGATTTTTGCATATGGCTCGTTTTGTCGTCCTGAATGTGCAACCGCATATTTAATGAATGAGACGATTGACGACTCTACTAAGTTTGAGAGATACCATTTGTTGAACCGAATCTATGGTAAGATTTGCGGATTTTCGAAGAATATAAAGCCGGCACCAGATCCCTATTATACATTAGAGAAGTATTATGGAAATATGACTATTCAGGAATATCGCAAGTTATTCAAGAATGAATATATGTTGTTGACTATTGATAGACCAATGACTAGATTATTGCCGGAATTACACGAAGAGACTGATAGCACTATTTTGAATCGCGGCGGAATGAACAAATCGGCGTCTGCTACGGGTGCATACAAAGTAAAGCGTCAAAGCGAAAAGACTGCTAGTACAAGCAAAAACAGCATTATTAAAAACACTTTTGGTATTACTGACTAGAACAAATTCAATTACAACTAAAATATTATAATTGAATATAGAAAAATGCTGCTTACATAATGTATATTATGATTTCTAGTTATTTAATGGGTGGTCTTGGAAACCAGCTTTTCCAGATATTCACGGCAATAGCAATGTCTTTACAGTTTGAAACGCCATTTATATTTACCTATTCAAAAACGTTGACTGTGGGCACACACCGGCCAACATATTGGGACACATTATTGTCCGAATTGAAATCGCGCACAACTTATAACGAAAATCATCAACTTATCGAATACAATAATAATAGCATTCTGAATTCGACTGTTATTAAAGAAAACGGATTTGATTATAAATTAATAGTGCTGCCGCCAGATTGTAAAACCAAAAACTACATCTTATATGGATATTACCAATCATATATCTATTTTAAGAAGCATTTTTCGGAAATATGTAATATGTTAAAACTTGCCGAGAAACAAGATGCAATCCGAACTAGATTCGCCAATATATTTTCAACTGATCAACAAACCATTTCAATGCATTTTAGAATCGGCGATTATAAGGGCATTCAAGATGTTCATAACATTTTGTCTGTTAAATATTATTCCGCTGCATTGAAACAATATATTAGTATTGCAGGTGATGCGCCCTTGCGTATTTTGTATTTTTATGAGAACAAAGATAATGAAACCGTAACTATAATGGTTTCGGTGTTGAAGAAAATGTTCCCGAAATGCACATTTATAGCAGTTGATCATACATTAGAAGATTGGGAACAAATGCTTCTTATGAGCATATGCGACCATAATATTATTGCAAACAGCACATATAGTTGGTGGGGTGCATATTTTAATCAGTCGGAAACAAAACGCGTTTTTTATCCATCAAGATGGTTTGGGCCGAAAATGCAGCACGCAAATACACGCGATTTGTTTCCAGAAAATTGGACAAAAATAGAGTGTTGATTCTATTTTCCATATAAGTAATATAAACGTATATAATGATGAATTATACACAATGAAACTCGTTTTTTATAGTTGTTTTTTCGGAGGTGATACAAATGACCGAAATAAAATTCCAAAATGCCCATCCGATAACCACGACTGTTTTTTTTTCACAAATAATGCAAATACATATGCTGCACTAGAAACGACGCGGTGGAAAGGTGTGTATTTGGGAGATACAATACCAGTCAAACAAGATCCAGTTGCATCAGCTATGGACGCAAAACATTTGAAAGCGTGTCCTTATATGTATAAGGAATTGCAACAATATGATGTTTCTTGCTATATAGATAGTTCATTAACAATTACATCACTCTCTGAAATCTTAACTATGGTTAACGACACATTTAATTATAGTAATTACACGATGATTATTGCGCGACATCCTTTTATTAGCGAATCGTGGTTGCCGTCTGCGCGAAGCGAGTTCAATAACGCAATGCTTCAACCACGGTATGCGGCCCAACGAGAAAAATATGAACAATATATGACGGAACAAATTGGATCGGGATTATTGGAAACAGATTGTATTCATTATGCGACGGGATTTATAATACGGAAGCATAATATGAAAGCACGACAAATAGGGGAAGTTTGGTATCATCATATTCAGAAATGTGGAATTGAATGTCAAATAAGCTTCTTTTTTGTGCAACAGATGTTTCGAGGAGATATTTATGCGATTGAACCATATTCGTGTTTCAAACATATGTTTCATAATTGACTTTTTGAAACAGATTAAAGATAATATACGAAATATGATATTCATAATATTATGTACTCAAAAAAACAGTTAAAAAAGGATAGTATCACAGACAATTATTACAATATGAAGCGTACTGCTGAATTATTAATGGAGACGCCTCTGTATAAAAATACGATTGCTGAGAATAAGGAGTTGAAAGAACAAATACGATATTTAAATTATACTATTGAATATTTGGAGTTAAAAAATAAAGAGTTGGTTAAGAAGTTGAAGCGTTATAGAAAGCCTGTTTATATTAAGACGGAACCTATTGAAATTAAAGATGAAGAGCCGGAGCAAGAGCAAGAGTTTGTTGTTGAGGATGAAGAGCCAATTAAATATGAAATTATTGAGAACGTTGTTACTGAAGAAGCCGAAGGCGAACAAGAGGAAGAAGAGGAAGAGGTTGAAGATGTAGAAGCTACTGAGGAAGAGGTTGAAGCTACTGAGGAGCAAGAAGAAGAGGAAGAGGTTAAAGCCGAAGTCGAACAAGAAGAAGGCGAAGAGGAAGGCGAAGAAGAGGGTGAAGGTGAAGAAGAGCAAGAAGAGGAAATAGTGGATGTTGCAGTGGAACAAGAAGAGGTTGAAGCAGAAGGCGAAGAAGAGGTTGAAGCAGAAGGCGAAGAAGAGGTTGAAGCAGAAGGCGAAGAAGAGGTTGAAGCAGAAGGCGAAGAAGAAGCAGAAGGCGAAGAAGAAGAAGGTGATGGCGTATATGAGATTGTGATCAAGGGAAACACCTATTATGTATCAAATGAAATAGACAGTTTCATTTACAAAGAAGATGAGAATGGAGATATATCAATGGAAGTCGGCAAATATGTTGATGGAAAGGCAACATTTTACAAGAAATAAATATAAAGCCATAATCTAAAAATACTATAAAATGTTATTCAGTCGAGTTTTGCCTGTATTAAATTTTTGTATTTCATCAACTGCATTATTATTTCAAACAACAGTATTATATCCATGGCACAATGAAATTAGTAAACAAATAAACAATTTGGAAACCCATAAAAATAAATAAATACAATAATTGCGGTATTGTATTTATAAATCCTAATTAAATTTCATAAGCATTGTTGCATTAGATCCTTTTCTAGGATTAAAAACAATGGGGCGATTACCCTTTCTAACATCATATGTAAAAGTCTCTTTTTTTTGTTCTTCATATCCAGTTGTAAAATTGGTAATATTAACAAAGTTAGTCTCAGCATCATATTTATAATCAACGCCACTAATATTTGTAATACCATCGGTAGTGTTTACAGCAAATTTCTCAAAATCACTCATATTCATATCACGAGTATTACCATGCATCAATTGAACAATATTGTTGATATCATTGATTTTGAAGAAATTGGTGCGATCAATAATAAGGCGGCCTTTTTCGGCGCGTTTTTGCATCATATTATCTTCATAACCCCATCCCCAAAAATTTGGGAATCCGTTGAGTCTCTCAAAATCCGCACCAGTTATAGAAAAAATACCACCAAGAGTGTAATTAAATCCATAGAAATGTTTAATGACACCCATAGAGGTATAATAGTTAAGTAAACCTTTTCTTACAGGAAAGCAATCAACATCATTAAAAACAAGTGTGATATTTTTATAATCATTGGGATACATAGTTTTTAAGACAATAAAACCAATGTTTTTCATTGCACCGCGATTAAATGTACGCGTATCACATTGGTGTGAAAAAATGAATTTATAATCATTTGGATCATAATCTTCTAAAACAAGTTTCATCTGTTCCTTAAATATTTTGAGATGCTCACTTCTATCACGGTACGGCACAATAAAAACAATTTTTGGGACGACACTATTCATTATATACACTAGCAAAATAATAAAATAATAATATTTTTACACAATCAAAATATTATTTTTACATAGATAACATACTTGGCGGTATTAAAACAGCTTTCTCTAAATCCATTTTCTTGTAACACTTATTTATAGTTACTTCGCTAACTCCGCACGCATTTTTAATATCTGTTTTGGAAATATTAATATTGAATAATTGACTCACAAAATAAACAATTCCGGCTGCAATAGAATGGGGTGCATTATCTTGGATAAGACGCAGCTCTTCGATCTTAGATGCAACAAACTGACATAACAGCATATGTTTACCGTTAATGCCGAGACTACTGCAAAATCGCGCAATAAAGTGAATTGGTTTTGTAATAAGCGAATCAGTTGCTTCATCTAAACCATTGTTTCGGTCAATATTATTGAGAATTTCCATAGCCAAACTGCATCCGTGTGTTGCACTTGTCTTATCTAATTGAAATATTCTGGCGATTTCGTGCGATGTGCGCGGGCACCCATTCATTTTACAAGATATATAAATGGAAGCTGCTTTGGTACCATCGCGATTGCATCCTCGAAACATTTGTTGTTCCGAAATACTCTTGTGTATGACTAGCGCATGATCAATGAAAATCTTGGAAATACCGGCGTTTTGCGCCATCGTGCTAATATACATAAACTCATTGTATAATGACTTTTCCTTATGTGGGATTGATTGCCACTCCGTCCATTTTCCGATTTTGCGCATTTCATATGAAGATTTACCGGTGTAAAGCACTTTACAACCATAAGAAGATTCTTGTAATAGCGGATTTATTGGCATGCCACACCTAGTAGGATCCGAATTTTGATTATCATCAGCTCCATAATATCTCCATTCAGCACCTTGATC
>Ga0129333_10003974_pt1 | contig 13868 bp, 10 predicted proteins | sample CPB6_08_DNA_FD_94474 | JGI IMG/M metagenome (GOLD analysis project Ga0129333, IMG submission 94474) | Freshwater to marine salinity gradient microbial communities from Chesapeake Bay, USA - CPBay_Sum_0.6_0.8_DNA | ecosystem: Environmental > Aquatic > Marine > Coastal | place: USA: Chesapeake... | reverse complement strand
ATGTTCGCCCCCAGGTACCAACTCGAGCACGTGGGTGCCGTGTACATCGTCCCCTCCGCGACCTCGTTCACGTGCGCACCCCAGCGTGCCTCCGCGTCGTCGGTGGTCTCGATCGTGCGCACGCCCCGGTCGTCGAGGTCCACGATCGTCTCGACGATCCACTCGACGTGCTGCTCGATCGCGACGATCACGTTCGAGAGCACCGACGGGCTGCCCGGACCGGTCACGGTGAACAGGTTCGGGAACCCGGCGACCTGCAGACCGAGGTAGGTCCGCGGTCCGTCCGCCCAGTGGTCCCGCAGCAGTTCCCCACTGCGGCCGACGATGTCGATCCGGTCGAGGGCGCCGGTCATCGCGTCGAACCCGGTCGCGAACACGAGGGTGTCGAGGTCGACCTGTCGGGCCGTGGTGCGGACGCCGTCGGGGGTGATCCGTTCGATCGGTTCGGCGCCGATGTCGACGACGTCGACGTTCGACCGGTTGAACGTCTCGTAGAAGTTCGTGTCGAGCACCTGCCGCTTGCAGCCGACCGGGTAGCCGACCGGGCTCAGCGCCTGGGCCTTCGCAGGGTCACCGACGACGGTGTGGATGTGCTCCCGGTAGAGCTCGCAGGCGTACTCGTTGGCGACCGGGTCGCGGTACACGTCCGTGAAGTAGGTGAAGATCCCGAACCCGAGCCGGTCCCATGCGGCGCGTCGCCCCTCGGCGTCGAGCGCAGCGAGGAGGCGCGGCTCCGACGGCGCGCCGTCTCGTCGGGCACGACGCTCGAGGATCGTCGTCCCACGCGACGGCGAGAACCCCGACATGCCGGCCGCCGACCACTTCTGCGCCTCGCGCACCTCGCGGTAGTGCTCCTTGTACGCGGCCTGGATCTCGGGCTTCATCGGCCGGTTGTTCGCCGGGAACGTGAACGTCGGCGTCCGCTGGAACACGGTGAGGTGCGCCGCCTGCTCGGCGACGACGGGGATCGCCTGCACCCCCGAGGATCCGGTGCCGATGATGCCGACCCGTCCGGAGAGATCGACCGGGTCCTTCGGCCAGTTCCCCGTGTGCAGCAACCGACCGGCGAAGGTGTCCCGGCCCGCGATGTCGGGCAGGTTCGCAGCGGAGAGACAGCCGGTCGCCATGACGCAGTGCCGTGCCGTCGTGGTGTCGCCCCGGTCGGTGCGCACGATCCACCGGGCTGCGCGCTCGTCGAAGGTGGCCTCCGTGACCCGGGTCGAGAACCGGATCGCGCTGCGCAGCTCGAACCGGTCGGCGACGTGCTGCGCGTACCGGAGGATCTCCGGTTGCGCGGCCATCGCCTCGGTCCACGCCCATTCCTGTTCGAGCTCGGGGGAGAAGGAGTACGAGTACTCCATCGACACGACGTCACAGCGTGCCCCCGGGTAGCGGTTCCAGTACCAGGTGCCGCCGACGTCGGTGCCCGCCTCGTACACGACGACGGACAGTCCGGCCGCACGGCAGCGCACCACGAGGTACATGCCGGCGAACCCGGCGCCGACGACGACGACGTCGACGTCGTCGACAGCGGGCCGTGCCGCGGTGTCGGCGGTGGCGACCATCAGTCGAACACGATCACCGAGCGGGTTACCTCGCCGTTCTCCATCGCGGCGAGCGCGGCGTCGACCTGGTCGAGGGTCACGCGGGCCGAGATCATGGCGTCGAGGTCGAGCTTCCCCTGGCGGTACAGCTCGAGGTACTGCGGTGCGTCGATGTGGAACCGGTTCGAGCCCATGATGGAACCGGTGAGCGTCCGCTCCACGTACAGGCCGCCCGGCTCGAGGTCGATGCGCTGCCCGGCCGGGATCGCACCGACGACGGTCGCCTTGCCACGCGGGGCGAGCATGTAGAAGCACTGGGCGGCGAGCGTCGCGTTGCCGACCGCGTCGAACGCGAAGTCGACCCCGCCCGCCGACATCTTCTTCACGCTCTTCACGACGTCACCGTCGGAGCCGAGGAGCGTGTGGGTCGCACCGAAGTGGCGTGCCGCGTCGAGCTTCGCCGGGACCACGTCGATCGCGATGATCTGGCGGGCGCCTGCGATGCGCGCCCCCTGGATCACCGACATGCCGACGCCGCCGCAGCCGATGACGGCGACGGAGGAGCCCGGGGTGACCTGCGCGGTGTTGAGCGCCGCACCGACACCGGTGGTGACACCGCAGCCGACGAGCGACGCACGGTCGAGGGGGATGTCGTCGTCGATCTTCACGACGGCGCGCTCGTGGACGAGCATCACCTCGCTGAAGCCGGACAGGTCGGCGAACTGGAACAGTTCCTCCCCCCGCACCGACAGCCGCGGCGCCGAACCCTTCGGGCGCATGGTGGCCCGCCGGTCGCTGCAGAGCCACGGCCGGCCGAGGATGCACTGCTTGCACGCGCCACAGAACACCGACGTGCAGGCGATCACGTGGTCGCCGACCTGCACCGACCGGACGTCGGAACCGACGGCTTCGACGATGCCGGCCGGCTCGTGGCCGGGGACGGTCGGGACGCGCCCGCCGATCGATCCCTTCATGAAGTGCAGGTCGGAGTGGCACACGCCGCACGCCGAGGTGCGCAGGCGCACCTCGTTCGGCATCGGGTCGTCGACGTCGATCTCCTCGAGCGACAGCTCGCCGCCGACCTCACGGAACACCGCAGCACGTGCCTTCATCTTCCCGACCCCCTTCGGACGACTCGGGCGATTCTGGCAGACGTGACGTGGTGCGGGTCAGCCGCCGCTGACGGTGCGGGTGTAGTACTCGTCGGAGCCGGCGAGGAGGACGGCGAGGGAGACGTCGCCGGTGTTCAGGAGTTGTCCGGCCCAGTAGTCCCAGCCGCCCGGGTCGGGTGCGCGTTCGAGGATGCGTTGGTAGAGCCGGTTGACGCGGTCGCGCCGGGATTCGATGGAGGCGTAGAAGCTCGCGGCGACGCCGTACCGGTCGAGTGCCCCGGCGTTGAGCATCCCGACCCAGAAGTTGAGGCCGGACGGGTCGGGTTGGCGGTGGAGGATGTCCTGGTAGAGGGCGGTGACGTACCCGGTCGGGGTGTTGCCGTTGGCGCCGTAGTACTCGGGGCCCCCGTAGTAGTAGACCGCGATCGTCTCGAGGCGGACGCCTGCAGCGACCTGTGACACCCAATACGCGCGCCCCGACGGGTCGGCACCGCGGCCGAGGACGATCTGGTAGAGCTGGTCGATCTCGTAGCCGGCCCACCCATCCGACACGGCGAGGGCGCTGGTCAGCGGGTACCGGTTCCCGGCCTGCACGGTCGGGGACCACGTCGCGACCTCACCCGTCGTCGCCGGACGCCCGGTGAAGAGCTGGAACGTCGAGGTGATGTAGCGCGATGCCGGCGTACCCTCGGCTGCGACGGTGAGGGTGAAGACCCGGGTGGCCGTGGCGGTCGTCGCGTCGGTCACCCGGATCGTGACCGTGAACGAGCCCGCCGCACTCGGCGTCCCGGAGATGACGCCGCCGGTGGAGAGCGTCAGGCCGGAGGGGAGGGCGCCGCCCGTCACGACCCAACTCAGCGGCGAGGAGGCGTCGATCGCCGTGAGTGTCGTCGAATAGGCGCTGGTGCGGGTCGCCGTCGGCAGCGACGTCTGGACGATGCCGAGGAGCGGGTTGACCGTGAGCGAGAGCACCTGGTCGTCGGACCGGCCCGCGCCGTCGGTGGCGCGGGCGGTGAAGGTGGACGTGCCGGACGCGGTCGGCGTGCCCGACAGCAGGCCGGCGGTGGAGAGGGTGATCCCGGCCGGCAAGGTGGTGGGATCGACCACCGACCAGGTCAACGGCGCGATGCCGCCGCTCGCAGCGAGCGTCGTCGAGTATGCGACGGTCCTCTGCGCCGCCGGCACGGTGGTCGTCGTGATCGTCGGCGGCGGGCCCGTCGTGCAGGTGACGGCGGTGTTCGCCGTCCGGTTGGCCGTGTCGAAGGACACCTGGGTGCCGAGCGTCGCCGAGGGGGCCTCCACCCCGATCGTCGCCGAGGCCCCGTTGTCGAAGCTCGCGTTCGAGAACGAGGTGTCCTGGTACTGGTAGGTGATCGAACCGTTCGCTTCCGACAGGATCGCCTGGAAGGTGACGCCGCCGGTCGTGCCGCTCTGGACGTAGTGCGGCACGTTCGACCACGTCGTCACGAACGTGCGGTTCGGCGACGTTCCGATCGTCTTCGTCCAGATCCGCGCCGTGCCCGACGTCGGGTTCACCGCCGGATTCAGGTCGTCCCAGTAGGCGAACGCGCCACCGTTCGGGTGCGCCGCCGACGGCAGGCGGGCGTTCACGGCGCTCGGGGAACCGGGGATCGGGCGTTCGCCGAATCCGAGCAGACCGTTCGAGCTCACCCAGGTCGACGCGTAGGACACGCCGTAGAACGGGAAGCTGAACCCGAGCGGGACGCTGACCGAGTCGTCGTCGCCGAGCGTGCGTTGCGTACCGCCGGTCGATGCGTCGACCCATGCGTAGGTGGTCGCCGCGCAGGTGTACGCCGCAGGTACCGGTGCGGCACACGCCGCAGCCAGCGCTCCGACGTCGAGCCGGCCTCCGGTGACCGTGGAGCTCGCGAGCGAGGCGGTGGCCACGGTCGTCGCGAGGAGCAGCGACCGGATGGTCTGCGGGCCGATCGCCGGGTTCGTCGACGCGCACAGCGCGATCGCCCCGGTCACGTGTGGGGCGGCCATCGACGTGCCCGACTTCAGGTCGTAGTTCGATCCGAAGAAGGCGACGTTCGCGCCCTCGCCGCGGTTGACGGTCGACAGGATCGATCCCCCGGGGGCGCCGAGGTCGACGCTCGTGCTGCCGTAGTTGGAGAACCACGACCGCCCGCCGTTGCTGTCGATCGATGCGACCGCGACGACGCAGTCCCACGACCGGCCGCCGCTGCTCGTGCAGTCGTAGTTCGCCGGGTAGGTCGCCGATGCGTCGTTGTTGGACCCGTCGTTCCCCGATGCCGCCACGAACAGGATCCCGGCATCTCCGCCTCGCTCGATCGCGTCGACGAGCAGCGGGTTCCATCCGCCGCCGCCCCAGGAGTTGTTGGTCGCGACGATGTTGAGCCCGTGGCGGAGCTTCAGGTCGGTGGCGTAGTCGACGGCGGCGATCGCATCCGCAGTCGAGCCGCTGCCGCCGCTGAGGAATTTCGCGGCGATGATCGTGACGTCCCAGCTGACCCCGGCGACGCCGATGCCGTTGCCGCCGACGGCGCCGATGGTTCCGGCCACGTGCGTGCCGTGGGAGTCGCCCGCCTGGGAGACACTGTTGTCCCCATTGGCGAAGTCCCACCCGTGGACGTCGTCGATGTAGCCGTTCCCGTCCTCGTCGATGCCGTTCCCGGCGACCTCGTAGGGGTTCACCCACACGTTCCCGGCGAGATCGGGATGCGCGACGTCGAGGCCGTCGTCGATGACCACGACGTAGACCTCGGACGACCCGGTCCGCCCAGCTGCCCACGCCTCGGCGGCGCGGCTGCCGTAGGTGCTCGCGGGTGTCGACGCTGGGCCGCGGACACCCCAGAGGTACTGGTCCCCGTAGTACTGGTCGTTCGAGGTCGCGAACGACCGCTGGATGTAGTTCGGCTGCACGATCTCGACGTCGGGATCGGTGCGGAGACGTTCGACTGCGTCGGTCACGGAGACGTCATCGGGGAGTTCGAGCACCTCGACGTCGGTGGCCCGTTGCGACACGGTCGCGGCGCGCACCGTGCCGACGGCGCCGCGGGTCTCCGCCTTGGCAGCCGACGAGCGGTTCGACCGGTACTTGACGAGCACCTCGCCGTCGACGAAGGGGACGGCACCCGATGTGTCGACCTCGGGTGCGGTGGCCGACGGCGTCGTCTGCGCAGCGGCTCGGGAGGCGCGCGGGCCTGCAGTGACTGCGATCGAGGCGAGCAGCGCTGCGGTCACCACCGTGCCGACGAAGCGGCCGCGGGAGCGGGTGCACGACATCATGGACACGTTACCGACGGGCCCTACCGTCCCGTTACGTCGAAGACGACGGTTTCGGGGTCAGATCCCGAGGTCGTCGAGGTTGTAGTCCCGGAGGGCGGCGCGGGTGTCGGGACCGAACCGGAACCGGTCCTCGCGACCGACGAACGGCGCGTAGGCGAACCGTCGTTCGTGCGGGTACCGCTGCTGCCGGGCGTCGATGCCGTAGGCGATCGCCTGCGACCGTCGGTCGATGCGTTCCTCGTCGTAGACGGACACCTCGTTGTGCACGCCGCCGGAGCGCACGCCGAGCACCGACGAACGCCGGTGGAACCCGAAGTTGATCGTCACCCGTGGGTTCGGCGAGGTGTTCGCGAACGACCCGTGCACGGCCTGACGGCTCGTGACGGCGACGTCGCCCGGGTCGCACACGATCGGCACGGCGTCGGCGAGGCGGTCCGATCCGGTGGCTGCGACGAGCGCGGCGATGTCGACCTTGCCGAGCCGGTGCGAGCCCGGCACGACCCACAACCCGTTCGCCGCGGTGCAGCCGTAGAGCTGCGCCATGAAGTTGAAGCCGTGGGTGTCGGCGTCGAGGTCGGGGGCGTCCCAGTGCGTCCAACCGTCCTGGTGCCAGGCGACGGAACCCCCGAGGCCGGCCTGCTTGATCCAGATCGCCTCGTTGAACGGTGCGAAGTCCTCACCGTTCACGGCGGCGGCGAACGCCAGCAGGTCGGGGTGGCCGTAGAGGCGCAAGCAGGCGTCGGAGTACTGCAGCGATCCGAGCACGAGCTGGAGCACGAACTCGGGCGCTTCCTCGGGCGGGGTCGGTTCGGTCATCTTCGCGGGGTGCCGGCCGTACGCCGCGGCGGTGCCGCCGAGGGGGTCGGAGAGCGGTCGGACGAAGATGACGTTGGCGCCGGTCGTGTCGGCGTCGAACGACGGTGTCCCGTCGACGGTGTGGCGAAGCTTCGGTCCGGCGGGTGCCCGGTGGAGGAGGTCGACGACGTCGCGTTCGATGTCGGCGAGTTCGTCCGCACCGAGGACGCCCTCGAACACGTAGAAGCCGTGGGTGCGGTAGGCGTCGACGATGGCGGGGTCGACGCGTCCGTCCGCGTCGACGCGCAGCGGACCCCGGTTGCCGAGCGCCCGGGCACGTCGTTCCCCTTCGGCGCGGTAGGCGGCCATCGCCGCCTCTGCGTCGCCGTAGTCGACGATGGGCACCTCCACGAGCGGAAGTCCTGCCACGGCCCTCACCCCCTCGGCGGTCTCCCCCGACCGCCGAGGGGAGCGTACGACGCCACCCGGTCCTGCGCACGATGTTGACATGCCTACGATAGGTTGTTAGGAATACCGAACATCTTGTGACCGGGTCGCTGACCTACCCTGTTCCCCGAGGAGAACCATGCCCCGTCGCCGCCCCGCACTCGTGCTCGCAGCCCTCGTCGCCCTCGCCGGGACGGTGCTCGCGGCGTGCGGCGGTTCGACAGAGGGCAACGGGTCGGCGCTGCCGACGATCGACGACACCGCCTCGACCCCGTCCGGCACGATCACCGTGTACACGGGGCGGACCGAGGCGCTCGTGAAGCCGGTGATTGAACGGTTCACCGCTGCGACCGGGGTGAAGGTCGAGCTCCGCACCGGGGACTCGGGTGCGCTCGCCGCCCAGATCCTCACCGAGGGCTCGGCGAGCCCGGCGGACGTCTTCTTCTCCCAGGATGCCGGTGCCCTCGGCGCGGTCGCTGACGACGGGCTGTTCCGCACCCTGCCGACCACGGGCCTCCTCGACGTCGTCGAACCGGCGTACCGGGCGACGGACGGGACCTGGGTCGGCACGAGTGGTCGGGTCCGCGTGCTCGTCGTGAACCCCACGCTCGTGCCCACCCCGCCCCGCACGATCGACGAGCTGCTCGCGCCGGCGTGGAAGGGGCGCATCGGGTTCGCCCCGACGAACGCCTCGTGGCAGTCCTTCGTGACCGCCCTCCGTGTGCTGCGCGGTGAGGACGGCGCACGCACGTGGCTCACCGCGTTCGCCGCGCAGCAGCCGAAGGCGTACGAGAAGAACGGCGCCGTGCGTGACGCGGTCGACAAGGGCGAGGTCGCGATCGGCCTGGTGAACCACTACTACCTGTACGAGAAGATCGCAGCCGAAGGTGCGGCGAAGGTGGTCGCCCGCAACGCGTACCTCGCCCCCGGCGATCCGGGCGGGCTCGTGAACGTGGCGGGCGCCGGGGTGCTCGCGTCGAGCGACAACGCGGTCGCTGCACAGGCCTTCGTGCGGTTCCTGCTCGCCGAGGAGTCGCAGCGGTACTTCGCGACCACGACGTTCGAGTACCCGCTGCGGGCCGGGGTGGCGCCCGCCGCCGACCTGCCGACGCTCGCGTCGCTGCAACCGCCGAAGATCGACCTCGCCGACCTCGAGTCGATCGCGGCCACCCAGGAACTGCTCGCGTCGGTGGGGTTGCTCACGAAGTGACCGGCCGATGACGACCGTCGTCGCAGCGGACACTGACGCCCCGGGGCGTCGCCGCCGCACCGGGTTGCCGCCCTGGCAGCTCCTCGGTCCGACCGTCGTCGTCGCGCTCGTCTCCCTCGCACCGGTCTGGTACCTGATCGACCGGGCGCTCGACCGCGGCTGGGGTGCGGCGGTCGACGAACTCGCCCAGCGGCGCACGCTCGACCTCGTCGTGCGCAGCACCGCGCTCGCCGGGTTCGTCACGGTCGCGACCGTGGTGGTCGGCACCGCCGCGGCGTGGATCGTCGCCCGGAGCGACCTGCCCGGCCGACGCGTGCTGCGCGTCGCGTTCGCGATGCCGCTCGCCGTGCCCTCCTACCTCGCGGCGTTCGCCTGGGTGGCGTGGAACCCCTCGATCGCCGGGTTCTGGGGCGCAGCGCTCGTGCTGGTCGCGACCACCTACCCCTACGTGTACCTCCCCGTCGTCGCAGCGCTCGGCCGCATCGACCCGGCGCAGGAGGAGATCGCCCGGTCGCTCGGCTGGGGGGAGGGGCGCATCGCGCTCGGTCTCACGTTGCGCCAGGCCCGACCGTCCGTGCTCGCGGGCGCGCTGCTCGTCGCCCAGTACGCCTACATGGACTTCGGCGCCGTGGCGACGATGCGGTACGAGGCGTTCACCTGGGTCGTCTACGGCGCCTACCGGGCCGGGTTCAACCCGACCCGGGCAGCGCTGCTGTCGGTGGTGCTCGTCGCCGTGTCGGTCGTGCTCGTCACGGCCGAGGGTGCGGCACGGGGGCGCGTCGACGCGGCCCGCGTCGGTGGCGGTGTCGCCCGACGGGGTCGGCCGGTGCATCTCGGGCGTGCTGGCGTTCCCGCTGCGGTGTTCGTGACCGTCGTCCTCGGTGCTGCGCTCGTCTTCCCGGTCTTCTCGGTGGTGTCGTGGTCGCTGTGGCGTGGTGGCGCCGGGGTGTCCTTCGGTGAGGTGTTCTCGGCGCTGTGGGCGACGGTTGGTGTCGCGGCGGTCGCAGCGGTGGTCACGGCGGTGGCCGCGCTCCCGGTCGGCCTGCTCGCCGCCCGTTTCCGCAGCGGTCTCGCCCGACGGCTCGAACAGGCGACCTACGTGGCGCACACGCTGCCGGGCATCGTGCTCGGGATCTCGATGGTGTACGTCGGCGTCCGGCTGTTGCGGCCCGTGTACCAGGAGCTGCCGTTGCTGGCGCTCGCCTATGTGGTCGCGTTCCTGCCACTGCTCGTCGGTTCGGTGCGGGCGGCGGTGGAGGCGGTGCCGGAACGGCTCGAGGACATCGCACGCTCGTTGGGCACGAGCCGGTCGGGTGCGTGGTGGCGGGTGACGATCCCTGCGGCACGGTCGGGGATCGCAGCGGGGACCGCGCTGGTGTTCCTCGCCACGATGAAGGAGTTGCCGATCACGTTGCTGCTGCGGCCGACCGGCACGGAGACGCTCGCCACCCGACTGTGGGGGCACACGACGGTGTCGGACTACGCGGCGGCCGCGCCGTTCGCGCTGACCCTCCTCGTCGTCGCTGCGGTACCGACAGCGCTGCTGAGTGGTCTCCTGCTCGTGCGCGGGCGCGAGGATGGTGGCCATGTCGGCTGAGGCGACCCCCGACGCGGTGCCGGTCCTCGAGGTGCGCGGGCTGCGCAAGTCCTTCGGTTCCCGGTGCGTGCTCGACGGTGTCGACCTCGTCGTGCCGGCGGGTTCGATCACCGCGGTGCTCGGTCCTTCGGGTTGTGGCAAGACGACGCTGCTGCGGATCGTCGCCGGGTTCGAGCAACCCGATGCGGGCACGGTCGCGGTGCGTGGTGTGCAGGTCGCGGGCGGCGGTGCGGACGTACCGCCCGAACGGCGTCGGGTGGGTGTCGTCCCCCAGGAGGGGGCGTTGTTCCCGCATCTCGACGTGCGGCGCAACGTCGGGTTCGGGCTGCCGCGTGGTGCGGCGTCGACGGAACGGGTGCGCGAGTGCCTCGAGCTCGTCGGGCTCGCCGACCGTGCCGACGCGCGACCCGACCAGCTCTCCGGCGGTCAGCAGCAGCGTGTGGCACTCGCCCGGGCCCTCGCGCCGAACCCGAGCCTCGTCGTGCTCGACGAGCCGTTCTCGGCGCTCGACACGGCGTTGCGCTCGAAGGTGCGCGACGAGGTGGTCGGGGCGCTCCGTGCGGCCGGGGCGACGGCGGTGTTCGTCACCCACGACCAGGAGGAGGCGCTGTCGACCGCCGACCGGGTCGCGGTCCTGCTCGGGGGGCGGGTCGCCCAGTGCGCGCCGCCGCTCGAGTTGTACCGGGCGCCGTCGTCGGTGGAGGTCGCCCGCTTCCTCGGCGAGGCGGTGGTGCTACCGGGGGCCCTCGATCGTGACGTGGTCCGGTGCGCGCTCGGGCCGGTCGTCCCGGCGGTCGTGCCGACGGGGGTCGGCGTCGACGGCGCGGTGACGGTGGTGGTGCGGCCGGAACAGATCGTGCCGGCGTCCGACGGTGTCGGTGCGACGGCCGGTGCGATCACGTACTTCGGCCACGACGGCCTCGTCCGGCTCCGTCTCGACGACGGCACCGACGTGGAGGCGCGTTGGGCGCCGCCGTTGCTGCCCCGACCGGGTGACCGGGTCGGGGTGCGCGTGGTCGGCGAGGTCGCCGTCTACGCGGGCGTGGCGACCCTCCGCTGAGGGCGCCGACGAGGCCGGCCGAAGGGCCAGACGGTGGTCGGGATCTCGAAGCCGGAGGCGATGATGGGGAGGGGTTGCACGGCGACTCCATTGAAAGGCGATAAATCCGACTGGATTCATCGACAATAATGCCGACCCGTCAGGTCGGGAATCAAGTCGTGGTGCGCCCGGCCCTCAGCCGGCGGTGATGCCGCCGTCGATCACGAACTCCGAGCCGGTGCAGTACCGGCTCTCGTCCGACGCCAGGTAGAGCACCATGTCGGCGACCTCGTCGGCCCCGGCGGGTCGGCCGAGCGGCACGGCACGTGCCATCCGCTCGTGCCGGTCGTCGTTGTGGCCGGTCACCTCGTGGATCATCGCCGTCTCGATCATCCCCGGGTGGATCGAGTTCACGCGCACCCCGTGGCGGGCGAGTTCGAGCGCCGCCGCCTTCGTCATCCCGCGCACAGCGAACTTCGACGCGCCGTAGGCGATCGCGTTCGCCGAACCGAGCAGACCGGCGATGGAGGAGATGTTCACGATCGAGCCGCTGCGCTGCTCCATCATCTGCGGCGCGACCGCCTTCATCCCGAGGAAGACGCCGACCTGGTTCACGTCGACGATCCGACGGAACTGGTCGAGCGACGTGTCGAGCAACTTGCCGCGCTCGTAGATGCCGGCGTTGTTCACGAGCACGTCGAGCCGGCCGTGGCGGTCGACGGTCTGCCGCACGACCTCCGCCCATTCCTCCTCGGACCGCACGTCGTGGCGGATGAACGTCGCGCCGATCGACGCGGCGAGCGCGGTGCCCTCGTCGAGCACGTCGGTGACGACCACCTCGGCGCCCTCACGACGGAACAACTCCGCCTCCGCAGCCCCCTGGCCACGGGCACCACCCGTGACGATGCACACCTTGCCGTCGAGACGTCCCACGTCCCACCCCCTTCGTCGGGAGCGGATCATAGGAGCGGTGATCGTGCCGCTCCCGCCGGGTCAGAACACGGCGACCGGGTTCACCGGGCTGCCGGTCACCCCGTGCAGCCGCAGCGCCGCGACATTCAGCATGAACTCCCAGCGCCCGAACCGGGCACACGTCTCGGCGAGATCCTCGAGCTGACAGTTGTCGATCAGCCACAGGCCCATCGCGACGATGCCGACCACGTGCACGGGCTGGGTCATCGTCGGGTAGCCCGAGGGCAGGTGGTCCTGTGCGACGTCGGAGCCGAGCATCGCGACGCCGCGTTCGTGCAACCACGGCAGGCACGCGGCCTGGAACCCGGGACGGGGCCGGTGCGGGTCGTAGCGCCGCGGGTCCGCACGACGCAGACCGCTCTCGCCCGTCCGCAGGAACAGCACGTCACCCTCGCCGACGGTGACCCCCTGCAGGCGCTCCGCCTCCTCGAGGTCCTCGGGGAACACCGGGTCGTCGTGGTGCAGCACGTCGACACCCTTCGCCCGCGCCACGTCGAGCAGGACACCACGGGTGACGACCCCGTCGCGCAACGGCAGCACGTCGAGGACGCGGGCGCCCTGCATGTCGTTCACCATCGCAGCGGAATGGCCGTTGTAGAGCTTCCCGTCCCAGAACACGTGGGCGAGGCTGTCGATGTGGGTGACGGCGTAGCCGTGGAAGACGAGCCCGACGAACTCGAGGGCCGCGTCGGCCCGTTCGCTGTGCAGCAGCGACGGCCGTCGACCCTCCTCCGTCGCCCCCTGGCCGGTGGCGATCATGAGGCGTTGCGTCTCCATCGTCACGCCCGGCTGCGGACCACGGCGGATGTCCCACGCACACGACACGGCGACGCCCTCGCGCACGAGCTCCGCCGCCCGTCGGCGGTGTTCGGGGGTGATGAGGTTCAGGGTGCCGAGCTGGTCGTCGGCACCCCACCGCCCCCAGTTCGACAGCGACGACATCCAGCCGATGATCTCGGCCTCGTCCGGACGTACCCGTGCCATGGTCCCCCTCCGTCGCCGGACCGTGCGGCCGGCGTGGTCAGTCTGCCCGCAGCAGGAGCGGTCGTGCCTGGGCGAGCGTCGCCCGTGCCCGTGCCTCGAGCGCCTCGTCGGATGCGTTCGAGATCGGATGGTCGATCACCGCGAACCGGTAGCCGGGGACACCGAGCGCCGAGGCCATGAGCTCGGCGGCGTCGACGAACCCGGTCGTCATCACACCGACCGACGGCGTGCCGACGAGTTCACCGCTGACGGCGTCGTGCAGACTGCACGACGAGCAGCTGCCTCAATCGCCGACGCCGGCGAAGAGCGCGGCCCACGTCGCCGCCTCGTCGAGGAGCGCGGCCTCCGCGGGCGCCGAGTAGTTCGACTTCGTGCGCCGCACGACCTCGGCGACACCCCACTCGGTGCGCAAGAGGCGCTCGAGGTGGTCGAAGTACGGCCGGGTGTTCGCCTTGCCGTTCGAGATGATCCCGACCGTCGCACCCTCGAGGGAGCGCGGGCGCTCGGGCAGCTCGACGACACGGTCGTCGGCCTCGAACCCCGGGTCGTACACGGTCATCGCCATCGGCGCATCCCCTCCACGCTCAACAGTCCACGCAGACGCCGATCGGCACGGTCGCCGCAGCCGACTTCGGACCGAGCCACGGCGGGATCACGGCGGCGAACCCGCCGGCCTCGCCCCCGGCACCGATGACGAGCAGATGATCCGGTGACGGCAGGGCCCGGTACTCGGTGTCCCGGTTGCGGTCGGACACGACGGCTGCCTTGCCGACCGCCTCCCAGTCGGCCCGACGGACGACGGCGTGGTCGTACACGAAGGACCGCAACCGTGCCTTCGACCAGCCGGCGGCGTGGAAGACCGACCGGAGCTGCGGTGGCACGACCACGGCGTAGT
>Ga0129333_10003971_pt1 | contig 13873 bp, 10 predicted proteins | sample CPB6_08_DNA_FD_94474 | JGI IMG/M metagenome (GOLD analysis project Ga0129333, IMG submission 94474) | Freshwater to marine salinity gradient microbial communities from Chesapeake Bay, USA - CPBay_Sum_0.6_0.8_DNA | ecosystem: Environmental > Aquatic > Marine > Coastal | place: USA: Chesapeake... | reverse complement strand
CTCGGGAGTGTCGATCGTACCGCTTACGCGGTTACGCTTCCTGCGGGCCGGGAAGCCCAATCGCGTGAGCGATGGGGACGGCGTTCACAATGAGGCGTTAACTCGGGAGTGTCGATCGTACCGCTTACGCGGTTACGCTTCCTGCGGGCCGGGAAGCCCAATCGCGTGAGCGATGGGGATAGCCCGCGGCCGCCGCGGGGCACGGGCAGCCTTTCGCACTCTGACCCCTCGCGTTCTGAGGTTCTGCTCGCTCGACGGAGAGCGTGACACTGCCCGTCGCCGCGGCGTATGCTCCGATGCATGAGCCACTTCGATCGACACGGACACGACCCACTTCGGCTGCATGCGTGGAGGCGTCGGCTGATCGCCGTGGCCTTTGCCTGCGGGATTGCGGCGGGGTTCGCGGTGGCTGGCCGGCATGGAACTGCGGCGGAAGCCGCTGCTTCGCCCAAGGAGATCCGGGAGCGGATTGACGCTGCCGCGAAGTTGCTCGATGCGGACAAGCGCGACGCGGCCGTCGAATCCCTCGGTGCGGCGATTCGCGGGCTCGAGGCGATGGCGTCGACGCAGCGGCCGCCGGCCGGGTTCAAGCCGCTCCTCGAACGGGCCGCGAGCGTCCGGCGACGACTCGAGAAGGCGGGGGCCGATGTGACCAGCCTCGTGATGCCCGGTACCGGGGGAGAATCAGCCGCCGCATCGCCGGCAAGGCCGGCACCCGGCGTTCCTGCCGTCGGCAAGACGGCCGTTGTGTCGTTCTCGCGGCAGGTCGCTCCGATCCTCGCGAAGTCGTGCGGCGGCTGCCACATCGCGGGCAAAAAAGGCGGCTTTCACATGGCCTCCTACGAGGAGTTGATGCGGACCGGGATGGTCCAGCGTGGGCAGGGGCAGGCCAGCCGGCTCGTTGACGTGATCCTCACGGGCGACATGCCCCGTGGCGGCGGCAAGGTGACGAGCGCCGAGGTCGCCACGCTGGTTGCGTGGATCGACGCGGGCGCACCCTGCGACGCCCCAAATCCGGCGCTCGGGATCGACGTCCTGGCACGCGGCGGCGGCGTCCCTGCCCCGCGGCCCGCGGCCCCGGCGGTCAAGCCCGTGGCGATCAAGCCGGGCGACGTGTCGTTTGCGTCCGACGTGGCGCCGCTCCTGCAGGAGCACTGCCTGCGGTGCCACGGCGGAGACGAAACGGAGTCCAACCTCAGCATGGCAAGCCTGGAGACGCTGCTGAAGGGCGGCCGTACGGGAGTCGTGGTGGTCGCCGGCAAGGGCGAGGAGAGCCTGCTGGTCAAGAAACTCCGCGGCGCCGGGATCGAGGGACAGCGGATGCCGCTCGGCCGCGACCCGCTGTCCGATGCCGACACCGCGACGATCGCGAGGTGGATCGACCAGGGGGCGCGGCTCGACATGCTGACGGCCACGGCGCCGCTCGACACGGTAGTTGCGGCCGGCCAGGCAAAGAAACTCACCGATGCGGACCTCTCCCGAGTGCGGTACGCCGCGGGTGAGAAACTCTGGCGGCGGGCGATCCCCGACGAGGAGCCGGGGGTGCAGCTGCGGGCGGGTGTCTGCGTCATCGGCAACCTGCCCGCCGAGCGGCTCGTTCAACTCGCCGACCTCGCGGAGGCCGCGGCGGGCGAGATTCGGGGAGAGTTCGGCGTCGATGGCCCGCTGCTGAAGGGGGGCGTCGTCATCTACGCCCTGAAGCAGTCGATCGACTACTCGGCGATCTGGCAGAACGTGTCGAACGCCGAGCGTCCCCGAGGCCTCGCCGGGCATGCGGGCGTCTCCGGCGACGTGGTCTACGGAGCCCTGCTCGTGCCGGCGAACCAGACGGCCGCCGATCTCCGCGCGGGCGTGGCCGACGCCGTCGCGGCCGCCGCGTTTGCCGGCCGTTCCGCCCCGACGTGGTTCAGCCAGGGCGCCGGCCGGGCGATCGCCTGCCGGATCACTCCCAAGGCCGAGGTCGTCCAGCAGTGGAAGCGGGATGCGACCGCGGCGATTCCGAGACTCGGATCAACCGCCGACTTCCTGGCCGGCCACTCCGACCCGGCGGCGACTGCGGCGGCTGCCGGCGGGTTTCTGGTCGCGCTTGCGACCGGCAGCAGGCTCGGTCAGATGATCGACGCCCTCGATGGAGGTGCCAGCTTCGACGAAGCGTTCAACGAGGTCTTCCGCGCGACGCCTGCCCAGGCGTTCGAGAAGTGGGCCGCCCGCGCGGCACGGTAAGGAGCGGGGGGCGATACGTTATCCACCGCAATGCCGTGGCGCCGTGTGATGCGGAGAGCTCGTTGAAGTAGAAACTGGGTGGCCTTGAATCCCGGGGCATGTGATCCGCGACGGTGCGACCGGAGTCGCGACCGGCGGCTGTACACGCTGCCGGAACCAATCGAATCGGCCCCCAACGAGCCTCGGTAAGAGCTCACCGACATGGTTCGACGCATCACGAACATGGCAGAAAACGTATCGCCTCACGCTCCTGACGACCGCATTGTACACGGTGACGTGAGCGGGACCATCGCCCAGCAGGCACACGTCCTGCCGGCGGGATCGGTGAGCGACCCTACTCTTCGTGCAGGTCGCGGCTGTAGGGCTCCATCGCCTTGGTGTTCCGCTCCACTGCCATGACGACGGTCTGGCGACCGCCTCCGTCTGGCACGCTGGCGACGATGGGCAGCACCTGCCGTTTGTTGGGCATGTCGACTCGCACCCGAAAGGTGCCGTCGGGCTGAACCTTGACCGGCTCGCCCTGGAGCGTGACGTAGGCGTCGGGCCGCGTGGCGCCGTACACGATCAGCTCTGCGTCCACCTCGAGTTGGAAGGCGGTGACGACCGGCTCTCCCTCATCGTCGACAGCGGGCTCGGCGCGAACCGCGGACGGAGGGCCCATCGGCCGCCGCAGCCGCTCCTCGAAGAGTTCCTGGAGTTCCGTGCTGTTGTTTTCTGGCGAAAAGCCACCGCTCATCGCGTAGATGCGGTCGCAGTCGTTGACGATGTCTCCCCAGTGCGCATCGAGCGTGTCGCACTGCGACGCGGCGGGCGTGTTGACCGCGTTGCTGCGGACGAGCGCGTGGAACCGGCCGGTGGAGGTCCGGTAGCCGATCTCGACTCGGCAGCGGAGCGGCTCACGGACGTCGATGAACCAGTTCTTCACGCCGCCATGGACCTCGATCTCCCGGATCACCTGCTCCGACGGCGAGCCCTGGAGCCCCGACTCGATCCGCAGCAGGCGGAGTACCGGGCGGGCGCCGTGCCACTCCTGCCCGAGGGCCGACTGGGCGCGCTCGATGCTCCGGGGCGACACCTCCCAGAACGCATGCAGCCAGTACGGACCACGGACCATGAGCACCATGCGATCGCGGACGGGACGCTTGGCCCGGCCGTTCTCCGGCGGCGTGGCGAGGTTCTTGGCCTTGGCGATTCGATCGCGAGCCTCGGCGATCCGCCGGGCCACCTCGGCGTTGTGCGCGACGGCGGCCGGGCTCGGCTGGGCGACGGCCGCCTTCGCACGTTCACCCGACGGCTTCGCCGGCCGCGCCGCCGACCGACGGGCTTCGCTCGGCAACGCCTTCTTGGCCTTGCTGACGAGCGCCTTGATCAGTTGGTCCTTCCGCATCGCATGCCAGCCCGCCACCCCGTGCTGCTTGGCCATGCGGGCCAGGTCACGGACGGGTTTTTCTCGCAGGCTGGCGGACGTCATGCTGTTGCGCTCCCGGTGCTGGGCTGACTGAAGGCTCTCGGGGGCCAAAGGCGGACCACGAGAACCCACCCTGCGAGGCTAACGAGAAACCGGGGCGCGGGCAAACTTTGGGCAATCGGAATCTTGTTGTAAGTCGATTCCTGGGTGAGACTTACGAAAAATGCCGGGTGTCAGTCGCCCCGCAGTTTGAGTCCCCGTTCCGTGAGCTTTTCCCGGACTTCGTTGAGGCTCGTGACGCCGAAGTTCTTGCACTCCAGCAGGTCCTCAGCGGTGCGGCGGATAAGGTCGCCGACCGTCATGATCCCCAGTTTCGTGGTGCACTTGCGGGCCCGGACCGACAGGTTGAGTTCGGTGATCGGCATGGAGTAGACCTCCTGCTCGTCGGCCGACGGCTCGACGGGCTCCGCCTCCACGGCCTCCGCCGCCGGGACGGGCTGGGCGATCTGACCAAGCGACAGGCCCTTCGACGAGAGCATCTCCCGGATCTCGACCAGGCTGGTTTCGCCGAAGTTCTTGCTCGCCAGGATCTCCTCCTCGGTCGTCCGCGCCAGGTCACCGAGGGTGTGGATTCCCATCTTCTGCAGGCAGTTGCGGCTCCGCACCGAGAGCTCGAAGTCGCTGACCGGCAGGCAGAGGATCTGGTCAAGGCGATCCCGCTGCTTCATCTCCTGCTCGTCGAGCTGGAGGTCGCCGGATGCGGACGAGTCCTTCATGAACAGCCGCGCCCGCGGGTGGTCGGGGAAGGCCTCGAGCACGCGACGGTAGCACTGCTGCGCCTTGGTGAAGTCGTCGTTGTCCTCGTAGAGGATGCCGAGGTTGATCAGCGCGCCGACGCTTGCCGGATACCGGGCGAGCGACCGCTCGTAATAGCCCTTGGCGTCTTCCTCGTTTCCCACGCGGTCGGCGATCACGCCCAGCAGAAACAGGGCGCCAGGATGGCCGGGATCGATGGCGATCGCCTTCTCACAGGCCGCGGCCACGTCGGCCGGTCCATGTCCCGAATCGGCGAGCACGCCGGCACGGGCCGCCCAGAAATCGGCCGATGATTCGCCCTGCGCACCGAGCGAATCGAGGGCCTTTTGGGCGTCGGCATGCCTGCCGGCCGACCGCATCGACTCCGCGGTGGCGGCGACGCATGCGGCCGCGTCGTAGCCTGCCTTGCGGGCCGACTCGAAGAGTTCGCAGGCTTTGTCGTGGGCGCCTTCGGCGACGTGCGCGAGGCCCTGGTGGAAGAGCGCGAGCGCGCCGCCGTCACCGGTCTTGAGTGTCTCGAGGGCGTCGCGGGCCTTGCCGAGGAGCCGCTGGCAGACGCCGAGTTTGACCGACGAGGCCGGGCTTCGTTCGGGGACGGATTCCAGGTCGCGCACGGCGGAACGCAGGTCGCGGTGCGCGGCTGCGTCGGTGCCGAGGAGTTCGAGCACCGCCTTCACTTCCGAGGGGCCAAACGGGCCGCTGCCGGTGATCAGATCGCGGATGTCGATGCGGGCAGTGGCAACCATTCAGAAGTCCTCATAAAACGTGTGGCATTCGACGTGGGCAGACCTTGGTCCGCCGAGAGCCAGCGGCGGGAGTCGAACCCGCAACCCCCGCATTACGAATGCGGTGCTCTGCCAATTGAAGCTACGCTGGCACGATCCACGGACTCCACGGGGCCGGCCCGGGGAACGCGTTAGCCCCGCAAAACTAGCGCACGACTACCCCCATCGTCAAGAGAGGCCTGTTTTCCAGGCCTTTTCCGCCCGCGGCTTTCGCCCGTGGGTGGTCGCCGAGGGCCTGTCAATCCGCGGCCGCGGGTCCCCATCGCTTACGCGATTGGGCTTCCTGATGGGGCGAACGACCGGCGATGGGGCACGGGCAGCCCCGAGTCGCGCGGCATGCCATGCGGTCCCCATCGCTTACGCGATTGGGCTTCCTGGCGGAGGAACGCGTCCCCATCGCTTGCGAGAGTGGGCTCCCTGGCGAAAGGAGGCGTGGCAGCGTGCGACGCTGGGGTGGAAAGAAAAAAGTGGGGCCTCCGACCCGACAGGAGCACCCTGTCATTGGACGTGCGGGTCAGGGGCAAGGCGACCGCACGCCCGAACAATGGTCGGAGACCCCACCTTGGTGTTCCAAGAGTGTGGATCGTGGCCGCGGCCGAAGCCGTTGCCACGACACAACGGAAATGCACATGCCGTGCCAAACCCGAATGTGTTTTTTTCCCGGGTTTCACGGGGTGTCGCCCTTTCCCGGCGCGTTCAATAATGCAACAGCGCGCCGCATTTTGCGTCAGATCGATACGATGTCTCGGCCCGGCCCGGCGTGACTTCGCCGCCCCGGGATCCAGGCCGCGGAGCACGCCCGTGAACCCCCGACTTCCCGTCCAGATCGGTCGTCATCGCTGTGGCCCGGGCCATCCCCTGCTCGTGATCGCGGGGCCGTGCGTGATCGAGACCCAGGACCTCTGCCTGCGGATTGCCGAGACACTGGCCGTGCTCGCGTCTCGGCTTTCGATCCAGGTGGTCTTCAAAGCCTCCTACGACAAGGCGAACCGCACGAGCGCCGGGTCTTTTCGTGGCCCCGGGATGGACGAGGGGCTGGCCGTCTTGGACCACGTCCGGCGGGCGACCGGGCTTCCCGTCACAACCGATGTCCACCTGCCGGACCAGGCGACGGCGGCCGGGCAGGTCTGCGACATGCTGCAGATTCCGGCGTTCCTCTGCCGGCAGACCGACATCCTGCTCGCGGCTGCGGCCACGGGGCGGGCCGTGAACGTCAAAAAGGGGCAGTTCGTCGCGCCGGGCGACATGCGGCACGCGGTGGCGAAACTGCTGGCCGGCGGTGCCACCGACATCCTGCTCTGCGAGCGGGGTACGTTCTTCGGGTACGGCCGACTGGTCAACGACTTCGCGGGGCTGCCCGTGATGCGGTCGTTCGGGGTGCCCGTGATCTTCGACGCGACGCACTCCGTGCAGCAACCGGCCAGCCTCGGCGGCGCCACCGGTGGCGATCGCACGCTCGTCGAACCGCTCGCCCGCGCCGCGGCGGCCGTCGGCGTCGACGGGATGTTCTTCGAGACGCATCCCCGCCCTGACGAGAGTCCCAGCGACGGCCCGAACATGGTGCCGCTCGATCAGTTTGGCGGCGTGCTCGAGCGGGTGCTGCGAATCCACGAGGCACGGATTGCCGGGGAGACCGCATGAGGGCCGCGGCGGCGGGTTCGACCGAAGCCGGTGGTGGCCGCCCGATGCTGGCGTGGCTGGTGCTCGCGTGGCTCGGTTTGGCGATCGTTGGCTGCGGGACGTCGTCCACGCAGACCGGGCCCGTCGCGGCTCCGGACACGCGGCCCGTGGTCAGCCGCGTGACCAGCGACAAGCTCGTCGCCGGGGCCGTGTCGGCCCTTTCGAAACTCGACGAGTTCGACGAGCAGCGGGCGTACGAGCAGGCCTTCGACCGCCTCACCCAGTGGAGCCACATGGCGGGAGCCGAGATGCCGTCGTGGCGAATCGACCCCCTGATCTCGACGCTTCCGGAGCGGCTCCGCACCGGCGTCGAGCCGATGCTCGAGCAGCCGGGATTCGACGCCGTGGGCGACGTTGGATTCCTTCGCGACCGGCGCTGGCTGGCCGACGTCGCCAGCACCGCCCGCGGCGACGCGACCGACGATCTCGCCACCGCCACGCGGCTCTTCGACTGGACCATCCGTGCGCTCGCCATCGGCGGCGATCCGCCGATGGTGCCGTCGGAGGCGACGCCGGGCACGCGGTGGTACCTGCCCGGCGAGATTCTGCTCACCGGGCGAGCCAGTGCCGCGCAGCGGTGCTGGATCTTCGTGGAACTGCTGCGGCAGGCGGGCATCGACGGCGTGATGCTCGCCACGGGAGACCCGCAGGCCGGCACGCTGCGGCCCTGGCTTCCCGCCGCGATCATCGATGGCGAGGCCTACCTCTTCGAGCCGACGTACGGCATGCCCGTGCCGGGGCCGGGAGCCGCGGGCGTGGCGACAGCCCGCCAGGCCGCGGCGGATCCGGCGATCCTCGACGCGCTGTCGCTTCCCGATCGCTCCTATCCGGTGAAGTCGGCGGACGTCGGTTCGCTGGCGGTCCTCGCGGTCGCCGACCCACGGAGCCTTGCACGACGGATGGCCGCGCTCGACAAGGAGGCTGCTGCGCGTCACGGGCTGCGGCTCTCGATCGACGCATCGGCAGTGGCTGCCGTCGCCGCGAAGGCCCTGCCGGGGGAAGCCCCGCCATTCGTCGGCCTCTGGGAGTTTCCCTGGGAATCCGTCGCGCGGCGGACGACGCCGGAGGTGGAGTTCGCGGCGCGCCGAGAACTTGCGCCACTTGCGATCACGGTGGCGGAGATGGGCCGCAGCGACCGGCAGGCGCAGCGAGTCGTGCGGCCCCTGTTCAACGCGCGGATCCGCGAGTTTCGTGGCGATCTCGACGGCCCGCTCGGGGCCAAGGCCTCGTACCTCGCCGCCCGCCCGTCGAAGGTGGCCATCCAGCAGGCGTTGCAGGCCGTGCCTCCTGAGCAATCGGCCACCGTCGATCGTCTGTACCGGCAGATGAAGGAGGACGCGACGTATTGGCTCGGCGTGGCCACGCTCGGCGAGGGGCAGCCCGCGGCGGCCGTCGACTACCTGCAGCGAATGACGCTGGAGAACTCGCCCGACAGTCGTTGGACCGATGCGGCCCGCGCCAATCTCGGGCGGGCCTATGCCGCTCTCGGCCGGATCGACGAGGCGGTTACGGTGCTCCGTGAAGACGGCTCGCCACAGCGGTATGGCAGCCGGCTGCTGGCCGACCGTCTGGAGAACCAAGCGAAATCCCCTGCGGAAACCCCGACGCCGTGAGCCACGGTGCCGCGCAGGGCGGGGAGTTGGGCCAAAACGGTCCGCATTGCCGCCTCGTCGAGGGTCGGGTAGAGTATGGGGCTCTCCGATTTCCCTTCCCGATTGACCGGATTCGCGACCATGAAAGACGGCATTCACCCCACCTACGGCCACACCGTCGTCCGCTGCGGCTGCGGCAACACGTTCTCGACCCGGAGCACGGTGCCCGAAATCAAGGTCGACATCTGCAACGTCTGCCATCCGTTCTTCACCGGCAAGCTGAAGTTCGTCGATACGGCGGGCCGCATCGAGAAGTTCAAGAGCAAGTTCGCGGGTGCGGGCTACGCGAGCCTGAAGAAGAAGAAGGCCGAGGCTCCCGCCTCCTGAGCGGCCGGTCCTTCCGGGTGACCGCGGCCAGCCTCTCGAGTACCCTCCGCGGGCGGCAGGCCTTTCCGACCCATGGCTGACTCTTCTTTCGGCGGCATTCGCGGCGATCTCGAGCAGAAACTCGCTCGGTTCGAGGAACTCGAAAGGTCGCTCGTCGACCCGGCGGTTCTCGCCGACCAGCCGAAGCTCTCGTCGGTCGCCCGGGAGCACGGCACGCTCGCCAAACTCGCCTTGCGCTATCGGCAGTTCACCTCGCTGGAGCGGCAGATCGCGGAGCACCGCGAGATGATCGCCGGCGACGACGTCGATCTCCGGGGCCTTGCCGAGGCGGAACTGCCCGACCTGGAGGCGAAGCGGGAGCGGGAGTGGGAAGACCTGCTCGAACTCTGCTCCGGCGACGACGACGCCGACCGCGCCCGCTGCATCGTCGAGCTCCGTGCCGGCACCGGTGGCGACGAGGCGGCGCTGTTCGTGCGGGATCTCTACGAGATGTATCGCCGCTGGGGAGCCGAGTTGAACTGGGACTTCGAGGTGATGGATGCCAGCCCCACCGAACTCGGCGGCTTCAAGGAACTGATCCTCGGCGTCTCGGGCGATGCGGTTTTCCGCAAGCTCCAGCACGAGAGCGGCGGCCACCGCGTGCAGCGGGTGCCCGACACGGAGACGAAGGGGCGGATCCACACGTCGGCCGCCACCGTCGCGGTGCTCCCCGAACCGGAGGACGTCGAGGTCGCCCTCGCGCCCGACGACTACCGCAAGGACCTCTTCTGTGCCAGCGGCCCGGGCGGCCAGCACGTCAACAAGACCGCCTCGGCGGTTCGCCTCACGCACCTGGCCACCAACATCGTGGTGCAGTGCCAGGACGAGAAGAGTCAGCACAAGAACCTCGCCAAGGCGCTCCGCGTGCTCAAGACGCGGCTCTACGAGCACGAGCGGCGGATCGAGCACGAGAAGCGGGCGACGGAGCGACGGGAACAGGTCGGCTCGGGCGACCGCAGCCAGCGGATCCGCACCTACAACTTTCCGCAGAACCGCGTGACGGACCACCGCATCAACGAGAGTTTCACGCTCGATCAGGTGATGGCGGGCCGGCTCGGCCTCGTGGTCGACGCGATCGAGCGGCACGCCCGCGAGAAGCGGAAGAGCGAGATGGAGCAGTCGGCGCGGCCGGCTGCGGGCTGAGCACGTCGCCGCGGCGGTGACCTCCGGCAGGGAGCGAATCATGAGTGACGATGTCTGGACGGTCGGACGGCTGCTCACGTGGACGACCGACTGGCTCGGCACGAAGGGTGCGGAGGCGCCGCGGCTCGATGCCGAGGTGCTGCTGGCCCACGTCCGCGGCTGTCCACGGATCGCCCTCTACACGGCGTTCGACACGCCGGTGGCCGATGCGGAGCGGGCGCGGTTTCGCGACCTCGTGAAGCGGCGGGGCGAAGGCGAGCCGGTGGCCTATCTCGTCGGCAGCCGTGAGTTTTTCTCGCTGCCGTTCAGCGTCACCAAGGACGTGTTGATCCCGCGACCCGAGACGGAGGGTCTCGTCGTCCGCACGATCGACCTCCTCAAGGACGCGGCCGCGCCACGGATCATCGATGTCGGCACCGGCAGCGGCGCGATCGCCGTCGCCCTCGCCAAGCAGCTGCCGCGGGCGACGCTCGTGGCCAGCGACCTCTCGCCGGCGGCGCTGGCCGTGGCGAAGGCCAACGCGGAGCGGCACGGCGTGGCCGAACGAATCGAGTTCGTGGAGTGCGACCTGCTCGTCGATCCGCGGGCCGTGGGGCCATGGGACGTGATCGTGAGCAATCCCCCCTACGTCCGCGAGGACGAGTACCCCGCCCTGCCCCGCGACGTCCGCGAGCACGAGCCGAAGTCCGCACTCGTGGCGGGGCCGACGGGCGCGGAGATCGTGGAGCGGCTCGCCGCGGAGGCCGTCGAGCGGCTTGCTCCGGGCGGGTGGCTGCTCGTGGAGATCGGTCCGTCGACGGTCGTGGCCGCCGAGGCGGCGATGGCCGCGGTGTCGGGGCTGATCGCGGCCCCGACGCTCAAGGACATGGCGGGACTCGCGCGGATCGTACAAGCCCGGCGGGCCTGAGTTCGCTGCGGAGTCGGGAAGCCCAATGGCGTGAGCGATGGGGACTGCGTTGCGGGGGTGGGCAATCGTACCGCTTACGCGGTTACGCTTCCTGCGGCGGACTCGGAGCGATTGCGCGAGCCTCAGGAAGCCCAATCGCGTGAGCGATGGGGACTCATCTGGCCGCGTCGCGTGGGGCTGCCCGTGCCCCACGCTCGACGTGATGTCTCGTGGCGGTTCGCCCTGCGCCTCACGGCGTTGGGCGTGGACGGAGTGTGGTGCAAGCCGACCGGCCGTGAGGCCGCGGGCACATCACGCTGGATGTAGCGTCTGGTATAGTCGCTCCATGATCGAACTGATCGCCGCCACGTACACGCCGTTCGATGCCGCCGGCAGGCTCATGCTCGGGGTGATTCCGCGGCTGGCGGCCCATCTCGCGGCTTCCGGCGTGGATGGTGTGTTCATCGGCGGCACGACGGGAGAGTCGCTGTCGCTCACCGTAGCCGAACGGATCTCGCTCGCGGACGCCTGGGTGGGGCCGGCCCGCGAACACGGCCTCAAGCTCATGGTGCACGTCGGTGCGTCCGCGATCGCCGATGCCGTGGCACTCGCCGCCCATGCCGACGGCCTCGGCGTCGAGGCGATTTCCGCGATGGCGCCGTCGTACTTCAAGCCCGCGACCGTGGCCGATCTCGCCGCCTCGCTGGCCGACATCGCCGCCGCCGCTCCCGCCACGCCGTTTTACTACTACGACATCTCGCAACTCACCGGCGTGACACTCCGTCCGAGCACACTGCTCGAGCGGCATGCCGACTTGATCCCGACGCTCGCGGGCGTCAAGCACTCCTCACCAGACATCGTCGAGTTCGAACGCTGCGTGGCCGCCGGTGGCGGACGCTTCCGCGCTTACTGGGGCTGCGACGAGGCTCTCACCGCGGGGCTCGTGCTCGGGGCGGCCGGTGGCATCGGCAGCACCTACAACTTCGCGGCATCTCGCGCCCGCCGCGTGATCGCCGCCTTTGGGGCGGGCGATATGCCGCGTGCCAGGGAAGCGCAACTCGCGGTCGTGAGGCTCGTCGACGTGCTTGCCCGCCACGGCTACCTGCGGGCCTCGAAAGCGGTGATGGCCATGAAGGGCCTCGATTCGGGCACCGTCAGGCTCCCGCTGCAGCCGGTCGGAATGGAGGACGTGGCGGTGATCCGCGGGGATCTCGAGGCCGCCGGCTTCGTCGACGTCGTCGCCCCGGCCCTCGCGTTTACTGGAAGCCCCATCGCCTGAGCCCCGGGGTTGTGGCGTGGTGAATCACCACGGCCATTCCCGATTCCAACAAGCCCTGTCGTCCGTCACACCCGCGGCAGTTCGTAGCCCTTGCGGTAGTCGCGGGTGAAGAGGCGATTGGCCTCGGCGTCCGTGGACTTCTCGGTCATGGGGTCGATGACCAGTTCGCGACCCAGAGAGAGACTCGTCTTGGCGACGTCCACCGCGTTGTCCTTGAGGTAGGTCAGGAAGCTGTCGAGGGAAGCCCTGACATGAGGATCGTCGGCGGCGAGCGCCGGCCGGGCGTCGATCGGCACCGACTGGCCGAGGGCCCAGGAGACGTTGCCGAGATGGGCCAGAGCGCTCGAGAGGTGTCCGTCCTCGATATCGAGGTGGAGGTCCTCGTGACGCCGGCTCTTCACCGCTTTGACGAAGTTGGCGTAGTGCTGGTCGTCGCTCCCGCCGCTCCACGTGCCAAGTTCGTGGCCGTCGTAGTCGAAGGCCGCGGCCGACGTGTAGTTCGGGCAGACCACGAAGCCGTCGGTGCCGTAGATCACGGCCGTGGCCTTTTCCAGCGGCTTGGCGGCCTTGAGGCCGAAGGTGACCGGCGTCTTCACCGGTAGGCCACGGACGTCGGAGACGAGAATCGCATCGTCCCACTCGAAGATGGTCACCTGGCTGTTGGCCACGTCACCGTTGTCGATGTAACCGAGCCGGCCCCCCAGGCTCACGACCCGCTTCGGCAGTTCCTGCTTGCCCAGCGCCCAGCGGCACTTGTCGAGTTCGTGCGGATTTTGGTTGCCAAGGTCGCCGTTGCCCGTGACGTGGTTCCAGTGCCAGTCGTAATGCAACCGCTGACGGACCGGGACGACGGCGGGCGCCGGGCCGGCCCAGAGGTCGAAGTCGAGGCCCGGCGGGAGCGGGGCCGGTGTGTCGACGAGGCCGATGCTCTCGCGGGGGCGGAAGCAGATCGCATGGGCCGCCTTCACGGAGCCAAGCTTCCCCGACTTCACGAACTCCATCATCTTCCGGGTGCCCGACATGCTCCGGCTCTGCACGCCCATCTGGCAGATGCGACCGAGCTTCCGGGCCCACTGCGTGATCACCCGTCCCTCTTCCACGTTGTGGCTGCAGGGCTTCTCGAGATAGACGTCCTTGCCGGCTTGCATCGCCCACACGGCCATCAGGGCATGCCAGTGGTTGGGTGTGGCGATCGAGACGACGTCGATGTCCTTGCGGTCGAGGAGTGCGCGGATGTCCTTCACGTACTCGGGCCGACGGTCGAGCTTTTCGAACCGTTTTCCATGCTTCTCGTAGGCTGCGGGGTCGCAGTCGCAGACCGCCACGAGTTCCGCGTCGCGGTTTGCGGTCCACGCCTGGATGTGGCTGGAGCCTCGCCCGTTGGTGCCGACGACGGCGACCCGGAGCTTCTGAGCCTTGTCGGCGGCTGCGGGCTCGTCGGCTGCGCGGACATTCGTTCCCGCGAGGGCGACGCCGGCCAGTGCCAGCGCGTGCTCGACGAAGTCGCGGCGGGTCGGATCGAGACGGACGTGCTTCGGCATGGGGAGGTGCTCCGGGTGGGCTGGCGTGACGCTCGATCTCAGAGGGCGAGCGCGCGGATGTTTCTGTATTCAACCTTCATCGGCAGACCCTTGT
>Ga0129333_10003970_pt1 | contig 13874 bp, 17 predicted proteins | sample CPB6_08_DNA_FD_94474 | JGI IMG/M metagenome (GOLD analysis project Ga0129333, IMG submission 94474) | Freshwater to marine salinity gradient microbial communities from Chesapeake Bay, USA - CPBay_Sum_0.6_0.8_DNA | ecosystem: Environmental > Aquatic > Marine > Coastal | place: USA: Chesapeake... | reverse complement strand
TGGTCCACGCGCACCCAGAAAATGTAGTGAGAACTGTTCTCAATAAATGCGACGATGTTTGTGTAGGCATAGGTTCCCCCACCCGTCACAGCATGGTGTCACACTGTCACTAGAGTGTGACAGGGTTGTGACAAGCGAGCCATAGCACTGATCAACGTTGCACAAGCTGCTCGGATTCTTGGGTTAAAGAGTCGTGGCAGCATTTACCGCAAGATCAAATCAGGAGAGCTTGCGAGTGTTGATGGTGGTGAGGGATCACCACTGATTGAACGTCACGGGTTGGAGGAGCGCTGGGCTCAAATCACGAGGGAGCAAAAGAACAGCCCAGCGCCGTTGCGACCAGCAGCGGAGCGAATTACGCCACGAGCAGTAACGCCATTGATGCCTGTGAATGATGGTGATGTGCCGGACTACAACGATGAGCGTGCGCGACACGAACGTGAGAAACGGCTGCTGGCTGAATTGGCGCGACAGGAAAAGGAACGCGAGCTGTTGCGTCGAGAGGATGTGACGCAGGCATGGACGCAAGCGGTGAATCTGACCCGTGTAAAGCTGCTGGGGGTACCGAGCACGGTGAAGCAGAGGATCCCGCACCTGGAGGTGGAGGAGATCGAGGTGATTACGACGCTGATCCGTGAGGCCCTGGAGGAGCTCGCCGGCGGGGAGGTGACGAGATGATCACCGCTGATGTGAGTGAGTTAACGCGGCAGATTTTGGCAGGCTTCAAGCCACCGCCACGTTTGCGGTTGAGCGAGTATGCCAATGAATATGCGGTGATGACCGGCAGCGCAGCCGAGAAGGGCCGGTGGAACACGCTGCCGTATCAGCGGGAAATTCTGGATTGCTTCACGGATCCAACGGTCGAGACCATTGCGGTAATGAAGTCTGCCCGTGTGGGATGGACAAAGATGTTAGGTGTGGCGGTGCAGTTTTACAGCCACCAGGATCCATGCCCGGTGATGATTGTGCAACCGGTGAAGGAAGACGCGGAGGGGTATTCGAAAGAGGAGATCAAGCCGCTGTTTGAGGACACACCATGCCTGCGTGGGCTGATCACCGAAGCCAAGGCCCGTAATACTGCTAGCAACACGATCCTCCTAAAGCAGCTGGCTAACGGCGGGTTGATCGACATCGTGAATGCTGCTAGCGGCCGAAGTTTTCGGCGTAAATCGCGGAAGGTGGTGTTCTTTGATGAGGTTGATGCGTATCCGAAGCTGGATGAAGGCGATCCGATCAAGCTGGGTCGCAATCGGGCGGATTACTACTGGGATCGGAAGATCGGCCTTGGTGGCACACCGATTTTTAAGGGTGGTAAAACTGAGCAGTGGTTTCTGCTGGGTGATCAGCGGCGGTATTTCGTGCCATGTCCGTTCTGCCAGACCTACCAGGTGCTGCGATGGGAGCAGATGGTAAAGGAAGGCACTGGTGCTGGGTGTTATCAATGTGCAAACTGCACGGAGCTAATTCCGCATAGCAAGAAGCGCTGGATGATTGAGCGAGGTGAATGGCGACCAACTGCTGATCCAAATCGTCGTAACGAGAAGGGTGAGTTGATCCAGCGACCTGGGTTGAGAAGTTATCACATCTGGGCAGCGTATAGCTACAGCCCAGCAGCTGATTGGAGCGTGCTGGTGCGTGAACACGCCGAAGCGCTTGATGATATGCGCAAGGGTGATCCAGATGCGATGCAGACGTTTCACAACACAGTGCTTGGAGAGCCATGGGAGGATTCAATCAGCGGCAAGCTGACCGGTGATGGGCTGGCACAACGTCGGAAGAACGAACACGCTGGTAATGGGTACGAAGTTGGTGTAGTGCCCGATGGTGTGGTGCTGATCACTGCTGGTGTTGATGTCCAAGGTGGTGGCGGCACCGTTGGTGAACGATTGGTCGTGACGATATGGGGATGGGGTCGTGGTGAGGAAGGTTGGCATCTAGGGCATTTTGAGATTGATGGTGACCCACAACAGCCGGAGACGTTGGCGCAGCTGGATCAGATCGCGGCAACGAACTGGAAACGTGCTGATGGGGCGGTGTTGCAGTTAACGATGGGCGCCATTGATGATGGAGGGTATGCCACGCATGAGGTGCGTGAATGGTGCCGCACTAGAACCGCTCGATGGGTGCCGATGAAAGGTGCGCATCAAAAAGGTGCACCGTTGCTAGGCAAGGGTCGGCCGGTGGATATCAACCGCAAGAACCAAGCAGTGAGTAAGCGTGGTGTGATGTTGTATGCGCTGGGTTATGACGCTAGCGTGCACCACCTACAGGGCAGACTTAGGAACGAGACGCCGGGGCCTGGATATTTGCATCTAGGCCAAGCTGCAACAGATCAATTCCTTGATGAGTTATTTCCGTGGAAGCGGATGCCAAAACGTGATAAGGGGCAGACTACCTATCACTGGGTGTTACCTGCTGGCAGTCGTGATGAAGGTGGTGACTGCACAAGGATGGCTTACGCTGCGTTGCAGCTTGTGGCCCGCCGCTATAACCGCGCCACGATGTGGGAGCAGCTAGAAACGCAGCTGACGACAACAGCTACAAAACCGCAGAGAACAGCACCAGTGCCCGCAGCAGCACCACGGCCCGCGAGGCGTGGTGGATTTGTTCGTGGATGGTGAGCCATACACTCAAAGTATGAAGATCCCAGCTACTGCACGCAATCTGGATACGATCACCTGGACGGATGAACCGACCAGTAGTGGGATCAATGCAGCGACGCATCTGTTGCGGTACTACCTGCGTGGCAATAGTAGTGGTGCAGGTGAAACACTAACCGGTAGTGCCTCTGGCAATGGTTGGAGTTTTACATGGGCGGTGAGTGAATCCATTACAGCAGCGACGAGTTATGCATGGCAGGCAGTTGCGGAAGCGTTGAGCGGTGGTGCACTGACAACGCTCGGTAGCGGGACGATTCAGCTGCTGCCAAGCTTGGCGTATAGCGGCAGCCCAACAGCATTCGATAGCCGCACGCAGGCGCAAAAAGATCTGGATGCAGTGCAAGCTGCGATTCGTACACGCATCAGCGGTGGTGCTGTTGCTGAGTACACGATCGGAAATCGCCGGCTGAAGCGCATGGAAATGACAGATCTACTGATGCTTGAAAGCCGATTAAAGGCAGAGGTAGCACGTGAGCGAGCGGCAGAAATGATCGCAAATGGGATGGGAAATCCTCGTAGCCTGTTTGTGCGGTTCGGTCGTTCGTGATGAGCTGGGGAAATACGATCCGCCATGCATTTGGCATTGGTACACCGCAGGCAACGGTAATCGCACCACATCGCCCACGACGGATGTATCAAGGTGCGATGATCAGCCGGCTGACATCAGACTGGCTGGCAACACAGACTAGCGCTGATGCTGAGATTCGCACCAGTCTGCGCAAGCTGCGTGATCGTTCACGCGAAATGGTACGAAACAACCCGTATGCCAAGCAGGCAAAACGCACTACACAGATCAATGTGATCGGCACTGGTGTGCAGCTGCAATCACAAGTGATGATGGTACGCGGCAACAGGCGTGATGATCGGATCAACAAACTAATCGAAGCAAAGTGGCGGCTGTGGTGCAGGAAAGAGCATTGTGATGTTGCGGGACGTTATAGCTTCCATGATCTGGAATGGTTAGCTGTTGGTGCTTTGCCTGAAAGCGGAGAGGCGCTATTTCGGATTGTGCGACAACCGTTTGGTGGTTCCAAGATTCCACTTGCGCTGCAGATGCTGGAAGCAGACATGTTGGATGAAGAATACCAAGGTAGTACGGTCGCAGCTGGTCATGAGTGGCGAAATGGTGTTGAGGTAGATGAATGGGGTCGTCCGGTGCGTTATGCGTTGTTAACACGTCATCCGGGAGATTATTGGTTTCAGAACAGCAAACAACGCAATGAAAAGCATGTATTCCTGCCGGCTGATGATGTAATCCATCTGTTCCTGCCGGAACGGCCGGGGCAGAATCGTGGAGTGCCATGGTTCCATGCCGTAATGGCTGATGCACACCAGCTGCAAGGTTATGAAGAAGCAGCGGTAATACGTGCTAGAGCAGGCGCCAGCTTGATGGGTTTTATCACCAATAATGAAGGCGAGCTGATGGCTGATGCGGTTGATAATGGACAGCGCATCACTGAGTTTGAGCCTGGTACATTTCGTTATCTTGCACCAGGCGAAAGTGTAACGGTGCCAAACATCGATGCACCAGACCAGCAGTTTGAGATGTTTGTACGGAATAAGGTGCGGCGATTCGCTAGTGGTTTTGGTTGTAGCTATGAAACGCTGAGTCGTGACTTTAGTGAGACCAACTACAGCAGCAGCAGGTTAAGCCTGCTGGAGGATCGTGAGCACTGGCGTGTGGTGCAAAACTACCTGATCGAAAACCTACACATGCGGGTATTTCGTGAATGGCTGAACCTTGCGGTGTTATCTGGTGAGCTACCGCTGGGTGATTATGAACTACGACCTGAGCGATACGATAACCCGCGATGGCTGACACGCGGCTGGAGCTGGGTGGATCCATTGAAGGAAGTAAAGGCATACCGCGAAGCAGAGATGGCAGGTTATATGACCAAAGCAGAGATCATTGCTAATACTGGCGGTGGAGACTACGACGATAATGTAGTTGAGCTAGCACGTGAACAGCAGATAGCGCAGGATGTTGGCCTACGGCTTGATCTTGACATTCTGAAGGATGCTGCGCCGTCACCTGTAGCAGCTACACCACAACCTGAGGATGAACAGCTATGAGCGACTTCAAAGCAGAACCTAGTGAAACTGAGGCAGATAGTCTTGTAGCAAAGATGGATCGTGTCATGACTGAAGAAACCATTGCACCCGCTGACGCTGATGCTGCACCAGCAGTAGAAGAAAAGCGGGACTATGCCGGCAAGTACCAACGTAGTGAGGTAACGCACTTCCGGGCGGTCGAGGAACGTGTCATGGAGTTCCCATTCAGCTCTGAATACCCTGTCGAGCGGTATTTCGGCAAGGAAGTGCTTAGCCATGACATGGATGCAGCTGTGCTTGACCGTCTGAATGACGGCGCACCACTGCTGTTCAACCACGATCCTGATCGTGTGTTGGGCGTGGTTGAACGTGCCTGGATTGATGGCGCCAAAAAACGTGGTTATGCCAAGGTCCGCTTTAGCCGCAACAAGGCAGCCCAAGAGGTATTGGACGATGTGCGTGATGGCATCCTGCGTGGCGTGTCGTTTGGTTATTCGATTGATGAAATGCAGGAACGTGAAGGGTCAATGGTGGCAACACGTTGGCAGCCTTATGAGATCAGCGTTGTTGCAATCGCAGCTGATCCATCAATTGGTGTAGGCCGATCTTTGATGGTTCATACACTAGAAGAGCAAACAGTGGCGGCCGATGCCGCTTCACCCATCATGGATGCACCTGCACCCGAAATGGATGTGATTCGGTCTGAGGCCGTTAAGGCTGAGCGCGACCGTATCGCAGCTATTACCGCCTTAGGCGAGAAGCACAAGATGGCCGATTTGGCCCGTGAGCTGATCGATGGCGGCAAAAGCCTGGCGGAATCCCGCGAGGCAGTACTCGACAAACTCGGCCAAACTGCTATGACCCAACCCATTCGTTCTGAAGACATCACGCGCAACGACATCGGCCTGAGCAAGGCTGAAACCAAGCGGTTTTCATTCGTTCGCGCGCTGAACTACCTGGCAAATCCAGGTGATACCACCGCTCGTCGGTCGGCTGAATTTGAAATCGAAGTAGGCCGTGCTGCTGCTGCTCAATATGAGCGTTCCAGCAATGGCATCGTGGTGCCGAACGAGGTGCTGCGTCGTGATCTCGTTGCTGAGATCCCAAGCGCTGGCGGCAACTTGGTGCCTGATGAGCTGCTGGCAGGATCGTTCATCGACCTGCTGCGTAATCGTCTCGCCCTTGCACAAGCTGGCGTTACTACGCTGACCGGTCTGCAGGGCAACATCTCGATCCCGAGGCAGACCAGCGCGGCGACCGCATATTGGGTTGGGGAAAATGTGGCGCCGACCGAATCGCAGCAGGCGATCGATCAGGTAAACATGACGCCGAAGACCGTCGCTGCGTTCGTGGACTACAGCCGCCGGCTGCTGCTCCAGTCGAGCATCGACGTGGAGGGCATGATCCGCAACGACCTGGCGCGTGTGATCGCGCTTGAAATCGACCGCGCTGCTATCTACGGCACCGGCTCCAGCAACCAGCCGCTCGGGTTGACGCTGACGCCTGGCATCGGCACCGAAACCCTGACCAACGCTGGCACGTTTACCCAGCTGATTGCAATGGAAACTGATGTTGCCGTTGCTAATGCTGATGTGGGTTCACTGCGGTACATCATGAATGCCACGGCTCGTGGCCTTCTGAAGTCCACCAGCAAGGCCGGCACCGAAGCAGTGTTCGTGTGGGAGAACAACGAGGTGAACGGTTATCCGGTAATCGTTTCCAACCAGCTGCAGGGCAATGATGCACTGTTCGGCGATTTCAGCCAGATGGTGATGGGGATGTGGTCCGGGCTGGATCTCATGGTGGATCCATATGCTGGCGCCACTGCCGGTACGGTTCGGGTGATCGCTCACCAGGATCTGGATGTGGCTGTGAAGCAACCCGGTGCCTTCTGTCTTGGCACTTGATCGCCATGAGGATCAAGATCCTGCGAGGGGTATTGACCAGCGTGGGGCCTGCTACGGCGGGCTCCATCGTTGATCTACCAGCAAATGAAGCGCTGATGAATATCAGCAACAACAAAGCAGAGCTGGCAGTGGAGCCTGAGCTTCTGTTTTGTGAACCACCTGCAGCTGAACCGGTTGAGGTGAAGCGTTCAACCCGTCAATCACGAACTTCTAAGGAGTAAGTCCATGACTGTTCTTTCTACTGGCCTTGAAAAGCTCTCGCATCTTGCATTTGCACCAACTGCCCAGCGTACTGCCGCACTGGACGGTACTGCTGTTGATATGAAAAACTACGAGGGTGATGTTTGCGTCATCCTTGATGTTGAGAATGGCGGCACCAGCACCCTGAATGTGAAGCTGCAATCTTCGGACACCGAAGGTGGTAGCTACGAGGACATCACGACTGTATTCAGCCGTGGTGGTGTTGAGCAGGCATCAGGTGCTGTGGCATTTGCTCAGGTGAGCACTACTGCCTCTAAGCAGTTCTTGGTATTTCCGAAGGGAGCTGCCAAGCGCTGGATCAAGGCGGTGTCTACCGTGAGCACATCCACCCATACCTACAGCATCAATGCTGTAGCGGTTGCTAAGTACGGTTGAGCAACACATGCAAGTTGACCCCAGCTTAATGCTGGGGTTTTTTATTGCTTACACTATGAGAAACACCAGATGCGGGTGTGATGGTTGAAGACCTATTGATATTTTTGCAAGACTTTGGTGTTAGCTGCACCGCTGGGGCAGTAACAGGACTTGGAATCCTTGATATGCCAAGCCAGGTCTTGAGTGGTGACATGATACTTACAACTGACTATACGTTGACAGTACGTGCATCAGATTTTGGCAATCTGCTTAATGGTAGCTTGATGAGTGTTGACGGTGTTCCCTATCAAGTGCGTGAGGTACGTCGAATTGATGATGGGCAGTTTTGTGAGATCGGTTTGCAGAAAGTTTCGGGTGATGATGGCATCCAAACTGATCTCACGCTTGATGGTGGTACTGCATCTTCTGCCGCTACAGTGGTCAGTGATAGCGGCATTTATGACGGTGGAGCGGCATGAGTACCGTTCGGATACGAGTAAGGCGTGATACCGCTGCAAACTGGACAGCCGTCAATCCAGTATTGCTTGGCGCTGAGCTTGGCTATGAGACGGATACGCGAAAGCTGAAGTTCGGTGATGGTACCAGCGCATGGAATAGCCTGCCATATTTTGGCGGCAGTTCAATTACGGTATTGAATGACCTGGTAGATGTTGATACAACGGCAAAGGTAAACAGGAGTGTCTTGTATTACGATTCAGCTGCAGGGGTGTTTAAGGCTGATGGGCTGGTGACGACAAATGAACTCACAGATGGTGGGAATTTCTGAAAGCTGATCCGTAGCATCAGTTAGGACATATTGCGCAACGGTCGTGCCTAATCAAATCCGTATCAAACGGCGTGCTGCCGGCGGAGCCGCCGGAGCACCAGCGAGCTTGTTAAATGGAGAAATTGCCTATAACGAACAGGATGACGTACTTTATTATGGTAAAGGATTATCAGCTGGTGTAGCTGCATCTATCCTTTCAATTGCCGGCCCTGGTGCGTTTGTCAACCTCACTGGCACTCAAACAGTATCAGGCACCAAAACTTTCTCTGGTCCGTGCTCATTTACTGGCACTGGAGCCAATAGTGCCACTGGTGTCACACAGACCAGCACGGATGATTCGACTAGGCTGGCAACAACGGCCTATGTGAAATCGGTTGTTAGTGCTGCTGGTGGTGGTACGGTCACCAGCGTTGCACTCAGCCTGCCGTCAATCTTTACGGTTTCAGGTTCACCGATTACCAATAGCGGCACACTGACTGGTGCGCTTGCTTCGCAGACTGCTAACACCGTATTTATTGCACCAAATGGTACGGCAGGGACACCAACATTTCGAGCGCTTGTTGCTGCTGATATTCCAACGCTTACTGCATCAAAGCTCTCGGACTTTGATACGCAGGTACGCACCAGCCGTCTGGATCAGATGGCAGCACCAACTGGGAATGTTGCATTTAACAGCCAAAAGATTACGGGCCTAGCTGATCCAACAGCGGCTCAAGATGCTGCCACTAAGGCATACGTTGATGCCACTAAGCAAGGATTAGATGTTAAAGATTCGGTGCGTGTTGCCACCACCGCGAATATCAGTCTGAGCGGCACGCAGACCATTGATGGCGTGGCGGTCATCGCTGGCGATCGTGTTCTGGTCAAAAACCAGAGCACCGGAGCTGACAATGGCATCTATGACGTGGCCGCTGGAGCCTGGAGCCGCGCAGCTGATGCGAATGCCAGCTCGGAAGTCACCGCCGGGCTATTTGTCTTCGTTGCCGAAGGCACCAGTAATGCCGACACTGGCTGGGTTCTGACTACTAATGACCCGATTACACTGGGCACTACAGCGCTGTCGTTTACGCAGTTCAGTGGTGCTGGGCAGGTTACTGCCGGGAATGGTCTTACTGCTACGGGTAATACGCTAGATGTTGGTGGTACAGCCGACAGGATTACAGTCACTGCTGATGCAGTTGATATTGCTAGCACCTATGTCGGTCAGTCCAGCATCACCACACTTGGCACAGTTGCGACCGGCGTCTGGAATGCAACAGCGATTGCAGCAACGAAAGGCGGCACAGGGCTCACAACTGTTGCCAAAGGGTCAGTGTTAGTGGCTAATGCACTTGATACGATTAGCGCTCTTGATGGTGCAGGGACAGATTCAATTCTGACTTACGATAGTGCGACGGATACGATTTCATGGCAGGCGACAATAGATGGAGGTACGTTCTAACAGCTACTTGCCCGCTACATAGCACTCTGAGGCAGCCACATGGCAAACACAATCAAACTCCGTCGTAGTGCTGTTCAAGGCACGGTGCCAACCACCAGTCAGCTGGCGCTGGGTGAGTTGGGCATCAACACTTATGACGGCAAGCTGTTTCTAAAGAAGAGCACCTCCGGTGCCGAGACCGGTGCTGGCACATCAATCGTTGATGTCATCACCCCACTCAGCTCGACGACGCCTGCAGCGCTAGGTACTGCTGCTGTTGGTAGTGGCACGACCGCTGCTCGCGCTGATCACGTTCATGCGATGCCGAGTGCGTCGGATGTGTCGGCGTTGCCGCTCACGTTCACCGCCAACACGATCAGCTACAGCGCCACCGTTGATCTGGACATGGCGGCTCGAAACGGCGGCTATTTCACGATCTCGCTTACCGGCAATTTAACGTTCACCACCTCGAACCGTGCTGCAGGTCGGACGGTCACGCTGCGTTTGATCTGTGATGCGACGCAGCGGACGCTAACGGTGCCCGCTGGCTGGGTATTTGTTGGCAGCAAACCCGCCAACATAGCCGCAAGCAAGACTGCAATCCTATCGTTATCATTTTTCGGCACTGCAGATTCCGATTGCGTGGCTGCCTATGGAGTGCAAGCGTGACCCGCCTTAAACTTCCTGATCCAGCTTTTCTTTCTACCGTAACACCAGCCGCCGCCGCTGGGATTATTACAAACGGACTGCTTCTGCATTTAGATGCAGGTAATACAGCATCGTATCCCGGCACTGGTACTACGTGGACTGATTTAAGCGGCAAGGGAACAAATGGAACATTTGGGACCGGCTCAAGCGCCCCTTCTTACAACAGTTCTGATGGCGGAAGTATTGCGTTTGATGGTGGCGACCATGTTTCAGTGTCGAATACAAACTTAATACACCGCACTGCTAACTGGACGTATGCGTTTTGGGTGATGTTTAATGCTACGCCAACTTGGTACACCCTTTGTGAAAACGGAAGCTGGACTGACTCTTTGTTAATTAGGCCGCAATATAACCTACAAATTGGCGTATATGCCATGGGAGACGCTAGCATGGGAGAATTTAGCTTTGTGCCAACACTTAATATCTGGTATCATCATTGCTTCGTAAGAAATGGCAACTTTGTTGAGTGGTATCGAAATGGCTCCTATGTTTCGTCGCTTGCTTTCAACAAAGACATCCAGCCATCTTCCAATTTATTCATTGGAAAATCACAGCATAGTGGCAGTCAGGCCCTGAACGGTAGAATAGCCGTGGTTGCTATTTATGATCGCGCTTTATCTGCATCAGAAGTTACACAAAACCATGATGCTCTTAAGAGTCGCTACGGACTTTGATCATGCCTAAACTTCTTCGCCTGTTCCCCACTGGCCCAGTTTGGCCTTATGACTCTTCCATGCTGCGGCGTGATGAGCCATGGCTGTCAGTCAGTGATGCACCGCACGACGCTGAACTGGCCAGCTATGGCGAGCTGGATCCGCCGATCCTGGTGCGACGTGTTATCCCTGTCGATCCACCCGAGTTCGACTCCACGACCCATTACGTCCAGGAGGTGATGCCCACCGAGATTGATGGCGTGTGGCTGCAAACCTGGCAAGTGCAGCCCCTGCCGCCAGTGCTGCCACAACCTGACTATCGAGGGTTCTACGACGCCCTGCTGATCAGCACCGTCTACAACGCGGCTCTCCAACAGGTGATGGCAGCCCCTACACCCGGCCCGGCGGCTGCGCTCGCTGTGCTCATCTCCGCTCTCCAAGATGCACTCAACGGTCGGCCCAATCCTCCGGCCTTGCAGTCTGCGATCTGGCTGCTGCTCGGCCAACTCACGCTTCCCCCCGAAGCCGCCGCTGAACTGCAGGACCTGCTCCATGCCGCGAACTTGGCGGAGCTGTATTCGCTTATCCCTCCGAGCCAGCCATGACACGCCGCGAAAATATCCTTGCTGCAATCCTTACCGCTCTCACTGGTACAACAGGCGTCAGCACACGTATTTATCGTTCACGTGTTGAACCTATCGCTCGTGCTGAATCACCAGCAATTGTCATCGAACCAGTTAAGGATGATGCCACCATCCAAACGCAACTAGCAACACTCGACTGGTCGCTGCGCGTGCGCATCACCGTAATTGTACGTGGTGCTATACCTGATCAGATTGCAGATCCAATCCTTCAGAGCCTACACACCAAAATAATGGCCGATCCTACGCTGGGTGGATATGCAATCGATATCATGCCGTTAGCGGTGAATTTTGTCTTCATGGAAGCCGATGGCACCGCTGGTGAAATCCAGTGCGACTATCGCATCATGTACCGCACATCCTTTACCGACCTTTCAAACTGATGGATAGGCTGATGGATGAATACCACGGACAGGGAGGTGAATACCTCCTGGATCCAAAAACCGGCAAACGTAAGCTGTTGCAGCGAACGGAGCCGGCCACACTCTCTGCACTTGCACCTGAGGTAGAAAGCGATGCCGCTCTTACGCCGCAAAAGCCTGATTCTGGCAAAGACTGAATCGACCTACGCCACAGTGCCAAGCCCGGCACCAGCTGGCAGTGATGCCATTCTGGTGCGCAATATGGAGATCACTCCGCTGGAGAGTGATGTGGTTTCCAGGGATTTGATCCGTCCTTATCTTGGTGCATCTGAACAGCTGCTTGCTAATCCGCGTGTTCGGATCACGTGTGAAGTTGAACTAGCCGGTTCAGGCACTGCTGGCACCGCACCACGCTACAACCCACTGCTGCTGGCATGTGGTATGGGTTCAACCGTCTCGGCAGGAACATCGGTTACCTATGCACCAGTCAGCAGTTCTTTCAGCAGCTGCACGATTGTTTACAACATTGATGGTGTGAACCATCAGGTTACAGGTGCTCGCGGCACTGTACAAATGAACTGCCAACTGGGGGAAATCCCTACGTTGCAGTTTGAAATGACTGGTATCTACTCAACACCTACTGATACTGCACAGGTAGCCGCTACGTTTGCTGCACAAGCATCACCACTTATCTTCAGGGATGGCAATACATCTGCGTTCTCCTTCATGAGTTATGCAGGTTGCCTGATGTCTGTTGAATTCAATGTAAACAACAGCGTTGTCTACCGTGAATTGATCGGTTGCACGAAGGAGATTCTGATTACTGATCGCCAGGCTGAGGGTACTGTAGTAATTGAAGCACCTACGATGGCGCAGAAGAACTACTTTACAGAAGCGCTTGGTACTTCTACCGGTAGTCTTACATTCTTGCATGGCACCACTGCTGGCAATCGTGTTACCTTCACCGCTGCGCAGTCTGATGTAGGCCAGCCTACCTATAGCGAAACTGATGGGGTGATGATGCTCAACATTCCGTTTACTGCTACGCCTACTACGGCTGGCAATAATGAGTTCTCACTGGCGTTCACCTGAATGGCATTTATCCTAAAGAAAGACCCTACCTTTTTGTGGCCTGTTTCCATCGAGCTGCCAGATGATAGCGGTGAATTTGTTGCGCATAGCTTTAAGGTTCAATATCGGCGGATGACGCAGGCGTATGCCAAGGACGTTGCGGTAAAGCTAAATACCGGTGCTGAGATTGATATGGATGCCACTGCTAAGGAGATTATTGCTGGATGGGATGATGTCAAAGATGATGATGGCAAGGAAATTGCTTTTACTTCAAAGGCCTTAGATGAGCTGCTAAAGATCCCTACCTTAAGTGCTGACCTTGTTGGGCAGTGGCTTAATGCAACAGCTAAGGTAAAAGAAAAAAACTAATAGGAGCTGCGGAGCACTGGCTACGTGGCTCAGTCAAAGATAATACGGCGGATGAAGCCAAGGCACTTGGTGTTATTCTGCCAGAGTCTGAGGATAGTCAAGAGCACTTTGAAGTATTAGAAGAAAACTGGCCAGCTGTATCAGCATTCTTGCGTTGCCAGACTCAATGGCGAACCAGCGGTGCTGGTCGTGTCGTCGGTTTAGATTATGGGGCGGTGCAATGGATATTTACTTTGTACGATGTAAAAGAACCATGTGCTGTCCTTGACGACCTGCAAGTGATGGAGCATGTGGTGCTGAAAGAAATGACTAAAGGCAGGAGGTAATCCATGGCGATGAATATGGATGCCCTGCTGCGGATCACTGCCAAGGTTGATGGTGCTAATGCAATACAAGCATTCAGCCGTGATCTAAAAGGTCTGGATGGTGCTGCAAAGCTAAGTGGTGCTGAACTTGGCCGGATGAATATTGCCATCAATCGGATGGCACGTGAAGCAGGAAATACAACAACCGGATTACGGCAGCATCTTAGTGCACTGCAGACTTTACGTGATCGTGTTGAAATTGGCGGTAAAGCCTACAACCGTCTTGGTGTTGAGATCGACCAGCTGCGTGGAAAGCTGCGTGCA
>Ga0129333_10003969_pt1 | contig 13874 bp, 14 predicted proteins | sample CPB6_08_DNA_FD_94474 | JGI IMG/M metagenome (GOLD analysis project Ga0129333, IMG submission 94474) | Freshwater to marine salinity gradient microbial communities from Chesapeake Bay, USA - CPBay_Sum_0.6_0.8_DNA | ecosystem: Environmental > Aquatic > Marine > Coastal | place: USA: Chesapeake... | reverse complement strand
CGCAACGCTCCAGTGGCCCGTTCCAGTTGGGTTGGACACGGGACCTTTGTGTAGCCAGCCGACTGGCACCGGATAGCCGTTACTGATTTCCTCCTCCAAAATCTCAACAGTGCCGTCCATTTCAAAGGAGGCATTTAATCCCAGTGCTTTGAGGGCGGCCAGCTGGGCTTTGGGGTCGGTGGTGTCGCCGAAGCGGGCACGGAGTTTGTTGTACTCGTAGTCTCCTGAGATCTTGCCGTAATACCTAGCGACCATTGCGCAGCTGGAGCTGAAGCACTGGCGATAGCCGGTTGCTCCATCGTCAGGGCCGAGCTGGTACTCGTACGCAACCTTGAGGATTTTTTCCGTGGGCTTTGTGGCGGGGTTAGTGCCAGCGTGCTGCTCCATCAGGGCAATAAGTTTGCCCGCATAGTTGGGGTCGGTTGCGTAGCCTTCCTTAACCAGCCACTTGGCAGCGTCCTCGCGAGTGCTGGCGTTATTGCAGCCTTTGTACTGCTTGTAATCCTTGTACCAGTGGTCGACAAGGTAGATGACGCAGGACAGCAGATCGGGAAAATCAATGAAACTGTCAGTAATCGAGATCCACTGGTTCTCGATAAATTCTTGGGTTTTGGCGTCGGTGCCGCTGCCTTTTAGGCCGAAAAAATTGTTGCGGCCTGAGACCAGTTTGCCGTAGCTGGATTCCAGTGCCCACTGGGCTGCAACCAGCTCGGGAAACTTAGCGCCGGCTACACGGGCGGCTTCAAGTACACCTTCCCATGTGTTGGGAAAGCTGCTTTGTTTGCCGGCTACACTCCAGGTCTTGAACCAGCCTTGGTCGCGGCCCATGATATGGGGGTTGGCCTTGTTGATCGCTAGCTCCAGCTCGGTGATTGCTGCGAGCTGGTGCGGAAGGGCCCGGTAGTACCGGAACAGATCGCTAAGGCGGATGGCGTTCTTGGTCATTGCGGGCCCTCAAAATCAGCGGCGCTTTTTGGTGGGAAATGCCAAGCGCAAAGCCTGCAGTCCCAGTTGGATCCAGCTGTTAGAACGCAGCTTGCTCATACCGATAATTTCGGAACCGGCAGCTACGACAACGGCAGTAATAGCGATTTGTTGGTCGGTCATAAGAGGATGTGCTCCAGCACTAGCTTAGCTGTAGTAGATAAGACGTCTAGCACTGGAGACTGTTTCCGCCGCTACCGTTTGTGTAGATACGCGGCGGTATGGACCATCTGATTCAGGATGGCGAATACTTAAACAAAAAAGAGGCAAAGCTACGTTTTAGGCAATCAATACTTAAGGATTGGGATAACAGGTGCGCTTATTGCGATGTAGATCTTGGGCGGTCAGCCACGCTCGATCATGTGCATCCAAAAATGCGCGGCGGTTTGACCCATCCGCAAAATCTTGTGGCTTGTTGTTTTGGGTGTAATACCGCCAAGTCGGCGGAGGACTGGCTGGAGTGGTATCGGCGCCAGCAGTTTTGGACGCAGGAAAGGGAGGACCAGATTGTGTATTGGATTACGGGAGGGCTGGTTGCGTAGGATCCCAGCCCATACCTTCTAGGTACATACGCGCGATGTAGTCATCTTCGGCGTAGCGGCAAACACTGTCCTTGCACGCACGGTAGTAGATCTCTCCGCGCTCGTTCTCCAGCTGCTCCAGTCGGAAGCCGTCACCGTAATCAGTCGAGTGGATTACAGACATTAAGGACGTAACTCGAGCTTGATGATCCGTACATCGTGATCGCGTACGGTTTCTTCCAAAGTACCGACACGCGTCTTAAAAGCTTCCTGGTTTTGGATGACGTGGTCCAGTTTGGATGGGACCGTATAAACAAGAAAGCCAATGCCGGTAGTAATACCGCCGGCCAGCAGGACAACTAGACCGGCAATAGCCTCTTGCTTTACGCCCCGCCAAAATCCTGTTGGTGGCTCCACGGGGCAGTTAGGGTCTTGTCCTAGTTTAACGACCTTGACCGCGCAGTTTTTTGCGGCCGTGATTAGGCAGGCTGTGCTGACCTTGGCCTTGACGGCTTTTTTTAGGTTTGCCGGGCTTGTGCTCGACGCGTCCCAGTGCGGTTTTGGATTTAGCGGCCATCGTCAGCCTTCTTCGCTGCTGTTAAGAAACTGAAGCCTATCAGCAGTAACAGGGCTAACAGAAGCATTGGGGTCACTAGGCCACGCAGGGTAGTCAGCACCTGTAATGTACGCGGCTAACGCTGGTGTGTCGGCTGTGTGTTCGATTTCGTAGACTTTGCTGCCGGCGGCTAGACGCACTGATTCGCGCCAGCTTTTTACTGCGGAATCCGCGGGTACGCCGTTGTCTACTTGGCGGATAATCATCCAATCCGTAGGACGCAGCAGCCCGTTTGCAGTTGCTCTCGTTTGTTCAGTCCACTCACTCACTAGCTGACCGTGATCACGCGGCAGCAAATTACCGTTGCTGTCATACCCGTAATAAAACCTAGCGTCGTAGGGTGCAGGATCTGGCGCGTCGATAATCCCAATCGCGGCACGCTCGTCAGCACTGGATAGCGCCAGCCAATTTGAAGGGTATTTAATCCCTTGATGGCTGAACGGCTGGTCCGGCAGTAGCTGTTTGCCGTCGAGGATAAACATGGGCTTTAAGCGATAAACGTATGGTAACCGCCTAGGGCAGCAACACTGCTACACAGGAAGTACCCAAGCGCATGTGGCTTCGTCTAGCACGTAATTAGGACCTGGTTGCGGCGCAATAAACGCATGACGCACTGGATCAAAGGTGTAGCCGATAGCTGCAAAATTTTTGTACTTGCCGCCATCCGCAAATGTTTGTATCCATTGCGTAGAGATGCCGTATAACTGCCGGCAAAATTCTACGCCTTGCGCTTCTGACTGCATACCGTTTTCAAGTAACAGCACTGAATCGTCTACAACGATGACTTGCTGCACCTGCCAATTTTGATCCAGCTGCGCGTAATAAGCCATCAGAAGGTGATGCTCCCAGAGCCGGTAAAAGTGTATATGCGGTAGCCGCCGCTTACCGTAACTGTCGGGCTTCCAGTAGTGGATGCCGCAGCCGCATAAGTAGAGGAGTACCTTAGTACAACAATTCCAGATCCTCCGGCATCACCGGATCCTCCGCCGCCTGTATTAGCCGCGCCGGAGCCAAAGTAAGTTGCACCACCCCCTAGGCCTCCTATGCCGTTGGGAACGCCGCCGCCACCGCCGCCATAGTACGTGGACGTGCCTGTGATGGACGACGCAACACCGTTGCCGCCATTGCCGGAGGTATTGAAACCTGTCGCTGCCGATCCTGCAGCACCTGCGCCGCCACCGCCACCGCCTGCTGCTGTAACTGATCCGCTAAAACCCGCCCCACCGTTATTGCCCTGTCCGGCAGTGCCTGTGCCAGGTAAAGAGTTAAAACCTGAGGCGGCACTATCCCCACCGCCACCACCGCCAGATCCACCGTTACCTGCATTTTGAGAGCCACCGCCGCCGCCGCCACCGGTGGCAGTAATGCTGGCAAATACACTATTGGACCCGGGATTGCCTGCGACACCGCTGCCAAACCCTACAGATGCTCCGCCACTGCCAACTGTGACGGTATATGTTTGCCCCTTGGTAATTGAAAAGCCCGATCCAGTTCTGACGCCACCGCCGCCACCGCCGCCACCGTAGTTCCAAATGACGCCGCCAGGGCCGTATAAAGGCGCACCAGAGCTGCCTCCACCAGCTACGACCAAGTATTCAATAGTCGGGGTTGTCGCTTCTGCACCGGCTGAAAGTAGCAGGTTTAAGGCGCCGCCTGGGATTGCCATGCTATTAACTCAGACTTGTGATAAGGGTGGCCGTAATTTGTGTTGCGGACTGTACTGCATACACAAGACAGTCTCGTGCGTTGGCTGCTGCCGTTAGCGCAGGGGCGGTGCCGCCTGAAAAGTCCCAGTGACTGCCGTAAGCAAGTGTGCGGTTACCCGTTGCATCCTGCGTGATCCAGATGCATCCTGACTGACCGGCTACAAGGTTGCTGGGGTTGGCCAAAGTGCGGTTACCGCCAAGCGTTACGGAGAAGTTGTTGCTATCGGCAAAGTCTGGTGTGATCGTAGCGGCATCCGTAAGTGCTGTAATTTCGCCGCGCTGGCCCTTGGTCCATGTTTGTGCAGTATCAATCGCGCCATAGCCGGAAATGGTCTGGCCAGCAGCAAAAGTAATGGCGCCCGTCATGGTGCCACCGCTCTTGGGCAGTGCTGCATTGGCAAGGTCGTATGCCGTCTTTACCGCGTTAGGTGTCGCTGCAGTGGTAGTGCTTGTGCTACTGGTGCTATCGGTGAGTTGCAGCTTGCCCGCAGTGCTTGTACTTCCGGCAACAACGGATGTAACGCCGGCATTTGTAATACTGACATCACCCGTCAAAGTGGTTGGGGTGGCGACATTACTGCTATTGCCAACCAGCACAGTGCCGCCAGTCATTGCGGCAAGTTTGCTGTAAGCAATAGCGGCGCTGGCATTGATGTCAGCGTTGACGATCGCGCCAGCGGCAATATCAATCACGCCAGCCGTGCTTAGCGTTACATCACCCGATACTGCAACAGCAGTTGGTACATTGCTGTTGTTGCCGACAATAATGTTGCCGCTGGGTAGTGAAACCAGTTTGTTTAGTGCGATGCTTCCGGCCAACATTGTGTTGGTAACAGTGCCGGTGTCACCATCAGTAATGACCGTGCCAGAGCGATCTGGCAGCGTGATAGTTCGATCAGCTGTTGGGTCGGCGGCTGCAAGATAAGTCTCAAAAGCATTGGCCGTGGCGCCCTCAAATGCCAATGCGCCTGTGGTGCCAATCAGCAGTTCGCCGGTGATTGTTGCGCCAGCAGCACCGATCTTTTCGGTGTCCAGTTCTTCCAGTGCAGTCTGGACGTTAGTTGATTGGATGCCGCCGGCAGGTGTGACGGTGATACCAGTTGCTTGGGTGGCGCCAGTGACTGAAGTTGAAACGTCAATTTCTTCCCATGTAGTGCCGTTGGACAGGATCATGTCCGGGGCGGATAGGGTCACATGCGGCGCATTGCCGGTTGTGATCGTGCCGCCAGTAGCTACAACAAGGTAGTAGCGGTTATTGGTTGCACTAGCAGCCGGAAGTGCGCCATTGACAGTTAGGCCAATAGCCTGCCCGGCAGTAGTGACTGACGCAACTTTGCCAACGCCGGACGGCGTAGCGGCGTTAAATGTACCGGCGTAGACAATTTCGCCAGCGGTAATTGTAATGCTTTGCCAAGCGTTGCCATCCCACAGGTATAGATCGCCGTTGATCGAATCAAAGAAATACTGACCTGTAAACTCAGCCGTGGGGAAAGTTACAACGCCAGTAGTAGAGCCGGCACCGCCAAATTTGACCGTAGAGTAATTGGCCAACTTAGTGCCTGCCACGGCATTAGTGCCAAGCAGCCCGGCATCTAACGTGCCAGACGTTAATTTAGTAGCAGGAAGATCAGGAATATCGGTGTCGGCAAGCACAGTGCCAGCGCTGACATGGCCCTGCGCATCTACCGTTACTTTTGTGTAGGTGCCTGGCGTTGCTGAGTTGGAGTGATTTAACGCGCCGGCAGTATTTACTGTTAGGCCGCTACCTGGAATTACAGCACCCTTGTCTCCTGCTGTTGCAGCAGGCAGATCCGCGCCAGTGATATTACGTGCTGCAGTAATGAGGCCCTTACTGTTGTACTGTGCAACTTGATAGGTTGTGCTATTGGCCGTAATACTGTTGTCGATTTGCAGCGTATTGCCGCTCATCGTTAGTCCATTACCGTTTACCACTACAGCGCCTTTGGCTGTAGTAGTAGCTGTCGGCAAATCGTCGCCCACAATTGCGCGGTAGCTGACTGCCCCAGCCGAAGCAGTCGGACCAGCCAAGAATTGCGCGGCGGCGCTGGTATTATCCAGCGTGGCGCTTACGGTAACGTCTGTACCAGTTTGCGCGATGGCGATATTGATAATGCCGGCGGTACTGCCGGCAACGGTGTTAATACTGCCGGCAGCTTTAATTGACTGCCATGTGCCACCATCCCAGCAGTACAGTTTTAGCGTGCCGGTATCAAGGGCCAACTGACCGGTGTAGGCACCGCTGACGGGCAGTGAGGTAACCAGATCGACGGTGGATTCGTCGCCAAGTTTGGTAGCGCTGACGGCCTTGGCGGCAATCTGAGTTGCGCCAATGCCGCCTGCTGCAATGGCAGTGCCGGCAATTTGGCCGCTGTTAAAAACGATTTTGGCGCCTGGAATGGTGGCGTCAGCAATCAGCGTGACGCCGTAGCCGATAGCGTCCTGCACAGTGATGCGCTTGGTCTCACTGGCACTTACATCGGCTACCGCAAACAGATCGCTTGCGGCTAGGTTTGCACCGGCTAGAGCTGCAAGCTCGCTAATTCGCAGGTCAGCCATACACCCCTAACCACGACCAACATCATGTGCCTCGATTCTAAAGCGTCTTACTCCGGTTCTTCAAGTAGCAGATAAGAGGCGGCATCTTGCTCCAGCTCAATCTTGCTGCCGGATTCCTGCAGCAGATAACGGCGTTGCTGCGTGCTGGCTTTCAGTCGCACAGGTCCGGTTGTAACAAAAGTGATCGTCGCGTTGACGACGTTGTCCGGGGTGAACGCGACTGCCGCACCAGTAACAAGCGCATCAAACTCCCACCACAAAGAATCATCAAATTGGTTGTTATTAAAGTTACCTGATTGTGCAATAGTATTGCCGTATTTTATGAAAAATTTTCCGTGAAAAGAAGACCCTACTTCTGTTCGTAGAACCAGCTGAAGAAGATAATTTACGGGCTCTTCGTCGGCCTTGTTTACGTAATCCCAGTGGGCCACGAGTTGGCCGCTGCCGCTGATTAAGGTGCTGTACTGCTGGCGGTGCTCGTCGCTAAGTACCGTCACGTCAACAGTCTCTCTGTTCGTGTTTAATTCGTATTCAGTTACATTGCCCAAAATTCGTGTATCACGACCTCGAATTGTTGCTTGTATGGGAATGTCGCGCGCTATAGCTGTTAGCTGCACTAAACCAGCTGCAGCCCCATCCAGACTGGCGTCAAAAGAGGTATAAAGCCGGATTCCTCCAAGCTCGTCAACAAAGATGTACCAGTTGCCGCTTTCATGGACAGTGTTGTCGGGCCAGCCACTGCTGGCTACAAAGTCAAGGTTTGTCCCGTCGGTTGTGCTCAGCTCCAGTAGATCACCAGTGACTAAAAAACCTTCGTCAAAATCAAAACTAAACCGATCTCGTGCAATGTTTACATCTGACGGGTTTACGACAGACAGTTTGCTACCTTCCAGCGACTTGCGGGTCAGCTCGATCGTTCCTACTTGCCCTAGGTAGATGCCCATTACAGTGTCACCGCTGACAAGGGCCCCGTTGCTTGAAATGTAATATCTGCACGGCTTACTTCTCCAACAGTGGCGCCAAACGACACGTTTGTGATGTAGGCGGTAAGTTGCACGTCAGAATTTGTGACGCCGTCCGTTAGACGAAGTACCAGTGTCACAGTATCTGCTGCATTTACGCCGGTTGTGCGCAAAACTTTTTTAAGGGCTGCAGCGGCATCATTACGGCTATCGTTATTGGTGTAGTACAGCAGGCTGGCGTTGCCGTTAAATTCTTGTACGCCTGGGACATACGTGCGCTGAGAGTCGCCAAGGGTTGTGGTTTCCAGCACTTCCAGTGCGCCGGACAGTGACCACGAGGCGACTTTGATTTGTTCTGTGCCGTCGAGTAGCAGGCGGCCGTCCCGGCCTGTGTAGATTTTTGCCATGGCTTAAGTCTAAAGAGTGCCGATCAGCTGTACGCGCACAGAACTGCGACCGGGACGCACGGCTGTTACCGTGGGAGGTTCGGCATAACGCCAAGCATTGACACCCGATACATCCAAACTAGCTGCCGCTCCAGTCCACCCTGTTTTAGCGGCACTAGGTAGTGTGAACGTGTTATACGTGCCCTTGACTTCGTTGTAATGTGTCAGGAAAAGGTCGGCGTTGGCATCGGTTACGTTGTCGTACGCAAGGTTTAGCGCCATGCCGGTGCGGCTATCGCCGTACAGGATGCGAATTTCGGCGCCCGACTGCGAGCGAAACTGTTTGATTGGATAATCGCCCGGATTAAAATCGCGGGAAGTGGGAACCAGTGACGGGAAAGGCATTAGTCAAGCACCGTGTAGCGGGACGCATCCAATACATCCTGCACAATCAGGCTACGCAGGCTTGAGTCGCAAGGAAAGTGGCTTGCTTGGATTTCGACTAAACCGTCGGCGTCCATAGTTATCTGATCCACTTGGTAGATATTGCAGTTGGTGGCTTCGTTGCGCACGGTAAACAGCGAATTGAACAGTGCCGCATCTGCTGTCACCCCATTCACTACGGTTAACGTCGTGAGGCGTACATCTGTATCGCCCGAGCGGTAGGCAAAAATATCATAGGTGCCAGTCAGCGTATCGCCCAAGCTGGTTACATTTCCGGCTGAGTCAATAACACCGTTGTTGTAGGAGACGTTAGGCGATGCTTTAGTGATAACGCGGATGTACTGACCTGGCGCTAGGTACAGGCCTTCTGGGGTTGTTTTGAACGATACCGTATGAGTAACGCGTCGGCGTACGCTCAACAAATAACGCGCCACAATAAACGCGTGCTCGCGGTATGTGCAAAACCCGCTCATATCAAATGTCTCCATTTTGGCTTGGTTAAAAGCATCGCCAGCGTCGGCCCATGTCACCATCATTGAACGCTGTTCTGGCAGCTGATTCTTGGCGCCTTCTCTGTAGGTCATTACAGCCCTAAAATTTTGCCGATCGTCCGCTTCCAAATAATTCACAGCAAACGTATCTTCAATGATGTTGCCGGAGGTAAATAGCGCAGAAATTTGCACTGCCTCTTGCCGTAGCGAACCGTCTGCATTAGTCGGCAATGCCGGTTCCACTGAAAACTTGCCGTTGACGATTACAAAGTTGCACATGTGCAACGGCGCCAACTGGCTGATGTACTCTCTAATGTTGCTTTGCTCTTCGATAACACCATCAAAGTAAATACGATTCTGGACCAAGAATTTTGAAGTTCTTGTAAACCCTGCAGTGTCGATCAAATCTGCTGATACGCGTCGCCCCACGCCAGAGCGCTTGTCGGTCAACAGAAAGTACACTAGGTCCGAAAATTTATTCGCCGGGCCAATCGTATTAGTGTCAAAGCGGAGCGTCGATACGCCATCTGGGATCCAAGCCCTGACTTGATCGAGGCTTGTAATAGCTCGGCTGGAGCGCAAGGCAAGCCCCAGCATGGTCATATTGTTATACGTAGGCAGCTCGGGATTTGTTACGCTTTCGTTGACGTATACAATCTCGTGCTCAGGTTGTGAGCCGTTTGATTTTTCTACTTCCTCAAAGTGAGATACGTCCGCAATCTGACTGGCAAACTCAAACCACCGCTCCTGTTGCGCGGGATCACCCGGCGTATAAACAGAATCATGGACAACACGTAGTCGTGGACCGACAGTGCCAGTATTAAATTGGTTGTTGACGTATACAAGGGCTTCAAAGACGTAGTTATCAGGTGGCTCGTGCGACCATCCAGTAACTGTCATCTTTGACGGGTTGCTCCACGTCCAAGCGCTAATCGGATTCGTCGGCGTATTAACGCTTACTGCGGTTAACTGTACTTGAACAGTTTTGCTTGTTGCCCACGTAAGTGTGATTGTTGTAGAACGTTCTTGGCCTTTATAGTCAGAGGCTAGGCCTAAATAGTGCGTATGCCAGCCGCCAAATTTTCCACCTACTTGACTGGATGGCAGCCATTCTTCTACGACGAGACGCGCTGCTTGTGTCGTCCACGTGCCGTCTGTACCGCTTTTTCCTTTTGTGCGAAACTCCTTATTGGCTCTAATGTCTATAGCGGCCACAACTTCCCCGGTTGCCGTGACCCTAAACGTTCCGTATTTATTGGTGTAATCAGCGCCGTTTACAATGCTGCTGGTTGCATTTAGGCGCCAGAAGCTGGCGTCGTCTGGACTGAACTGGCGTACATCGGCGCCGGTTTTTGGGATAAAGCGGTATTCAAATTGCCCAGGAGTGCGGCTCTTGATGCGAATGTAGTTGTATTGTTCGACGGGCTTGCGGCCGGTAACACAAAACTGTTCGCCCAAAAGCTCCCACGGATATGGCTGTCCGTTGGCGTCTAGACCAACAGGGCGCAATGCAATGGTAAATACACTGGTGCGAGTGAAGTAGCCGTTGCGGGTGCCGGTGGTCAGTGTCGTGCCAGCGGCATCGAATGCGCTAAGACGCGCTGGGGTTGGCACTTCCGGGAAGTTGCACAAACCGTTGGCTCTATTCCATACCTGTGATCTAATGCCAAACTCTGTTGCATCTACAACACGTTGGTTGCGAACAGTTGCAAACGCAATATGCAGCAATGGGAAAAATGACGGGCCAATCCACTGCGGTTCGTAAGTCTGACCGTTGTAGCCGATCTGGTTTTGGATGGCAGCGGTTCCAGCTATCCCGATTTCGCGGACGCCTCCCGTAGTTTCTAGGCACTTCAACGTATACTCACAGTCTCCTTTCTTGGCGCGCCATACGTTATTTGGTCGACTGACTACTTGCCATACAGTGCGGCCGATCATAAACATTTCGCCTATTTGCAGGCTGTCATCGGCTTCTTCGCGCTCTTGGATGCTACGTGTATTCAAATCGTCCAGCGTAACGCCCGATTGTGACGGGAAAATATCGTCGGCAAACTCGCGATCGCTGATGCGAAATTGCACGGTATCATTAACAGAAACCGTTACGCGCGTTGGATATTTATATTCCGTATTGTTGTGCCGGACTAGGCCCATGAAGCAGCTGTAGCCGGCACCCTCGCCAGGCATGCCATCTTTTAATCCATTGGCTGCTGTACCAGCGATCTTTCGGCGTGTGACGCGCAGCCGACTTTCGGGGTCCTCGCCTTTAGGGATTGAGACAATCTGCCAATTTATTTTGTTATGCGTGCCATTTTTAATTGGTGCATACGCTCCAAATGTTACGCTTCCTGTTGGCGTGTAGACAGAACTAAACCCTGTATCGACAGCGGCGGCTAGCGTCGGACATTGAAAAATATCGTCATTGGTTTCGGGGTCGCCAGAGTACGGATTAGCTCGAGTGCCAGCAAACAGGTCGTCGGCTTTTACGCGATTGTCACCGTCCTTGCTAGACCAGTACAAGGCGTAATGCTGGTCGGACAAAGACGCCAGTGGCATCGTGCCGATAAACACGCCGTTTACTGTCGGCGTGTTAAGTACACTTTCGCCGATTACGTATAAACCTTTGTAACCTTGGCTGGCGCCGTAGCTAAACATCCGCGACCACACCAAGGACGGGCTGACGAAAATGCCGCCTGTTGTGTGCGTATCACGTTCTGTATAACGTCCAAAAACAATTGGGATTGGCAGGCCAAATTGTGCAATGTCTGCTGCGCCCTCAAAGCCAAAGGTCTGGTTGAAACGACTACGACCGTTGGCAGAAGCAAGTCGCCTAGTGCGACCTTGTGCAGGAACCTCCGGTTTAGGCGTCAGAAAATAAGACGCCGCTGTAAAAATTGCGCCAACGGCAAGACTTACTAAAAAAGATACTAAAAATCCTTCATTTTGTACGTCAGGAATGTGCGCGTATTCTTCGCCGCGCTCTAGCCTTTTGCTGTAAATCTCGTGTTTGTACCAGAGATACTCTTCTTCGCTAAGTCCGATAGTTGCGATTAAGTCCCGCTCGTACGGGAGGAGTGGCGTACAACGTACTGCAGCGGCATGATCTCGATAGGGCACCAAGCCGCCGCTTGACGGGGTTGGCTGATGTGGATAACGCCCTGCTGCCATATGACCCCAAATGTGTGCTGTGTATTGGACAGCAGGACGACGTCTCCGTCAAGTTTAGCCGTCTTGACCCGTTTACCCCAGTACAAAAGCTCGCGGGCGATCTGCCGCCAAGAGGCGCTGTACCAAGCTTTTGATGCAGGTGGGCGTGGAATCTGTAACTCGTCTAATACAGCAAGCACGAGATGGATGCAATCGATCGCGTTACCGCCTGCGCTTCCATATTTGTACGGCGTGCCAATCAGATCAGAAACGCACATAGGAAGATGCAGGTAGGCGACCCACCAGACGCTGGTGCAGGGTTCTGTTTGGCACGTCGCTATTGACAGCATCCAGCACGCTGTTTAGACGCAAGTTGATACTTGTTTCGTCCCAGCCACCAGAGGCGACCACGCCTGTATAGGTGTGTAACAGTTGCTGAGAGGTGGAGTCGCTGGGATTTACAGAACAGACTTCCACTGTGGCGACCCAGCTTTCAAGGGTGGCTTGGGAGGCCCAACCACGGCTTAGGTCGTTGTTCGGAAAGGTTAGAGCTGCATCTACGTTGTCGCCCTTAATGTTTACGGTTACGCCGCTGAAGCCAAAGGGCATGAAGCTATGCAAGTAGTTTGATCGCGTTATGCCCGCGCGGATGTAGAAGTTTTGGAAGGCAAGGGTGTTGCCGTTGGCTTGCTTGAAGCGGACAAAGTGGCCGATGGCGTATTGCATTAGAGTCCGATGCGGCGGCGGGTGGTAGTGGATTGCTGCAAGCGGCGTAGCGTTGCTTGTTCGCCGCGACTGGCGCCTTGCTGTGCAGCTTGTGCCATGCCAGCCCGGAACTGGTCAGCTGTAACGTAATCCACGCTGTTGATGCGCTCCACGCTATAGCGGACATCGATTGGTGCCAGTGTGGCGGTATTGCCGTCTTGCGTGTCGGCGGTTTCGCCGTTGCCGGGGATGACGCTGGAACCACGAGCGCCGGCAGCGTAACGGCCCATGGCGGAGCGCATCTTGCTGGCTGGGATGACATACTCAGGCTCACCACCTTCACCGACCACAGCACGAGTGGGGCTGGTAACAAAACCGCCTTCAGCCATTAGGCTAAAACCGCCCGTAAAAGCGGCGGGGTTAAACGATGCTGTACCAGGAGTAAAAGCAGATGCGCCGGATACGGGACCTGCGCCAGTAAACAGTCCTCCACCGCCGCCACCAAATAGGCCTAAAAGCTGCTTAAACACAAACATAGTTAGCATCTGAGAAATGATCTGTGTCGCCATGGAGATAAACGCATCGGCAACTCCACGGAAAAATGAGGCTAAAGCCTGTTGAACAGTTTGCGTTCCAGTGACAATCCCTTGGAACGCGGAGCTGAAGGCTTCACCGATACCTTCAGCCCCTAGTTTGGCCATGTAAGTTTTATCGGTAATTTCCGTAAGTTTTGCCTTTAGGTCGTCCGCAGTTTGAATTGCCTTGTTATTAGGATCTAGGTTAAGGTCCGTACGAAATGGTGCGCCCGTAGCGCCCTCTAGTCTGCGCTGGAAAGATTTGTTAAGGATGTCTGATACACCTAGCATATCGTACATTGTGCGCACTTCATCTTCCAGCAGCTCTTGACGTTGCTTGTGGTATTCATTAGCCTCTTTTAGCGATAAGTTTGTTTGGGCAACGACTAGGTATTCGCGTTCACTGTTACTTAAAGCGTCTTTATATAGGGTCTCAAATTTATTCATGCGTTCCATGCGCTCAAGGCTGAATTTAGACAGAAGTTTTTCTTGCTCGGTTTGCTGATAGGAAATTTGCAGTTCGTAGTCGCTTTCTACTGCCATGCGGGCGGCTGCTTCAAGTTGTTTTTGCATTTGTTCAGCAATATCTTTTTCTGCTTTAGCTTTACGTGCTTTTTCTCCGCCGCCTGCGGCGGCTTGACTGGGGGCGGTGATGCGGGAAATCGGCTTTGGTACGGCCTGCTGCATGAAGCCGGGGGCGTAGCGCCCGTAATCGGCAGCGGTCTTACCGTTTTTACCTCCTCCAGTAATTTGCTGAATGCGT
>Ga0129333_10003968_pt1 | contig 13876 bp, 16 predicted proteins | sample CPB6_08_DNA_FD_94474 | JGI IMG/M metagenome (GOLD analysis project Ga0129333, IMG submission 94474) | Freshwater to marine salinity gradient microbial communities from Chesapeake Bay, USA - CPBay_Sum_0.6_0.8_DNA | ecosystem: Environmental > Aquatic > Marine > Coastal | place: USA: Chesapeake... | reverse complement strand
GATTTACCTAAAGGCACACCACGCATCTTTTAGTCAATTTACCACAGAATTTTAATATATATTTTTCGGGGGCATGGGGCTTTATTCTGAAGTCAGAATTCCGAACGATTTTTGACTTTAATTATTCGGCAGCACTATCGGCAGGAGTTGTCGTAGCATTATCCATGAGCCATTCAATCATCTTACCCTTGTATTCAAATCTGCCAAGATGCACTAACTCAATCGACGGATCAACCCAAACTTCACCACCGAGCTTCTGCCAATACCTACAGAAACCATAATCCTCAGAAAGGAATCGACCATCCGTATCAACATAACTATTGAAAAGAGCGTATGAATTCTCTCTTTCATCACCTTTCAAAGAACCGGTATCATCAACGTACTTGAGTTCAGGATAGGCTTCAAAAAGTTTCTCGAAAGCGGAACGCTTAATCAACATGAATCCCGTACCGGCATCATGAATAGATATCGCACCATTATCAACACGAACTTTACGATTCTCACCCATGACAGGATTTACAACAAATCGTGTACTCTTTTCAGCGATCTTATCTTTGTCGCATCCTTCATTCGACAGCTTGATAACTTTATCCCAGAGGATTTCCTTGATAGGATATGCTCCAGTCATAACTTCTTTATTATGCCAAAGCATCTTCCAGATATCTTCATGATTAAATGCTAGATCAACATCAATGAAAAGAATGTGTGTGAAAGCAGGATTAGCCATGAACTTAGCAACCAACTGATTTCTACCCCTAGAAATCAAAGAGTCACTAATTGTACTAACACCAAACTTCATTCCTACTTCTCTAAAAGCCATACAAGCCTTTATCAAAGACATTACGGTTGGTTCACTCATCAATCTATCGTAACAAGGCAAAGCAATAAGCGGATACCATGTCTCAATATCTTTATTAGAGATTTCAATATTAGTAGGGGTTATTTCAAGTTTGGCATTATTTTTTTCCATGCAGTAAGTATAACAAAAAAAAAGCCCGGTGGTACGAAACCACCGGGCTTTTTAGATTATTACTGTATTTGTTTATGTATTACTTGCTAGCAACCTTGCTACCCTGAGTCTTAATCGACTTCACATCGGAAGCCTTAACTTCAGTAGTAGCATTAGAGTTGCTCGTAGCCTTAAAGTAGAGTTTCTGATCATCAGCATCAAAGCGAATAACAACCTTGAGATTCAACTTCTTAGCCTGAGCACGAATTCTCTGCTGCATTGAATTGTAAGCCTTACCCGGCTGAATACCGGAAAGAGCAAACCGATCTCCGCTATTCGAAGACGCAATCAAAGCGTCAATGATTTGCTGAAGTTCGGCGCTGACCCTACCGCTACGAGTAAGATCGGGGAATTTATCAACCTTAGTGAGGTTAATCATTTCTGTCTCCTATCTGATTCGGGCTGGTTGCCCTTTGTGGTGACCATGAATGTATCAGCACCGAATCCACGATGTGCGCAGAAACGGGATTTTTTTATTCTCGTACAAAAAAAGTTTAATTGTTGACAGAACAGCGCAACGAGTTACCGTGGAATTTGCTCACATTTTTTTTATATTGACTCTATCCATTTTTCGTTATTTACATAGTCAACTTCATTCTTGCTATAACCAGGTGTAAATTCACCAAGATTATTATTCCACACTTTAACAGTGCCAAAGTTCTCCATATCTTCGTCATATTCCCACATTTTATCTGGTGAGAGAATCTCTATTTCAACTTCTGTATCGAATGCCATATTCTGCATGCAATTGAAGACAGAGCCGGCTAAAGCATCAGCCAAGTCTTTAGAGCCGCTAGATGGGTGATCAATTTTATTATTGTTAAACAGCCTCAATTTTAGAAGCTCCTCTTCAACCAAAAGTTCATTCCAGTATCCACGCAATCTTGTATCATATATCGCAGTCATAAGCGTGTCATAGTCTGACTTCTTTACAGAATGGAAGTCTGCATTGATACCCTGAGCTCTAAGTGACTGAATCATTTCAACTGATTGCCAGCGGTCAAATGTAACCAATCCGACCTGAAATTTTCTACAAAGATCAACGATCATTTGTCTTACATTTGCAAAGTTAATTTCTTCACCATGACCTGCTTCCCATGAGTGAACTAAATCAACATTCACAACAGGGAGTGTTTCAACACCCATCGATGTTTTAATCTCTTTAAATCCAGCACCATGACTCATACATAAAGCAGCACGGTCTCTCTTTAATCCAAGGTCAATGTGTATGAACCTTGTATGACCATCTGTACCATTAAACCACTTCTTGAAAGTTCCATCTTCTTCATCAATAGGATCTTCACCATAATTGAAAGCCTTTCGTACAAGATCAGCATCTCTAAAGTATGCGTCTTCCATGTTCGGTGGTTCACATTCAAATCTTGCTCTTGCTTCGATTGGATTTCTAATAAACTCAGATTCCAAATCTTCACGCTTAATAGTTGGGTTTACTTCCCAAGTTGCAGCTTTTATTGACCAAGTTTTCGGTTCATTTTTCTGCTGAGCGCCAAAAAATCTTTGCTGAATGAAGTCGCCTTTATAGCGAGGGAACGAAAGAAGAATAACCTTCCCAACCTCAGGGAATCTAGACATAACAGATAACTTACTCATGTTATAAATAGCAGAAGCAGAACCCTTTGCTCTTGTTTCGCCTTTCAATTCTGCATCTGTTTTAAATGCTGAAATCTCGTCCAAGATAACAGACATAACTTCATAACCTTCCCAGCCTTCACTTTCTGAGTGACCAGAGAAGCATCTAACAGGTCTTGAAAAGAAAAAGATTTCTGAAACTCTAGGCTCAAATCCAACTTCATTGAAATACGGAGATGACAGCAAGAGGTTCTTCAATGGCTCAAAAAAGACTCTCTGAGCCTGCTGAGCATTAACAGCAAGGTTAAGCAAGTCAATATAGACACCAGTAGCTTTACCGTAATAACTGAGGGGATCTCTTAAGCAATGGAGCAGATAAGCAGTATACGCAATAGAAATACGAGCACAGTGATCTTTACCGCTACCCTTTCCTAACATGCATATAACTTCATTGTCAGTATATTTGTTATACCACTCTTCACCGGCCTGTTCACCCATCAACTTTTGTAACGTATGTTTTTTTAAGATTTGTGTCGAATGGCGCACAATTTCTAATTGGATGGGGGATAATGGGGGTAGACCAAGAAATTTCTTATCCTGAACAAATACCTCAACCGGTACTGGTTCAGTAGATAGTTCTTCTTGTCTTAATAATCTATCAAAGTCTTTGAACTCTAAGTTCATGCCTATAAAGTCTGACATGGTATATGTAACCTTTATGGGAGCCTATTTCAAGGACACGCTGACCAGCATTACTCTACGACCTCGCCATCCGTAATATTTTCTTCACGGTATGTAGCGGGATCAGATGTTGCTGCTGAATCACCGTTCATTATCTCAAAAGCGACTTCCAACTCCCTTCTTACTTCTTCTGCAATAGCAGGATGCTTTGCAATAACATCTCTTAAAATTTTAGATAGAATTTGATTAACATTCTCTGCCTTTTGCATTCGAGCAATGTATTCACTATCAGCTGCATTAGCACCGCCCATTAACTTATGGAGTTGTGCTTTTTTACCAGCAATATCAGAAGCCAATTTCAAAGCCTGGATGCGAACTGCTACCATGCCATGATCGGTAGCGATATTCACCGTTTCCCAGGCTTCTTTGCTCAACTGATCAAATTCTTGAAGCGCCTTGATCGTATTGAACTGGATTCTCTCAAGAAAATACGGGTCATCGTCGGCCTGCTTCTGGATTATGTTTTTATACTCATTTACATACTCTTTGGCTTTTGTAGTGCCAACGCCCAGTAGTGATCCTATTTCTGTATAGGAATACCCCTTGATGTGCATGATGCCGGCATCCTCAATGTCCTTTATCTTGGACAGGATGCCATCACCTTCGATTCTCTCTATTTCAGACATTCTTTAATTTCCGATATTCTATCTTTATATTTAATCACAACTTTGTCCCATGAATAATCACGGTGCAAAACCTCAGATCCCGCCCTGGTTTTCTCAAGGACGGAATCATAGTTGTTAACTACATATAATATTCTATCACAAACATCGTCAATATTTGGCTCTGCCCACTGTCCGGTTTGATAGATTCCAAATTGATTAGTCATGCTGTAATTTGCCTCTAAGGGGACAGAAAGATCAGCAAATTCTGTACACGCAGTAGCGTTAGTGCATATGGTAGGTAGACCAGTTGCTATCGCCTGAAATGGTGCCATGCCCCATCCTTCACCCCGTGTAGGGTAAATCATGCAATTTGATTGACGTAACAAGTCTCCTAGTTTATTGTCATCTAAATAATAATCTATAACCTCAACATTTTTGACTTGATTAATGCTGCCAAGATTCTCTCCACCGACTATCAATCTAGCGTCTGGGGGGCCATTGCTTTTTATGATTAATTTATAATCACTTCTATATGAGAAGAGTTTATAGAAAGCATCAAATACTAATTGCGTATTTTTTCTTGTTGACGGGCTACCGATATGAATAAAAGTAAACGGATCATACAAATGCTTTTTACGGTCAGCATAATAAAAAGCATCCGTATTAAATCCAAGATCAAATGAATACACGGGCTTTGTAACACCGCTATCAATAAAAACTTGTTTTGCCCAAGCAGATGTTGTCCACAACTCATCACACCTATTCATGTAATTAACCCATTTGGTTGGCAACCGAGTTGTCTCCCAGTATGTAAAACCAACAATATATTTTGCATCAAATGAGTATTCAGGTGGTAGACAATTGTTGATTAAAACATCCGACGACTCAAAGTTAGGAGCGAGAACAAGGCCATCTTCTAATGAAACTTTGATAGACATCACGCTAGATGAAAAATCCTCAGGGCTTATGGCATTGAGAGCCATAAGCCTTGAGGATATATTTTCAGAAGCGTAAGAATAACCGTCAGCCTTCAGATTCGCTAGTGCTCTCCATCTCGCTATTGTCATTATTCTCTACAATCCTATAAAGTTTATACTTGCCAAGATCTGCGACGAGGACTTCGTTCTCCTGGACTTTTTGAATATCTACTGTCATTTCTCCTCCTTTCGGATAAGATGATATCAAAAATTTTTTCAATTATTGATGCTATTGATCATTATTATCAATCTTAAATGCAATAGGTATGCCGGAATCTTCTGCCTCTTGTTTTATCCTATCAATTCCAAATCCATGATTTTTTGTGAATTCAACTCTATAGTTAAACCACCCAATAACACCAGACCAGAACTTATCATCAGTTGTTTCTCTTAATTCAATTAGTTCATCATCAGATAACAAGAAACTAAGAACACCAAGAGGCATATATACAGTTAAGTTATAGTTTTGATCCTTATCCTCAGAGTATTTCTTTAGCAATGTCTGGTAGTCTTCGACAACCCTTTTCACTGCTGGACCACCAAAATGATCTATTGCTCCGTTCTCGTTTCTAATTCTTGGGCAAAAATCATCTACGGTAGTAATAGTTCCGAAAGACCTGCAAACCAGCGGCCTAAATCTGTAGATTGTACATCCATTATTGTAGAAAGCGCAGTGTTTCTTAGTCTCTCCACCGGGCTTCCATGTTTCATCATGCATAGCCTTCTTAAGCTTTTCAATAATTTCTGCTAGCCATGCTGTAGCGTCTTCTTCGCCAGACGATTCTAGTTTAAGATAGTATTCATGCCTTATATTGAAGGCTATATTGGCACATTCAAGCATCGGTATCGTAAGGCCAATACGACAGCATTCGCCAGAACCCAAGCATTTATACTTTGTAGCATTTTGCTTGGCTTCAATAACCCTAATCTGATTATAAATCATATCAAGATGAGCAAATGATGTTATATCTTGAATGCTGACATTTCTTCTCATTGAGACTTTCTTCCTTTCTTTTTGAGAGAATTCATTTTTCGCATTTCACGCCGCTTTCTTTCAACAAGTTCCTGCATCGGGGACTTAGGACGACGCATTGCGGTATTTTTTAAGTTTCTTCCCTTACCACGATATTTTAAAAGATCGTATTTCTTAACCCAGTTATACAAAGCCTGCGGTGTCACTTTGATATTATAACTCTTCTCAAGATGTTTACAGATGTCCGTAAGATTCATCCTACGCTTGACATACATCTCGTATAAAAATTCTTTATCCTTGTAAGGTTCATTGGCCATGTTTTATACCATACCATAAACCAATACCGATAGCGTCGGAAATATCGCTGTCTACACCGTCAAGTTCTAGATCTGTGAAGTACTCCATCAGAATTTTTCTGACTCTTGCTTTGCGCTCATCGTTAAGTCGCTTCTGTATACCCTTTGTACCATATTTATCTTTTATTTCTTTTTCATCTTTCTTATTTAAGTTCTTGTATCCGATTCCGGCCTTCCATGTAAGTGGATTTACATCAGTAACATACTTGCAGTAGTCATCTAACTCACCCCAAGTGAAACCAATAATATAAGAAAGAACTCTACTGGCTTGAAAGTTTTGTATATATACAGATTGCTCAATCACACCAATATCTGGCTTGTATTTTTTACAAATCTCGGGTATTTCTTTTTTAATCTTTGAAAACTTATTGGACATTTCTGGAATCTTATCCAGATTAATTTTCCCGAAGTCAACAATATCTAATCTATCTTCACTTACATCTATAATCGCCCAGGCAAGCGAATGTGTTGCTGGGTCAATGGCTATAATTCTGCCATCCCTCATTGTAGATAGTAATGATGATAGTGTCATTGCATCTCCTCCCTGAGTTTTTGTTCATCCCATCCCCAGGAAACGAGTCTTGCAATGTATCTTTCTGTTTTACACCTTTCACATATTTTTTCTTTATTGTATATAGATAGGATTGTTGAGCAGCCTGATGTGCTACATCTTCTTTTTCTAGTTTTATTTGCTTTGTTTTCGTAGTACTTTTCTAATAACTTTTTATTAGTACTTGTTTTTCTACAGTCTGCTGAGCAGTAGACACCATTATATGTTTTTGGTACAAAACTTTTTAAACAATCTTCGTTAGCACAGAATCTTTCTTTAAAAAGGCTCGTATTCCTGTTTTTTGTTCCCATCTGTAACAGACCAGCAATGAGAATACAGATCACAATTACTACAATTTTTTGAAGTCATTTTGTAGGGTTGGTCTGGGATTGTACCCTCTACGAAGTTTTTATAAAACTTCCTATACTTATTAAATAGTTTATCAATAAAATCATCATCTCTGTCTATTAATATAGGCAAAATTTGCTGATTATTCTTGTTTTCATAAATTACGAAAGCCTGCGGTAGATCTAAGCACCTCATGTAGATCTGAGCCTGTCTAAAATGGTCATCCTTCGGCTTCTTATAGATCCGCCTATATTCAAAGCCTTCGTTTGAAATCGACTTAAGCTCTATTAACTTTCTGCCGTAGAAATCAATAATTCCATCCGCTGTGCCTTCAATCGGCGGATCATCATATGTTACTGGTATTTCTTCTGCTACGAGAATGCCCATATTATTAAGATACCCATAGATGCGCTCATGCACGGCATGGCCGTTATCAAAAATTCTATATGTTTGGGGGCTGAATGATGTTTCCATTTCAACTCCCTGGAACAGGTAGTACCAGTACCTACTGCATTGATTTGTATAACTCGGGTGGAAACCGCCCACTTTTTTTATTTGCTTTGCATTTCTATCTGCAAATGAGAGATCTATCTTCTCTACTAACTCTTCTTCAAGTTGTGCAGATGTCTTTTGCAGCACTTCTTCTCTAGGTGTACTCTCTTCTTTAGGTGTTCTTAAAGCCTTTAAAGATTTCATCAATTATTGCCTTTACCAATTATTTTTAAAACATTAATATTTTCAACAAGAGCCTCGTACATTGTCTTCCAAACATCATTAACAAACTTATCCTGTTCGGACATCATGCTTGATTTTCTTTTAAAAGCCTGCGATTTCACAATCATCATGGTTCTATAACCAGCAAGTACATTTGCATATTTCAACGCTTGAGCACCCACATATGAATCTGGGTGATCAATAATATCTTGCACTATTCTCATGCATTCAAGAAACTCTTCAGCACGATCACCCATCTGCTCCGCCAGCCATGACGGATCAACTATTATGTCTGCCATTGTTTTACCATCCTATCTATAGTATCACAGTACTCTGTGAGCTTTCTTAATTCTTTACCAACCCATTGAGAAACAGGAACAGCAACTGCATTCCCAAGCATTTTATACCTATTTGTATCTGATATTGTCTTGCCATCCATACCATACTTAGTATGATTATCAGGGAAGCCTAGTAGTCTTTCACACTCAACAGGAGTAAGCCTTCTGACCGTCATTTCATTATCATAGATCATTGGAACCTGGTTACCACCAGTACCCATTCTTGCCTTGAGTGTCGGCATTATTCCATTATCATAAATTCTTACATCGTCAACTCTAGTTCCATCAAGAATTAACACAGTAGATCTTGACTCGCCAGTATTGTCAAAGGCATTTAGTGTCGGACTGATATTTTCATTAACCCAAACTTCAGGAGGTAGATTACCTTCGCTGTCTCTTGCTCCTGATCTTATTGATTTAACAAATGATTTTACTCCGAACAGAGTCTCACTATCGCTGTCCTGAGCGGTTCCGGCATTCTGTTTCCTTTTCTTTCTGCTCTGCTTAAGATTCCCTTTGCTGTCTTTGGGGACAGGAAGTATTTGCTGTCCACTTCTGCTGACGATTGCAGAATCGAAACAAGCGACAAGGAAGACTCTACGTCTGCGGTGGGGGATTCCAAACCATTGTGCATCCAAGATGTGCCATTCGATTGCCAATGCCCCGATGTTTGCCATTTCATCGATGACCGCTGCGAAGTCTTGTCCCTTATTACTTGTGAGGGCACCTGTGACGTTTTCCCAGACTGCGAATTTTGGATAAACATTTCCTGTTGCATTTCTCATCTCCTGAATGATTCTAGTTGCTTCAAAAAACATTGACGATCTGTTACCGTCAAGGCCGGCTCTTTTACCAGCAATCGATAGATCCTGGCATGGGGAACCAAATGTGATCAGATCAACAGGCTCTATTTTAGAGCCATCAACATCACACACATCAAAATACTTGGGTATGTCGGGCCAATTGTTTCTAAGAACTGCTTGACAGCCATTATCCCATTCAACCTGCCATGAGCATTCCCATCCTGCCTTCTCAAAGCCAAGATCGAAACCACCCACTCCTGCAAATAAAGATCCAAATGTTAAATTCAAATCAATTATCTTTCTGTGAGTCGCAATAAGTATCTGCTAGTAACCATATAAAAAAGAATACGGAGCCTACCACACCAGTGATTACTCCAAGTATGAACTCACTCATAATCTGTTCCTTCGACTAGATCTTTAAAAACATCCCAGTCGATTATAGCAACTTTTACATCTGAATTTTCGCCAAGAACAACAGAGATGCATGGGTATCTATATTCAGATCTCCATGCATCCTTTCTCATTTTTGTCCACGATTGGTGAGTAAGTGTAAAAGTAGATGCATTATGTTTATAATCAAGTAAGAACCTATACAAAGTAGCGTCACCTTTCCTGAGACCCCGCCCAGAATTCTTGACAGCCTTTGCTTTGTCTTTTTTGATCTCTTGCTTTTCATCTCTCTTCATTTCACTGCCCAATAGTACTCTAAATCTGTCGGCTCGCTGAAATATTGCGAGTAATATTCGAAATTTTTTCTAAGTAGGTTCGATCTATGTGATCTATGAACCCTGTCATCGCCAAACCAAAACGGCATAACAAGTTTTGATTCATCCACAATTTCTAAAGACATATTATTATTGTAACCACGACGAATCCACTCAGAAATGGTGAAGTTCTGGTAGATCTTTAGGGCTTCTTCAAAGCCCCTCCACATCCTTGTAACAGGGTGGTTTACCCAGCCTTTGCTGTCTGTACGGCCAAGCAGTATGTTTAGAACTTGATACGTTTCGACACGCTGTTTTCCAAGTCGTTTGTAATCAAGTACTTCAACAGACTTTTTAAAATCATCAAATGGTAGAAAAGTTTGCATACGCCCTCCTGTTGTGAATTTTTCAAAGGATAGCAGAAAGCCCCGGTGATGCCGGGGCTTTTGCTCAACTATCCATGATTTGTTTATAAATTTGTTCTATTTCGTCATCCGTAAGTTCTATTGAACTAAGGCCATTCCACTTCGAACTACCATAATTATACCAAGCACCACGACGCTCAATAATGTTGCTCTCAATAGCCATGTCAATAAGTTCTCTATTTTGATCAATCGATCCAAGTTCCGGTAGGACATAATAATACCCAGTTGTTCCAATCGTTGGGAGCTGCTTTGTTTTTTCAATTGTCCAGGTTGCTCTTTGGCTCGTGATTCTGCTGGACTCATCTCTTTCCATTTCCTTTTGAGACATAGACAAGAATAATTTAACTATGTTATGCATATTATGATGTACTGTATTGCCCATTTTAGCCTTAGTCACTGCATACATACCGCTTAAGTCAATCGTCTGATGGGCAATGAAAAGCATTATGTTTCTTTCCTTATGAAGATGATTGACTAACTTCTGAAGGAAGTACCCCTGAGACCTAGCCTGGAGACCCATTGCTTTACCGCCATCGGGCTTATCATAGAATTCTTCCTTGATAATATTAGACAAACTGTCAAACAAGAAGATGTGCTTCTCATCAGGATGATTCAAATATCCAATTAAGTGCTTCAGAATATCTTCTACAACTGTTGACTGCACAACAACAATATCATCAGTATCAATACCACATTTCCTAGCATACTCATCAGAGTAAGAGTATTCCGAGTCCACAATTATAGGTCTGTACCCCATCTTTTGAGCATTCGCTATAATTCTAAAACACATAGTGGTTTTACCGACTGAAGGTGTGCCCCAAAACAGATGCGTAGCACCTGTATTCAAACCACCGCCAAGAGCTTTATTTAATCCAAGACTAGGCGTTGGGATAATCTGATGAACAGGCATCCTATCGCCTTTTCTTTTATCTACAAATAACATTAATTCACCCTTCCTGTGAAAATCATTCTGCCAGTTCTGAGTCTGGTCTCTGTTATATCTTTATAACCAAGGTCTGTCATCATACCACGAACAGCAAGAGCATTTGGCCCCCAATAGTTCGTACTATCGTTATTCAATTCGTTACCAATATAATATCTTGCAGCAGGATAATCTAGGTTCATAAGATCAACATGCGTTTCGATGCATACGAGATCATTTGATAGATTTTTTGCTTTCTTAAGATATCCAATCGGATCAGTAGCATGATAAATAATACCAAGCATCAAGACAACATCAAATTTACCATGAACTTCAGGATCCAATTCTTCAACAGATGCAACTAATTTCTTAATATTGGATTTTAAATGTTTATGAGCAAAGTTAAAGCCAGCATCGCTAGGCTTCACGCCATTGCCAAGATCCATGCCCTCCCAAACAAACTTGTCGCTTGCAGTTACAATTGCTCCTCTTTTTTCACATGCAAATGAATAAAATCCATCCCATGCACCAATATCAAGAACAGTCATACCTGTCATGTCTTTTGGAAGTCCAAGATGATCAAATGTGTCCTGAGACTCTGGGTTCTTTCCTTTTGTTGTATATTCACCGATCTCTATCTGATGCCACCACCAGATTGAGTCCATTTCTTGTTTAAAATTATTAGACATACAAATCTTTCTTTATCTGCTTTCTTTCTATGTAGTCCTCCACAGATATGATCGAACTATCTGTAGCAAGTTTATATGAGTCCATTCTTGTGAGGGCTTCTTTCTCAACAATTTTTGACATTCTGATAGCGAACCACTGATTTGCTTTCATGATTCCCTTTACTTTGTTATAGACCGCTGGGAAGATAACAATCTTTATGATCTTTACTCCATCCCATGCGTATATATTGGCCATATTCTTGCCCTTTGATGTAACAAAGGATCGAATATTGAAAATGTACACTAGGCTCTTTTCAGACTCAGATGTACCAAGTTCTTCATTGTATAGCCAAGAGTATTCATGGTCCATCCCCTCATCCATCATTGTAACCAAATCAAGTATTTCAGAGTTGTGAAATTCATAGGCATCACAGAAACTGTGTAGTGTACGATCACCAATTAAGGCATAAATCAAGTCCCTATTGGCGATTTCGGCGTTTCTATCGCAGAAGATCGTGGTGGACCCTGATTGATCTTCTATTTCAACACGGAGGTACTGAGGCGTTTTCTTTGTAGAACGCACCACAGCCTTCACAAACGTCAAAGGAGAGTTGATTTCATGGAAGTCTGCCAGGGGCTGAACATAGCGGTCTATTTCATTTTCCGCTTGATTCAAATTAATAGCAAAACCAAGAATTGGTAGATAATATTTCTCATGGTCATACGATGAGACATGACCGATACTCTTGTACGCACCGACCTTATCAAGATTATCTCTAAGTTTTGAGTTTACCGCTCTCTTGCTACACTTAGCATTGAATTCCTCTAACGAAGAAAATGGTCTACGCAAGAGGATTTCCTCAATTGCGCTAACACCACAATTGGCGACATTTCTAAGTCCAAATCTAATACCATCACCATCAATAGAGAATGATTCATTAGATAAGTTAACATCGGGAGGATTAATCTTAATGCCAAGCCTGTGAGCTTCCATTAGATACGCTGTAATTCTATCCTGTGCGTCTTCGTTATACAGAAGCGACCATAAGAATTCTGTAGGATAATGGACTTTCAACCACATTGTCTGATACGAGAGCATTGAGTAAGCGACAGCATGAGACTTGTTAAACATATACAATGCTGCTAGTTCAAACTCCGACCACATCTTTTTAGCGGCAGACTTCTCAATAATCGCATTGTTAACAAACTTATCTTTGAACTGCTCAAACTCGGCAGCATCTCTCTTCTTACCAATAATCTTACGAAGTTTGTCAGCCTCTGCCCATGTAAAGCCTGAAATAGCAACGGCCATTTGCATCAACTGCTCCTGGAAAATTACCGTTCCGTATGTTTCTTCTAGAATATTCTGAACTGACGGGTGAGGGTACGTTGCCTTCTGCAACCCCTTCTTACATTCAATATATTTCTGACCCTGCGAAAGAAGAGCGCCCGGTCTCACCAGTGCGTTGCTGACGACGAGATCGTTGAAGTTAGAGATACCCATCCGCTCAATAAGATTACGATAAGCGGCAGCATCAACCTGGAAAATTCCAACCGTGTTGCCAGCATCAAAGTTCTGGAATACGAGTTCGTCATCAAGTTGAAGCGATTCATCGGTTACATTCTTGCCATGAAGTTCTTTAATCTTCATAATGCAGTCTTTAATAACGGAGACCATTCTAAGACCAAGAACATCGACCTTGATTAGGCCAACCGCTTCGGCATCTTCCATGTCGAAGGCCGTAACCATAGCACGGCGCTCACCATCGCTTGTATTCTTTCTCGTTTCAACAGGGCAAACCTGATTCAGTGGCACGGACGAAACAACCATTCCAGCAGCATGAATGCCAGCAGTTCTAATACGATTCTCAAGTTTACGAGCAATAGGAATAATGTCAGGATATTTAGAATTAAACACACGACCCTTTGACGATTCTTCTAATTCATCAAGAGTTTCGAAATATGGCGTGATGTTATTAATCTCTTCATACGGCACTTGATAAACACGAGAAATATCTTTAATGACAGATTTTGCCTTGAACGTACCATAGATAGAAATTGCTGCTACGTTGTCCTCACCCCACCGACTTCTCAAATACTTCTTGATCTCATCACGACGCTTATCTTCAAAGTCAAGATCGATATCAGGATAG
>Ga0129333_10003967_pt1 | contig 13879 bp, 14 predicted proteins | sample CPB6_08_DNA_FD_94474 | JGI IMG/M metagenome (GOLD analysis project Ga0129333, IMG submission 94474) | Freshwater to marine salinity gradient microbial communities from Chesapeake Bay, USA - CPBay_Sum_0.6_0.8_DNA | ecosystem: Environmental > Aquatic > Marine > Coastal | place: USA: Chesapeake... | reverse complement strand
CTCTTCTCCTTTTTTTATTTCTCTATTCGAAACAAATTTGAAAGTTCTTTTTTCTTTGTCCGAATACCAATAAGCGTTAGGTGTTTCACTATGATTATATAAACTACCGAATCCTAAGGCAACGACTTGTTCCTCCCACTCTGCAACTCCTGACGGCCAATTGAATCGGTAATCGATTAGTAAAGGACTTACTTCACCAAATTGTAATGGGAGTGTTAAGACTGGACATTCTTCAAACATTTCACCTTCCATTATGTCCTCTTTGACAAAAACCCCCCAACCGTGAATTGGGCTTTTATCTGCATATACTTTTGGATTGTGTATCATATTATTTAACCGCTTCACATATTCCACCTTCGGAATACGTTTTATATCCTTTATTATGAAACCAAGAATAGATTTCATTTTTTTTATCGATAGATAAATTATGATCTTCGAATATAATGAAATTAGGTAATTGGACTTTTGTTTCGTCAATACTCATAATCAATTCAGCATCTAAACCCTCAACGTCTAAATGCAACCAATCAATTTGACCACCACACTCATTTAAAATTAAATCTGTAATACTGATTGAACTTCTTTTTGTTGATTTTATTTCCTCTTTTTCCCAAGATCTGATAACACCCTCAACTACACTATTTGTATAACCTTCACCACCCTCGAAGAATTCAACATCACCACCATTTGTTGTAACTAAATTTTGAATTGGTTTAACTAAAGAATTATTTTTATAGTTATTTTGTAGTCTGTTGAATTGTTTGTCGGATGCTTCTACCAAAACAATTTTAGATTCTCGTTTCATTGCGATAGGCACCCACTCACCAAATTCACCGTCGTGTGTACCGATTACCAATCCTTTTGGGAATTTACCATTCGAAATGATGGATTTATTATATAACCATAATGATTTGTAGAAATGGTTTCCGTGTTCCATCACATCCCATTTCTTAATGTATATGATGTTACCTTTGTTATCAGTAATCTCAACATCATACATTTCAGTATTAGGAAACGTTGCAAACCAAGTATCATTAAGATTGGTCGCCCATTGTACTTCACCACTTACGTGTTTTTTTATTTTTAGTCTTAGTGGTAAATTTTTATTGTATTTACTAACCTCACCAACGGTAACTTTAATTCCTTCCGAATTATATACTACATTAATCATTTTTATGTTTTTCTATAAAGTAGTTTATGTCTTTACTCCACAATAACATTGACTCTTCTTTGATTTTACTTTCATCCCAATTCCACCAAGCAATATTTTGTAGATCTTTTATTTGTTCTTCATCAAATCTATATTTAATAACCTTTGCGGGATTACCAACTACTATTGAATAAGGTGGGACATCTTTTGCAACAACTGAACCTGAACCAATAACGGCGCCATCACCAATTTTAACGCCTGACATAATTGTTGATTTTGCGCCAATCCAAACATCATTACCAATTGTGATATCACCTTTACAAGATGGATGACCCATATCCATATGCATACTTGCAATTTCAGGAGTAACTGGACCTAATAATTGAGAACTTGTTGTTATCCAATCAGGTCGATGATTTGCATGTAAAAAAAAATTACAATCTCTTCCTATCGAACAATATTTCCCAATATGGATTTTGTAATCATCACTCCAAGAAATTATATTAACATTTCTATCAAAATAAGTTCCTCTATCGGCTTTCCATAAATGTAAATTTTCTATCATCTTAACTAATCTTTAACTCGTTGTGTTTAATATTTTTAATAATTTCAGTTAAATCATAATTAATACCATTATATTCAATACTCACAGGTTTAATATTAAATTTAGTAAAACCTAAATTGATTAAATAAAAGTTGTGAAGTTTGTGTTGAGATTGTTCCCCATCAACATTTAACAGGATCTCAACATCATCTTTAATGTTATAGAAAAGTAATTTAATTGTATCAGGGTTTTCATCATTTTTTTCGATAAAAAATTTAAGTCCTTCTATTGGTGATAGGTTAAAAAAATCAATTCCATCATAATAAAATATTTCGTCCTCTATTGGAGTTTCTTCTATAACATAATTAACCTTGTCCTTTATACTATGTAAAACTGCAAAAGCATCTCCATTTTTAACACCTAAATAAGTTTCTAAATTTATATAAGAAATAAATGTTTCTAAATTTTTTCTATTAAATATTAAAAAATGTAGTCCGACAGGCCAAACATCATCTTTTCTTTTTGATGGATACACACTGTTGATTTTATTAGAATGAAATCCATTTATCACATTTTCATCAATTTTAATATCATATATCATATGAAAAAATTGATCATAATTAAAATTTAACGCGATTTGACTTAATTGTTTTATTTGGGTTAGTCCTGCATATCCATAATCAGGATATGTTCTTGCCATGTTATATTTAACACCATTAATATTTAATCCTCTCCATGCGTACATTGACCTAGTTGGCCAATCTAAAATTGGGTTATCTTTAGTCATGAAAAAATAATCACATTTATTAGTAATATTTTCAGGTAAGTTAAATGGTGAAATAACTATCACATCTAAACCATGACTTTTAATTATGTCAATATTTTTGTCTAAGACATCAATCTTTTCTTGATTATCACAAAAAGAACTAATTAAACCAACTTTTTTAATTTCTATAGGTTTTTTTCTATATATCCCAATAGAATCGTTCCAAATTCTAGTACCTTCATTTGGGTGATGTGGTGTTGTCTCATCAATGTAATGATCAACAAGTTCGATATCATAACCAAGTTTTTTACCCCACTTCTCAAGGGCTTTCCAACTATCAATATAAAATCTCCAGTTATCACCAGGCCAACCATGATATGGTCCATTTGATGGTGCTTGGATGTACATATAACCACCTGGTTTTAAAACTCTACACATTTCTTGAAATGAAACCCAAAACATGTCATCATGTTCAAAACACGAAGATGATATTACAATATCAAACTCATCTTTTTCAAATGGAATATCATGAGAGACCCCAACGATATCGACATTCGGACCTTCTTCCATATCTAACCCAACATATTGACCCTTTTCAAATATTGGTTTCATAGTTCCGTTCACATTATATGAACCAACATCTAATATTTTTTTATTTTCAATGTTGTTTTCACAATACTTGTGATAAAATTTTTCTGCGTTTACGTAAGCTGAATGATGCATAATTTTTTAATTAAATTGTGTATAGTTAGTCTTTTTAAACCACTCTTTATTTTTTTCGTTTAGTACAATGTTTGATTTAATTCTATTATTAACCAAAATTAAAATTGATTCTATATTGTCGATATTCCCAATATCCCCCATTCTCCATTCAAATTTATTAACATTGTTAAATGTGATTAGTTTATCGTTATTAATAATGAAAGAAACATTTATCGGATCCTCATCTTTATTATTCCAAACGATAACTGAAACTTTATCTTCTTTCGTATTGTAGAACGGAACCGTCCAGTAATTCATTGTTTCTCTCGAAGTATTTCGGGATAGAGCGAATTGTATATCTTTTGATTTTATTTTATCATAATCTTTAACATAAATGGTATTACCATTCATTTTCATTATATCGTTTGTAATTTTTTCGTTTGTTTTAGAAGGACTATTAAATAATATTTCTAATAACTTTTCCTTATCATAAGTTGTAAATAATTCATTAATTGAATCTACTTTAAACGACATAAAATTACCCATCGGCCAAGCTATGTTTTCTTCATAATTTCTTTCTTCTTTTTGTATAACAACATTATCATACTCATCTAATAATTTTGAATTATCATATAGTTCAGACAAATCATTCATAATTGTATCGTATTCTACATAATGAACTTTTTCATACTTAAACATTTTAGCAAAACCCAAACCTAAAATTAGTAACCTATAAACCGCCAAGTATGTACTATTTTCACCGATGTATGTAGATAGAATTGTCATACCATCAATAGGTGAGAACCACGGCTGATTAAGATACTTCAGATCGGTAATTAAATCATTATTTTTATCGTAAAAAACGTAGTCTACTTTTTTGGAGATATATGTAGGTATTTCTGTGTGACTACAAATCAAAATATCATAATCATTTCTACAACTCTGTAACGAATTTACACACTCATTCAAAAGTTGTTCTCTTTCATCATCAGGACAATAAGTACCTACTAAGATTAGTTCTTTCATATTATTTAATTTTTACCAATGGTACTCCAGCATAAACACCAGGTTCCTCAATATCTTTAACTACGCCTGAATTTAGACCTATTGTGACTAAACTATGTATTGATATTTTTTCTTTTATTGATGAATTACTCCCAATATAAACAAGGTCATATATTTTAACATTACCTGATACGATCGCACCTGGCATTGCACTAAAGTAATTACCAATCTCACAATCGTGACCAATATGGTTTCCCCTATTTAGGATTGCATGATTACCTATTTTTATATTTGTTGTTAAAATAGAATACGCACCAATAAAACTACCCTCACCAATCTCAACGTCGTTACCCATAATCAAAGCGGTTGGGTGAATCCAAGTAAAATATTTTGTTTCTTTTGGTAATCTTTGTGTGATATCATATCTATCTCTTGAGTTTGCAACTGCAATCATTAATTCATATTCTTTAGGGTCGAACTTAGATAATGGTTCAGTTCCTTCTACCACATATTCATCACCCACAAAACAAGTTAGTTTTTCACCCATCTGTGACAATACTTCTTTAGCATGACCACCATAACCAACTAAAGCCCTTTTCATTGTTTGTAAATTTCGAATTTAGATAGATCAGGATAAGGTAATTCCAAATCTTCATTATGTTTTTTTGATCCGTCTAAGTTGTAGAATTGACTCATCATTAGTAAACCTCTTGCTGCAAGTTCTGGCATCATATAAAAGTTCCAACCCAACATATCAAAATGATCATCGTGATACGAACATTCTCTTCTCCCACTAAAACGTGCTCTTTTAAACCACAGCATGGCTTGGTAGTCGTCAGTTAGAATTGCCCCACCCTTACTTAACTTTAATGTTTTATACGGTCCTGTAAAAGAAAGGCACATATGTGTTTTTGGGATATACATGTCGGCAGTGAAACTTAAAGCAGAATCCCAAACATTACTTGGTGATAATTGATATGCACCTTTAATCGTATTACCCTCAACAGGAGTGAAATTAACTTTAAGTCCAGAGTGAATGATCTCACAAGGAACTGAAGGATATGTTTTGGATGGGCAGTCTATTTTATCGGAAACCAAACTTTTTTTAATGTTCTTTTCATAATACAACGCCAAAAATAATGCGTTACTCATATTGTCCAAAGCAATTGCGTGTGGCGCTCCTGTGTAATCACACAAAGCCTTCTCAAAGTCTTCAGTAATCTTATGTACTCCTTGCGCCATTTATCACTATTTTACAATTGAATTATAGTTAAATCTTCGTATAATTAAACAAAAAACAAAACACAATTATGGTTAAAATTTATGGTCACGGATCCTATATAGGAAACACAGGTTACAACCAACACACAAGAGATTTTTTTAGACATTTATCTAAACACGCTCAAATAAAATTTAGAAACTTTACTGTTGGTAATAGTTGGGACGGAATGTCTTCGGAACCGCACAACAACGAACCATATTTTAATGAGGTAGATAGAAGTATATTGTATCAACAAATTTTATGGAACACCGATAAAACAAGAAGTGACTATAAAATGTATGAGGATCAATCGAAAGAATTTTTTCATGATCTAAACATTGTTCTTTGCGAAACTGATCACCATTTATTTTATGACAAATATTATGGGCCTAAAATTGCATATAACGTTTGGGAATCAACTTTACAACCTGAAAACTACTTCAATAAGTTGAGGGAGTTTGATGAGTTATGGGTTCCATCTAAATGGCAAAGAGATTGTACGATCGCACAAGGTTATGACCCAAACAAAATTAAAGTAGTTCCTGAAGGTGTTGACGTGAATACTTTTTTTCCTGAAAAAACATCACATGAATTGACTTCAGATGGAAGATTTAAATTCTTCTTGGCGGGTAGATGGGATTATAGAAAATCAGTTAAAGAAATTATTGATACATTCTTAAAAACATTTGATAAAAAAGATCCTGTTGATTTAATTATTTCAGTTGATAATCCATTTTCAGGTGATGGAATGAAAACAACTGAAGAAAGATTAGAACATTATGGATTAAATGATGATAGAATTAAAATATTACATTTCCCACCAAGAGAAGAATATATTAGAATCTTAAAATCTTGTAATGTATTTGTTTCTTGTGCGAGATCTGAAGGGTGGAACTTACCTTTAATTGAATCTATGGCATGTGGTACCCCATCTATCTATTCAAATTGTTCGGGTCAATTAGAATTTGCTGAAGGTAAAGGTATACCTGTTAATATTGTTGGTGAAAAACCTGTAGATGCAAGTACATACAGCCACTTCAATAACTCCGTTGGAAATTATTATGAACCTGATTTTAATGATTTAGGTAAAAAAATGTTAGACGTTGTATCTAATTACCAAAAATACAAACAAAAGGCATTAGTAGAATCTGAGGAAATTAGAAATAACTTTAATTGGGATAAAGTAGCGGAATTAGGTATAAAAACTATTAACGAGTTCTTAGATAAATATCAAACAATTGAAGACACCAATAAAGTAATTGTTTCGTATTTAGATGGACCAAGAGTTGAGGTTAAGGGTGATCAAGGTAGAACATATTTTGTTGTGTTTATTGATGGTGACGGAAAAGTAAGATACTCCGATACAATAACTAATAACATGTGGACCGCATGTGGTATCAAATATTATGTACCGTGGACAATAAAGGTTAATGGTCAGATAGTAGATCAATTTAATATTGAAAATAAAACAGTGTTAATATCTTTTGAATCAAAATCTGTTGGTGATACAATTGCATGGGCACCATATGCCGTGGAACTAATGAAACAAAAAAATTGTAAAGTCATTCTTAGTACATTCCGTAATGAGTGGTTTAAAGGTCTAGACTCATATAAAGATATAACCTTTATCAATCCTGGTGAATCGGTTAAATGTGATGTTGTCTATAAATTAGGTTGGTTTAGAGACAATAATAATGGTTGGAAAAATTTTAACTTACACCCTAACCAACCAAATTTAATTCCATTACAAAAAACAGCAACAGACATTTTAGGTTTAGAATTTAAAGAAGTTAATCATGGACTTAAATATAAATTAACCAAATTACCGTCTAAGTTAAAATACGTTGTATTTGGACCTCAATCAACCGCAGGTTGTAAAGAATGGCCTTTCGAACATTGGGTACAATTAACTAAAATATTTAAAGAAATGGGATATGCTGTGGTTATACTTTCGTTAAATAAATATAAAATTGACGGGACTATAAACATAACAAGTACTAATTGGGATGAGGTATTTTCTTGTCTTTATCAATCTGATCTTTTTATTGGATTAAGTTCAGGATTATCTTGGGTTAATTGGGCATTAAATAAAAAAACGGTTATGATTGGTGGTTTTAGTACCGATGATCATGAATTCACAAGTAATGTCATTAGAGTATCAAATAATGTATGTATTAAATGTTGGAATGATCCAGTACACGTATTTGATGCTGGTGATTGGGATTGGTGTCCTGTATACAAAGGTACTGAGAGACAACACATTTGTCAAAAATCCATAACACCCGAAATGGTGATGAATAAAATAAAAAATCTTATATAATGGAAATAGAAGTTTCAATCGGAGAGATAGTTGATAAATTATCCATTCTTAGAATTAAAAAAAATAACATAACTGACGAAAACAAATTGGTTAATATAAACAAAGAATATGATTATTTATATCACAAAGTATTTCAAGAATTGAAAATTGATACATCTGATTTTTATGAAATGATAATGGTTAATGAAATTTTATGGAATGTTGAGGATAGTATTAGAAACAAAGAAAGAAATAAAGAATTTGATCAGGACTTTATTGAAATGGCAAGATCTGTCTATATCACGAATGATAGGCGAGCCGAAATAAAAAAAGGGATAAACGAAAAATACAACTCAGATTTTGTTGAGGAAAAATCCTACGAAAAATATTAAGATATGAATTTTACAGAACAAGTTAACCTTCAAAATTACTATTGGTATAAAGAAGGTTTTAATAAAGAAGAACTACAAAAAATATACGATGGTGTTGCCAAATTACCTTTTAACGAAGCAACGGTGTTCGGTAACGACGATCCGGAAGTAATTAAAAAGATTAGAAGCTCATCAGTAAAATGGATACCAAAAAACGATGAATGGATGTGGTTGTATGAAAAATTAATGAGTTACGCAAGTGCCGCGAATAATGATGTTTGGAAATTTAATTTAATATCCGCACAAGAACTTATCCAATATACCGAATATTACGACACCGCTGAAGGTCATTATGATTGGCACCAAGATATTGGACCAGGTATTGGTTCACAAAGAAAAGTATCCATTACTGTACAATTATCTGAACCTGATGAATATGAAGGTGGTGATTTAGAAATGTGGAGTGGAGGTGAAAATGTGGCAGTTGCTGAACGAGGTGCCGGTGTTGTATTTATCTTTCCAAGTTATATGATGCACAGAGTAACCAAAGTAACAAAAGGAACAAGAAGAAGTTTTGTATTATGGGTTGGTGGAGACCATTATAGATAGTCAGAAATTTCTTTCGCTTTAATAATATTATCTTCTATTGAGCAATATGTCCATTCTCCATATCTACCTATGGAGAATATTTTTTGTTGGTTATATTTTTTACACCAATTTTCATATGTCTTTTTTGATTTATCCGTTATATGTACGTAGGCAGGGTTCATAATAAGAAATTGGTAATCTATTAAATTGTGGTCGGTTATGACTTTAGATTTTCTTAAATCCATCAATACCGTATTTAATAACTCAACTTGATCAAACGTATCGGTTTTTTCTAAACCAATCTCAACATATAAACTTAATTTTTCCTGACCCAAAATATTATTGTAAAAACCAATTCTATAAAAAATTTCATCGTTTGGGAAATACCTCCAATGTGTTTTTATATCGGATCCTTTATCAAATCCTAAATTAAAAACAACAACTTTATTGGATGACAGATCTGATGGTTGATTTGTAATTTTTAATAGTTTATCAAACGGTAAAGTACTTACAAGTTTATTGAATTTAATTTCGCCGTTGTTTGTTCTAACAATTTTGTTTTTTAAATCAATATCGATAACTTCGGTGTTAAGTTGTATTTTACTTTCATCAACTCTTTTTAATATTGATTTGATGTATTCGTAACTACCTTTGATTGGATAAATAAATGTTTCGTTGTAACTAACATTATCATTTCGTTTTGGAAAAAACCTACCCATAGAGTCATACTCAAGTTTATTAAGATCACAGGTGTACAACTTTTCGTTATATGGTATAATGAACTTATCGCAAATACCGTCACCTAAAGTAGATCTCACATAACTTTTAAATGTTGTTTTATCCTCGATACTACACTTATTTAGATCATTTAAACACTCTTCGTATTCTTCTTTATTCAGTTGGGATATGTTATGTTGGAATGGGAAATCAATAATTTGACCTTTGTAATCTATGTCTGTTATTTTATTGACTTCTAATAATTCACAATCAATTTCAGACAAAACATAATTTTTTATTTCTTCATTCCTGAAATGAAAGAAGTGACCTGAGTAATCCCAAACATATTCGCCACTAGTTGTTGTTTTACAATAACCACCTAATTCGTTATCTTTTTCAATTAACAAATAATCTTTATCACCTAAAAAAGATGCCAAAGATAAACCTGTTACACCACCACCAATAATTAAAATATCAGTTTCTATCATCCATTAAGTTTTTGTATAAAAAAGTTATAGTTTTCAGTTAATCTGTTTTTATGATGTTCGAATGTGGAATCATTAATGATTTCGTTGAGGTATTCTAAACCTTCGTTATATCTACCTGTCCAATAACAAGATACGGACAATTCATCATTGATATGTTTTTCATAACAATCATTCATAACAAACAAAATATATTTGGCTTGGGCATTTGATAACGATAACGATCTAGCCCTTTTTAAATAATCGTATCCGATATCAAACTTACCAAGTTGATTACAATATAAACCAAAATGATAGTAAGGTTCGGCTCTGTCAGGAAATATTTCGATGGCTTTATCCATTTCCATTTTAATTTCATCAAAATCACCTTCCATTCTCATCAGACATTGTGAAATTCTCATTTGAGCTTCAAAATGTTCCTCAATCCAATTATTCCTTAAATTAGTATACAATCTATTCCATTGGAGCGCTTCTTTGTTCATACCATAATCCATATAACTTTGTGCGGTATAAAAAACAGATCTATAATTCAAACCATCAGGATCGTTAATTAAAGTGTCCCAAAATTGTTTTTCTAATCTTTGTGCATCATAGAAATATTTTTTAGGATCAAAAGCTCTTGATCCAACACCATCGGCGATTACATAACCACGGTCACTCAAATCACCAGTCACATAGTTTGGTTTTTCCAAACATTTAATTATTGTGTGAGCAACACCACAGAACCTCCAATGAAGTTTATTATCATATATAACCGTAGCCTTCCAAGTAGAAGTACCGCGTTTCATCGTCATAAAATAATTGTCATAACCAACATCGTTAAATGTAAAAGAAAAATCACCGGCCAAAACATCATCTGCATCCAAATGTAATACATAATCAGTTTTACCAAAAACGTAATCCATCATCATATTTTTATTCACATCAAAACCAAACCATTGATCATTATGAATCTCGCCAGGTATTCCTGTTTTATCCATAAATTCTTGTACAATCTCTAATGTCCTATCAGTCGATCCGTTGTCTGCGACAACCAAATAATCTATGTATGGTGCAACTGCATCTAATACGGTTCCAATAATGTGTTCTTCATTTTTACACATTGTGGCAAATGCCAATGTTGGTCTATTACTCATAAATCTTATTTAATATTTCTTCTTCTTGATGGTATTTTATTGTGTGGACTGAATTTTGGAATTTCTGTGAGTGACCCCTTGATTCATCCCAATTCCAATCGTGTTTGCCTAACTCTATTATTCTTCGGTGTATTTGAAAATCATAATGATCTCTTATCAATCTGGCTCTACGGTTTATGTCCACCGAGTTATTATCTACCGTACTATTTCTATTATTCCATTGTAGGTATAACATTTTTTTAACGTGAACCATCTCAGTGTTTAGAAATGTTCTAACAATTAGTTCGTAGTCATCGGCAATAGGGGTGTTAACATTATGACCACCAATTTTATCATAAACTTCTTTTTTCCAAACCCTTACGTGATTTGGCATACTAATGTTAAATCTAATTGATAATGGATTGATGTCAGGATAATGATGATTGATATATGTTTTACCATCAACCTCAACATAAGTGTGACCCGCATAACCAAAATCAAAATGATTATCAGGTCTTGCATACCAATTTCCTGAGTAATCGTGATCGTATGTTTTCATCTCACCATCTTCGTATAACTCACATACATCACTATACATAAAACCTGCATTTGGGTATTTTAAACTTGCGTTGTGTAGTTCTTGTAAACAAGTAGATATTAATGTATCGTCATGGTCTAATTCAACCAACCACTCACCTGAACAAAGTGATGCCGCGCGGTGTTTAACCAAACCAATATTACCTTCACTTAAGGGATATATTTTATGAACTTTTACTCTAAAATCGTTCTTAGAAATTTCCTGTAGTATACCCCAAGTTTCATCATTTGGTGAATCATCAACAATAACCCATTCCCAATCATCAAGTGTTTGTTTTTTTAAACTCTCGTATGTCCTATTTACTCTTTTACCAGTACTATATGTTGGTGTGAATATGGAAAACTTTGGTTGTAGATTTTGACAATTTCTAAATGTTGCTTGACAAACAACGTCATTAGCGAGTATATTGTCGGGTGGGAAACTTAGGTACCTAATTATTCTATTTGAAATGATTTTGTTATTAGATGAAACTCTATTGTCGCAACCCATTATTATATCGGGTTTATACAATGAAAAATCTTTGTTAATATCATCAGTAAATGGTAATGAGTAAATAACAACTTCATCTAATAAATTTTCTTCATAATAAACATCTGAGGTCAACGTAAAAGTACCCAACTCACGCCAACCATAGACAATTGCCGATGGTTTTTTTGTTTTCATAATTACTTCTCGGTATCGAAAAAGAATGTTTGAAACAAACGACCATCATGAATGTCTTGACCAAAATAATCTAATGAAATGTGAAAATGGTCTCCTCTATATAAAACCAAACGATTGTATACGTTACCAATTCTATCTACAAGTTCCCATTTTGTCATATCTTGAGAGTCTTTATATATCTCATTTAATATAACCATATTGTAAGACCCATCAGGATTTCTTGGTGCCATTGTAAGACCTGTTGGTTTGTGTTTGAATAAACCTGTTCCTGAACTTAATGGTGCGTCAGGTGTTAGATAACAAACACCAGCCCACTTTGTTGTTTGGTCAGCATGTACCCAACTACGGTCTTTTGAAGTTGTAAATTGATATGATCCAGTATATTGTTCTTCAGACCAATAAGTCACCTTACCATAATAAGGAGATACCACTGATTCAATAACTTCCTTCATAGATTCATTCAAGAACGACTTTGTTCTTCTACCAGGGTAATTACCACTAACAGGGTATTCTTGTTGTAGTGCGAACTCTCTTACTTTATCAACATCGGAGTAAAAATTATCAATAATATAGGATGATATTTGCATAATATTTTTATTTTAAAAATACTAAAATAACTCGCAATATAAATAGAATTTAACAAGGACCATTATAGGTTAATGTGGTGGATCCATCCCAATAGTAACAACCTGTAATATCGGAATAATAATTTTCAGGTGCCGGATCACCACATCTTGATTCCGTATAAATTCCTGTGGCATTTTCTAAATAACAATTTTGACCTGCACATATACTGAGATAAAATAATCCAGACCTATTACAATCACAAGCTCCTTGACAATCATTCCAATAACAAAGTTCAGCCTCACAACAAAAAGGATCACATACAGGAGTTGGTGTCGGTGTTGGTGTTGGTGTTGGTGTTACAGGTGTTTGGGTTGGTGTTGGGGTAGGTGTTGGGGTTACGTCCGAACAAAACGGAATACCGTCAAACAACGATATATCTAATTTTGCTATCCCATCAATAGATCCGATGTCCGCACATATTACTCCGTTAACCGATGATATATTTGCCATATTATGCTAGTACAATCCAATCTTGTGATGGATCAAAGAATATTTCATCTGAAGATAGTGCAAACCCAACAATTCTCACAACATCACCACTGGTGATAGAGGTTGCTGAAGAGATTCCACCAGCAGTCGTTGAGATATAAAGTATAGCTCCAACAGTCCAAGCCCAAGATGTATTTTTTATGTATCCACGAATTAAATATTCATTTCCACTACTTACGTTCCATCCTAATAAACCTACCGATGTTGATACACTATTAGCATCTGCTAATTGCCAGTTACCTGAACTTGAATCGTTCCAAACATATAGATTTTCCGCAGTACCGTTCCCACCTAAAGTTATTGTTTCACCAAAGTATTCACCATCAGAAGTTAATGATGTTGTTGGATTTGTTCTAATAATATATTCAGCAGAAGAACTAATTACTAATCTATTATTAACAGTAAGTGTCGTACCGTCAAATGTCAAGTTTGGTTCAGAATCCGCAGAATTTGATGTACCATTTGCAGTTAATACGTTGTTATTAGTTGTCGGAGAAAT
>Ga0129333_10003966_pt1 | contig 13881 bp, 20 predicted proteins | sample CPB6_08_DNA_FD_94474 | JGI IMG/M metagenome (GOLD analysis project Ga0129333, IMG submission 94474) | Freshwater to marine salinity gradient microbial communities from Chesapeake Bay, USA - CPBay_Sum_0.6_0.8_DNA | ecosystem: Environmental > Aquatic > Marine > Coastal | place: USA: Chesapeake... | reverse complement strand
TCAATGGGCGCTTGAGTCGGGATGGGGTCAGCACACATCAGGTAAGAATAATTTTTTTGGGCTTAAAGGATCTGGCAGTACAGTTGATACTCAAGAATTTATCAACGGAAAATGGATAACAATCAAAGCTGGATTCATTGATTTTCCAGATCTTTATACATGTGTGACATATTTGGTTGAACGTTGGTACAAAGACTACAACAAATTCCGTGGTGTTAATAGAGCCTCCAGTAGAGATGAGTGCGCAAAATTACTTGTAACTGAGCGATATGCTACAGATCCCGAGTACAGTGCAAAATTAATTCGTATTATGAATCAAAAGGCGGAAAAGAAAACGCCCGAATTAGTTAAACCTACGTTTACCCCCTGGAGCCCTTTCACATATAAAGTCACGCCTAACATCAGCTATGGTGAGTTGACTTTAAATCAAGAAGCACGAAGGTTCACAAAGCAGTTTCAATGCGATACAGCGTTTGAATTATGTAAATTTCTTGAAAAAACCCGTACACAGTTTGGTAATAAACCAGTAATTATCACAAGCGCTTCTAGACCTGAACCAATTAACGCGCAAGTAGGTGGCGCAAAAAACAGTGAACACACATACAACGCCCCATCTAAAGGAGCTGTTGATTTTTACATCAAAGGAGCTGATATCTATGCGGTTCAGTCCTGGTGCGACAAGAATTGGCCTTACTCGCTAGGCTATGGTGCTCAAAAAGGATTTGTACATCTTGGAATCAGGGAAGGAAAACCAAAAGTTCGCTGGGATTACTGAAGTGAAAAAATACAAAGATCCCGAAATACGGGTAAATATGTGCTGGGAAGTAAGAGATGAGAAAAAATGCGCCACTCTAAAAAAGAGCGACGCATACGCAACAAGAGAATGGGTTGAAGAACAGGATGGAACTGTGTTTTGGTTCCAGGCTCTTCCTGATTAATCAGCGTTGTTTGGCTTTACCAATGACCAGAGCGATGGTTTCGATGACTTTGTAAACCTTACCAAGGATTTTGTCGTCTTTTGGCGTTGGGGTAAGGGCACAAATTACGGAAGCAGCGGCGTGGATTGCAAGAGCTGCTTCAATGTATTTATTAAAGTGGTCCATAAGATTAAACCTTTTTCTTTATTCTACCCAGTTTTTCTTGTAATAAAAGAAAGATTTATGTTCTTCACTTATTTCCCATGCAGGGTCTTCGTGAGTAGTGAACCAACGTTTCCAAACACGAAACTGTTTATCAGGAACAACTGATTCACACCGTAGAGCAATTGAGTCACCGCAAGGAATATAAGAGATTGCATCCCTTAAGAAACGGATTGCCAAAGCCTGAGGTACATTACCAGACTTACCGGTCAAATTCATATCCAAGCGGCGGACCCTTGTGTTTTTTCGGCGTTTCAGCCAATCGTTCGTCTGTCTGTTGGAGTTTGATACGGCCATGCTGGCTAGCCACACACAGCCATTCGTGGTCCGAATCCACGGAACTAAACGCATCTTCAGAAATATCTTCTCCTTCAAAAAAATCTTGCCAGTCTTTTTCCGACGCTTCGTGCGGAGGGACATGTTTTACTTTTTCTTCTTTAGTCTTCATAGATCTTACACTCCGAAGCCCAAGGTTTTGATTCACAATAGCGTTTAAATTTTTTCTCAGTGGATTCATAAATTCGAAATCTTTTGAAAAACTTACAGACAAACCAGTTGTAAAACTTCATCATGGTTGTGTTGCCAAAGGAACAAGTACAGCAGGAAAAGGTATGCCCCCCTGGCGCTCTCTTTGCCAGGCTTCTGTCCAGTCAGATAACGAGTGCGTGTGTCTGTCATCTTCAACATACCCAGGGGTTGTATCTGCAATTACATAGCTTTCCTGAACATCTTCATACAGTAAATAACTATAATCTTCCAGGAGAATATCGAATGTTGTTGTGGGGAATTCAACAACAAAAGCAACTTCGTAATCAATATCTTCATTGCGTGTAGAAGAGACACAAAGCAAGTAACTGCCTGTATCAAGAGGATAGTAACGTTGATCACCGCGATCAAGACGATTGGGATCGAATTGGTTGTACAGATCGGATTGTTTATTCATTACGTGTCCAACGTATGGATAATAAACTTCTCCATCAACTGTTTCGGGAACGCTATCTTGATCAAAGATTGCTCTTCCTTCAATTGGGTTTAGGTTTAAATCATATGTTGAAATATTGATATATTTAGGTTTTGGCCCTGCTTTTGCAATGATAATCCAAGCGGGAGATGCAATGTCGATACGAAACCAATGATTGTATGTACCGCCGCCATAACCACCGTTTGAGTTGAGGTTTGTATCTGCACGCCCAACAACTCGGTTTTTTGGCCCAAGACTTCCCTTGAGGTTTCGAATAGATAGTTGACTAAAAGGACCCAACACCAAAGGATTTTCCTTCGTCCTTTGGCGTTGAGCTTGTGACGTACGCATTATTGTTACATTGTTTTTCTTTATTTTACTCTGGCAGTTCTTTTCGTTCCTTTGGACTAATAATTGTACGTTTAAATCCTGCCTCTTGGAGCGTATAACTATTACCGCTTTGTGCGTAACGCATTAGTTTCTGAGGATCAAAAGAGGTAACAAAAGGAGAAATGCTTCGAGGAGGATAGGGCCTGTTCCAGCTTGAAGTTAGATGTAAAGGATTGCCACACAAAGGGTTTCCACACGTTCTGGTGACCACATGACAACCAATGTCACCCCAAGAACATTGATAGATTGCTTTGTGAAAGGTTACATTTTCTGCTTTTTGCTTGCTGTAAAAAGATCTGTAGGACGGGAAGCAAAACCGCTTGGGTGTGTACTTGGAATCGTTTTTGATTTCCCAACAGTCCGAAAGTTGTCCAACATTGAGACGCTCCCACAGCTTTTGGTACTTGACTTTGTAGTCGGTATGTAGATAGTTCAAGTCAAAACCGCAGATATTGGAAGAGATCTTGCGAATACACAGGTAGCACCAGTGCTCTTCTGCTTGTCTGATGGTGTGACCGTGGGGACAAGGAAACCCCCGGTAGTAACCCAGGGCATTGAGCTGTTCCTCTGACATGTCCTCGATTCCAGCAACGTGCTGAAACCTGGTGCCAGGAGCAGCCTTCTTAACGGAACGATAAAGATCAGCCATCGGCTTTGACCGTCCTTTTTTTCTTATTTGGGACACAGATCAAAGGCAGGCGGTTGTCCTTGGTGCTATTGGAAGGATCGTGACGAATGACAAACGAATCAATTTCTTCTTGTGTCCGCATGTAATGGACAATCCGGTGCGCCAGGTAAACCTTGTTGTCCACGCTGACCATGTAAAAACCAGTTTTTTTATTTAGGCGACCAGTTTCATCGCCTGGTTTATAGCCAGCTTTAGCAATTTTCCATTCGAGACCAGAGTGATACTCGTTGGAAAGCTTGAAGAGTTCTTCCAGTCTCCACAGGGGAGGAAGCACCATGTTGGCCCGAGCCATTGTGTCATTGAAACCAACAATACCTTAGCAGCAGAGAAACCGAGAATTGGGGTAGTTTTCTTTTTATTTCCTCTAAATTACACTTTGTTTTAAAGTGTCATTAAAACCGAGAAGAGAACTTGGCTTATTTCTCTTTACTTTCCTCCCATACTTTTTAACATTACACTTTTTTTCAAAGTGTCATTTGCAGGATATAGGGATGAAAGGACCCCAATTCTCTGTTTCCCCGCCACCCACTCCTCCTATCTTGGTCCCACTACGAGACTAAGTTCCTAATAAAAAAGCCCAGCTTATGTGCTGGGCGAGAATTAATTAGGCAGCTTTTTCTTTTTTCTTTTTACCCTTGGGTTTTACGATCCGAGGCTTCTCTTCCACCGTCGTCAGCACTTCCTGGAACACATCATCAAACTGAGCAGCAACAGTGTCCCAAGCAAAGCAGGAGTCAGTGGCGCGTTCATAGCAAGCCTGGGCCGTTTTATCGAGAAGATTACGGTTGTCATACAGTTGCCCGAGAAGCTCAGCCAGATGGTTGTCGTCTGGGCAAGGCATGATGCGACCAAAATTCGTGTCCACGTCTGCGTGAAGGGAACGAATCAAAAGACCAGCACCTTCAAAAATTTCTTTACAGGAGGTGTGATCAGGAACCACCTGTGCCACACGACAGGCAGCGTGTTCAAAGTTCACGAGACCCCAGCCTTCACCCTTACAGGTGTTGACGCCAACATCTGCCGTGTTATAGATCGTATTCAGAAGCTCGACCGGAACCGATGGAGGTTGTTGGGTTGGTGAAGTCATGATGATGCGGTTATTGGGATCAAGTCCTTGCCGCGTCATCTCCCGTGCAAAGAGAGGCATGATATCCCAGCCTTGGTCCTTCAACCCCATGTGCATATAGAGCTTGGTGTCTGGACGACCGACGGCAAATTTGGCAAATGCACTGATCGTAATGTCCATCCGTTTGCGGAACTGATTTCGATTGCCGTTAAAAACAATGAAATCATTCGCTTCCAGACCCAGCTGTTTTCGTGCCTCTAACTTGTCAATCGGATAGAACTGACCATCCGTAACCCCATGGGGCACTACAGTCACAGGCTTTTGATACCCTGCGTTAATTGTTTCTTGTGCACCAAATTCTGTGTAGCAAACCGCCGAATCCCATTCGTGCATGGTGTCAAGCAGTGACCCATACCACTCGTAGGAATCCATTGGGTAGTAACCAACAAACTTAAAGCCAATCTCTTCACGTAGATCTGCGATGCGTCGCCATTGTTCGTTGATAATCCACACGTCGTTAATCGTGAAGATCACATCAGGTCTGACAAGACCAACAATTTCACGAATGCGATCTTCTCCAAAAGGTGCCTGCTGGAATCGGTTGGATGCCGGATACATCCGATACACCTCTTGGAGCGGGGTGTAGTCTCCATGCCAATTACAACCCAGGACATGGATCTCGTATTTATCAGCAAGCCTGCTCAATACGTTTTCAGTGACACGGGCAAAACCCGTAGTTGCGACAATGTCACCAACCCAAAGGAGCTTAGGTTTTGTATCTGTCATTATTAGGTGTTTGACTTACCTAACTATACAGCTAATTCAAAGGTTATTGAACGTGTCAGTTCTTGTTCTTTTGCGTTAGTGGCTTTGAGTTTGTACTTTAAAAACTCTGCTGCTTTATGTGAATTTGTTGTATCTCCACAGGTGTAGAGATCAACTGCTGCATAGCCTATCTCAGGCCATGTGTGAATTGAACAGTGTGATTCTGCCAGCAACGCAAGGAGTGTGACCCCTTGCGGCTTGAACTTCTCACCAATGATCCGCACAATGGTTGCATTAGACATCTGCAATGCCGTCTCCATCAAGCGCTGCAGCTTTTCGTAGTCATCTAACAACTGTTTATCACAGTCGTAGAGATCTAAAATTAAGTGACGGCCGTTACTCAAAACTCTGGTTCCGCTTCTGTTTCTATTGTTGCATTAGTCTCCCCACTGAGTGCAACACCATATTCAGGTTGCCATCTTGCCTTGTTCATGCCCACCTCAATGATCGACGGATAAGGCTCATACTTGCTGGGGTTGCTACCACGAACGGCAATGTTGATGACCTTCATGCCCTTCGTAGTGGTTTCCTTAGTGACGTTTAACCGTAGCTGATGGACGCACACATCAAGAAGCAATGATTCAAAACGGCTACGACCCAGGATGTTGTTGTTGCTTCCCCGGCAGAAATAACAGTAGCTTGCATAGAGCCACTTATCCGAGTTTTGGTAGCCACACGCCGCATCAAACTTTGCGTACCCAACCGATGCCGAGATACCTGGGTCATAAACCACATGATGCGCCATCCAATCCATGATCTGGTTGGATTTAAGGATCTGCTCTTTGTGGTGCTGAGCAAAGAAGTCAACCTTACTGTTGGTTTCCATTAGGTACTCACGCATCTCTTTGTCTTCCATATCTAGAAGCCAGTTCACCAAGCCTGGCAGTAGAGATGCAAACTCACCGAAGGGACGACCGCGATCATCCATATCAATCAAGGTTTTCTGCTCACTGGAACCACCAATGAACGGCTTATCAAATGGAATCGTCAGACGGCGACGAGCTAAACCAGAGGTTGGGTCAGTGGTTTGAATCGGCTCGTTAGCCGTGATCATGACGAGGCCGTTGTACTTAAAAGGTTTCTGGCTGGAAGACTGGAACTTCCGTTCGTTTCGAATGAGGTCACGACCGGTGATTGCCTTGAGGACAGAAACCGAGCCACCATATCGCTCCACATCGTTGAAGAGCAGGAGCTTTTTCTTATAGAGGTTTGCAGTTTCAAAGCGATTTTTCTCCAGATGCTCCAAAGAAGAAATCATGGCATTGTCGTCACCAACCAAGGCGTGCGCCAGGTTTGAATAAGTGGACTTACCTGATTTACCTGGACCCACAATCTCGACAAACTTCTGAATGTCAGAGCAGCCAAGCAGGACAGCCCGCAACCAAGCCCTCAATACCTGAGTACGTTCCCAGCTACCGTCTTGCGTACCCTTCAGCCACTTAATGATTGCTTCACAAGTAGCGCCGGGGTCGTACTCATAAGGCAGTTGCTGGGTGATGTACAGATTCCTGGAACAAGGTTGAAACTCTTTTGTGTAGACGTTTAAAACACCATTCTTAAACAGTAAGAGTTCATTGCCTTCATACCAGTCATCAAAGATGACAGTAATACGAAGCTGTTCAACGATGTCGTTGATCATCTTCATGCTGTAGCCGTTGTGCAGAAAGCCTTTCTTGATTAAGTCCAGCTTGTTCTTGATATCACCCTTGAACTCAGCGTCAGACAGCTGGTACCACAGCCCTTTATTGCCAAGGTATTCATAGAGAAAGAAAGCGCCATGCTGCTGGCTGTACAACAGGTTACCTTCGTACATCTGCAGGACAACATCGGTGACAACGTCGTACGAAGGATTCTTGGTCTTCTGGTCTTTCTCTTTATCTTCTGCTTTACTACGAGTCCTTTTGAGAGCAGCGGAAGTTTTTTCTTTCTCTAATACAGCAGCAGGCATGTTGTTAAGTCCTAAGTCTTCTTCGAGTTCAGCAAGTAATTGTTCAGCGCGATCCAATGCAGCGTCATCAGGAGACATTGCCTTGTGATCCTGGGGCTCTACCCAGCCATACTTCTTGGCCTCCATGATGAGAGAACCAAGTCCACGGCCACCGCCCTTGTTAAAGGAGAGCCACCTGCGGTGACATTCACCATCCCGATATTTCTCCGACTGCTGGGACCACGCATCCCATTGATCCAGTAGAGACTCATCAAGCTGGTGGAGCGACTGACCGACCATGATCCAGATGTCATAGTCATCAGCTGCTTCCGGAGGCATTGCCCACATTGCGGACGTAGCCTTCTTCATGTCGCAGTCAAGATCCATCGTGGCCTGAACCACGAATCCATTACCAACGATCCGAGTGGTCTCCGATGCTGGAATTCCCTGCTTGATGTTCTTGTTGATGATCAGGTTGAGAAGCCAATCCGGGAATTCAGGCAGGGAGTCGATGCATTCGAACCCCATTCCCTCAGCGGTGTAGTATCCTTCTGTTTCCGGATGCAACCCCATCAGCACCCCCTGGTGCCGAGACCACAGAATTTCTAGTTTCTCCTTGTTACCTTCCGCGTGCCAAGTGTATTTGTTGCGAACGAAGTGTTTGTGTTTATCCCGGTGCAGCTTGTAGAGTTTGCGCTCGCGGCCAGCCTTACCGCTACAAATGGTTAAGGTCGAGGGCAGCGCAACATCGAAATCAGTTTCATCTGCAAGACCCGTGACAAGTGGATATACAGTCGGACCATCAATATCGACCCAGACCAAGCCATAAGGATGATTGTAGACAGGACCACCCAATAGACCAATGGCTTTACATTGTCCCGAAAGAAGTTCTTCTTCAATTTCCCTGACGCTATACGGTTTGCTTTGCCACCCCATGATGTATGGATCTTTGTTGGCACCCAGTGGAGTTAGGGGCCAATCCATGGGGATGTAATCAAGCCTAATTTCGCCTGGCTTAAGGGCTTGCTCATTCTTATTTGTCATCATTTACCGCTTGAGCTGATCTTTACTTTAAGGTCTTTATCCGGGAACTGCCCCTCCTTCAACAACATGTAGGCATGGAGATGCATATCGGTGGGCAGACAAAAACAATCCCCATCCACCGCATTTAACATGAGGTGCTGGAGTGTATTCATCCACTCACCCACAGAAACGTGGATGTCCATGGAGGGTTTTTTGGCGTTCCCTTATCCTACGGCGACCAATCCGTGGAGACCATCAAGAGATTGTTAAATCACTGAGTCTTATTAGACTCACCTGTTTTATATTTTTCCCGCTTATTAATAGACAAGAACTCTTTCATAAGTTTGTTGTAAATATCTACAGCATCTTCTTTTGTTACAACTGCACGCTCGCAGGCAATGGTCCATGCAAGGCGCTTACGACATTCCATCGGACTTTGGGGGTTGTAGCTCATCACTATACCAAGGTGCAGTTAATCGCATTTCACCGCCAAGCTTTTGAGACTCACCAGTCTGAAGCTCAGGATCAATCGGCTTTTCCGTATAGATCGGTCGATTTGCTTTCTCCCGTTCTATCTCGGACTCAATACGATTCTCAAGCTCTATCATATCGAGACGAGCTTTGAGCTTGGCCTCAAACCAGACACGTTTCCACCATTTGATGACGGCATAAACGATGTCTTTAAATAAGATCCGGATCATAGACATTGCAGTTTGCCACCTGTGTGTAATACTCTTCAACAATCTTGTACCAATCTTCGCGCAAGGAATCCAGAAACCTCCTGGAAATTTTAAAAATCTGAGTGCGTAGAGGAGTTGAAACCAAGATTGCTGCCTGCTGTACAGTCATCCCAAGGGTCTGTTCAATAGCAATGTCATAAGCAGCCAACTGTTTGCACGTTTTCTTAAATTTCATATGACCACCAAGCAGATCTCTCCACTCCTGGGACCCCTTCTCCAAATCTTTCGGCCACTTCCTGCTGTATGGTTTAACGCTTGTTTTTAGGTCAGCAAGCGTCAGTTTGTTATTGGCAACAGCAATAATATCAGGAGCACCAGCCCAAGCACGACCTTCGGCATCGCAACCCCAGACGCGAGCAACGTCATCAGCGCCGATAGTAAAATCAAATTTATCCAGCACAGGGGATTCGGCCCAAAGCACTTCCTCAAATTGATCCAGGATTGGCGGCATGCCAGCCCAAAAGTCTGCATATTCTTTCGGGATGTCTGGATTTTTGTTGCCTTTGAGGTAACATTCCATACCGTAGTGGATGGCAGTTCCTCTTTCAGCAGCAGCTTCTTTGACACCGGGGTTTGCTTTCGACCACATTTCGAGCTTCCGTTTGTTTGCTTCGGAAGCTGTCTCACCAATGATAGTGGTTACGGACGGTGCAGGTCCAGTAGGTAACGGAGTTGTATAGTGACGTTTTCCGTTAAGTGAAATTCTGGCTGCGGTCCTGTTAAGGTTCCGCATTAATTCTGGTTGCTCTTCTTTAGCTAAGATCCAAGGATCCGCTGTATTTAGTTTAGCAACCATTCTTGGTTTTGTATATTATTTGTACTATAGAGTATTTTCAGACAACGTGGAAGACTTCAAGATTGTGATCCTTACGCTACTTCTTTCCATATTGGCTGTCGCTACACTCGATATATTCGTGCTATCCGAGAGCTTCCGGCATTTTCTATGAATAAAGCATGGCTCTGGATCCAGGGAACGTGGAGCTGCGTCTCCTGGATTTTTAAAGAAATTTGGAATGAGTGCCTTACCGATTTGCACTTAGAGAAGATTCCCTGGCACCCAGGCGACTACATCTGGTTTGCCGAACGCTGGAACGGACGTGTGGCAATGGTAACAATCCTGGTTGTCCTCCAGCTAGAACTCATCTATAAGGTCAGTATTTGGGAGATGATCGGTGTCCTGTAACCTCACACGGTTTTACTATTGTGAGTCTGATATAAGTCTCGTGGAATTTCTGAAGCGAGACCATAAGCTCCGTAATGGTATTGCCTTTGAGGATGTAGAGACAAAAGAAGCTGAAGCCCTGGAGCAAAAGCTAATTGATGACGGTGAAGACTACCTGCGTATCGACCTATGACAAAGCCCATCGAGATGATCGGCACCATGATCTTGAATGGTGCAGATGATTTGCTAGATCAGTTTGAATGTATTGACTACCCTGTTAAACGGTATTTTATTCTTGACAATTCGCAAGGAGATCCGGATGTTTTAAGTGCGATTATTGGAATTAAAAACACACCCTCCAAGTACGTCGAAGAAATTAAAGTTGTACACAACGTAACAAACGTTGGCTTTTCCGGTTCTATCAATCAAATCATTAAACAAAACACCGACTGTCCCTACTGGTGTGTTCTATCAGTGGACTGGCACCCAGCCCCTGGTGAACTTAAGAAACTTGCTAAGCGTTTAGAAAATCCATTTGTTGGCATTCTGTGCGACGAGACACAGAACGGTTATTCTTCCATGGTGTTTACACCTGAGCTCCTTTACGAAGTTGGCTACCTAGACGAAAATTTCTTCCCTGCTTATTACGAAGACAACGACCATCGTTACCGCATGAAGCAAGCTGGCATCGAATGGGAGTACTTGCCACTGAAATATCAACATGCTGTTAGCGCCACAATCAAAAGAGATCCTGTAATTTACGCAAGGAACCAAATGACGTTCAAAGAAAACGGTCGTTATTACGTTGAGAAATGGGGCGGTCTTCCTGGTCAAGAGAAGTACACAACTCCTTTTGACATGGATCTACCCCTTGACTATTGGTTGTATGATCCAGTTCGTAGCCAAAGGCAGCGATGGATTTAAGTCTGTACGGAAGCACAGGAATTATCGGCAGTTACTTTAACGGTTTATTCCCTAGCTTTTGCATACCCCGATCACAGCTGGAACCTGACACAGAAAATGTTCTGTACTTAATCAGTACGACAGACAACCAAACGTTCCGAGAAGATTGCCATATTGATATCGACACCAACTTGGTGCAGCTCATGCGGCGTCTTGAAGCCTGCCGCAAAGCACGTGTTGAAGTATTTAATTTTGTCAGCAGCTGGTTTGTTTATGGACCAGATCACACCTATCCCAATGAACAAGCGATTTGCAATCCCAATGGTTTCTATTCCATTACCAAGTACGCAGCGGAGAAACTAGTCAAGGAGTACTGCACGACCTTTGGCATTGGCTATCGCATCTTGCGTCTTGGCAATGTGTACGGAGGCCCAGACTCTGGATCCAACAAAAGAAATGCTTTGCATTATCTTGTGAACCGCATACGCGAGGGCAGAGATGTCACCGTTCACATTAATGTTTCCCGCGACTTTATTCACATTCTTGACACCTGTCGTGCACTGCGACTCCTTTGCGAACAGGGAGATGTTAATACGATTTACAACATTGGCACGGGAGTATCCACACGCTTAGGCGACGCGCTTGACGAAGCCAAAAACTTGTTGCGTTCTAGGGTATGTGTACTAAGAGCCAATGTTCCACAGCGTTACGACCAGGCCGTGCGCTTTGGTCTAGATTGTGGCAAGCTAAAGTCTTACGGCTTTCAACCTCTACTTTCTTTTAAGGAAGGACTGCACGACCTATGTCTAAGTCAAAAGTTCTGTACTCCGGACCCTACTTTGATGGAACAGAAGTTGAAGCAGCAATTGCCTGCCTGAAAGAAGGAGCCTGGTACCCTGCAGGCAAGGAGGTTGACAAGTTTGAAAAGCAGTTTTCCAAGAAGTTTGGCTTTGATTCGTCGCTGATGGTGAACAGCGGCAGCTCAGCCAATCTTGTGATGATCGCTGCGCTCAAGAAGTATTTTGAATGGCCTGACGGCGCAGAGATTATCGTCAGTGTTGTTGGGTTCCCCACAACCGTTAATCCCATCCTCCAAAATAATCTTGTCCCCGTCTTTGTAGACATCACCTGGGATGACTTGAATTGGGATCTGAACCATGTCGAAGCAGCAATCACCAACAAAACCGTTGCGGTTTTTAGTAGTCCTGTTTTGGGCAACAGCTATGACCTTGATCGTCTCCTTGATATTTGTGAACGGCACCAGCTGATGTACATCGCAGACAACTGCGATTCACTTGGTTCCAAATGGAATGGCATGTATTTAACTGAGAATGCAGTAGCCGCCTCCTGTTCTTTTTACCCTGCACACCACATCACCACGATGGAAGGCGGCATGGTGTCCTCAGGCATCCCAGAGATTGTCACTCTGGCACGTCAGTTTGCTTGGTGGGGACGTGATTGCTACTGCGTTGGCGCATGCAACCAGTTGATCAACGGTAGTTGCGGCAAGCGTTTTGACAAGTGGCTTGATGGTTACGACGGAATCGTTGATCACAAATATGTGTTCAGCCAGATTGGTTACAACTTGAAACCAATTGATATGCAGGGAGCTGTTGGTCAGGTACAGCTAGCCAAGTTCGACGAGATTCACGGCAAGCGGCGTTTTAATTACGAACAGATCCGCTCCATCCTGGAACGACTATCCCCCAAAGTACGTGTCGTTGGGGAGTACCCACAAGCTGAAACGTCTTGGTTTGGTGTACCTATTATCTGCTCTAGCCAAGAAACCAAAACAAATCTTCAGCTTCACCTGGAGCAGAACGGAATTCAAACTCGTAATTATTTTGCGGGTAATTTGTTGCTGCATCCTGCGTACAAGCATCTTGGTAACGCAAAGGATTACCCCAATGCCTACCGTGTGTTGAAGTATGTGTTTTTCATGGGCACTGCACCAACCATTACGCACGAGGATCTTGCTTACATCTTTGAGACTGTTAGCGAGTATTCCCTACCCAAGTAGGAAGTAAACCGTATAGGTTCCCTGGAGAACCCGTGCCAAACTATTGAAAGACTGAAAAGTATCAATGTTTGGCACAACCGTTATACTTAGGGGACCACGAAGCTCTGAAATGGCGCTGTCCAATCAAGTTAAAGAGTCATTAGATCAAGCAACCGCATGTCTGCGCGACGCACTTGCGTTTGCTGCACGCGCCGAGCACCCCATTACCATTAATACCATTTCCGATATTCTCATGCGTCTTGAGTCTTTAGAATGCATGGACGAGTTGATGGAAAAGTTTGAGCGTGCCCAAAACCGATCGACAGAAGGCCGCTGACGAGAGACGAATCAACAACTACAGGAAACAACTGTATCAAGTCTGGCCGGAAATTCCCAACCCCTATGCGCCTCGCATGAAGGTCACTCCCCTTTCCTTGGAAGGAGTCAAGTTAATTTGCGTTGATCGATACGAAGATTCTCGCGGATGCTTTAGCGATCACTGGCACATCGAAAAATTTAAAGAGATTACCGATGGCCTGGAATTCAAACAAGATTCGTACGTAACTTCTTATCCCAAGGTGGTACGCGGCCTTCACTACCAAGTTGGCGAAAAAGCACAAGGGAAGTTAGTGCGTTGCGTCCATGGTCGCATCCAAGATGTGATCGTGGATCTACGTAAGTCTTCCAGGACGTTTGGTCAGTGGATCAACGTCTACCTCTCTGGCGATCACCACGAAATGGTTTGGATACCACCAGGGTTTGCTCATGGTTATTCCACCTTGGAGAACGATGCAGATGTGCTGTACAAGATGACAGAGATCCATAGTCCCGATCACGAACGCACGTTACTCTGGAACGATTCGGACCTTGAGATTAAGTGGGATGCACCTAAGAAACCAATCCTTTCTTTTAAAGATTCTCAAGGAACACCCTTTAAAGAATGTGATTTATTTGACTAGTATGTATAGATGGAAAAGATTCTCGTTACCGGCGGTGCCGGATTTATTGGTCGCCATTTGATCAAGCGTCTGCTTGATACGACTAATGCGTTTGTCTAC
>Ga0129333_10003964_pt1 | contig 13885 bp, 12 predicted proteins | sample CPB6_08_DNA_FD_94474 | JGI IMG/M metagenome (GOLD analysis project Ga0129333, IMG submission 94474) | Freshwater to marine salinity gradient microbial communities from Chesapeake Bay, USA - CPBay_Sum_0.6_0.8_DNA | ecosystem: Environmental > Aquatic > Marine > Coastal | place: USA: Chesapeake... | reverse complement strand
CACATGAAACCAAGACAGTACATCCGTTCAAATGGGGAGTTTTCATACCCTAGTGCTTCGATGGTCAAAGCACAGGCTTCCACCGCTGCGAAACAGCTTTGTGAGATATTAGAGCATTTGCGTGATAACGACAACCCACCACCTTGGGTCGTTGCGCTTATTGCGAGCGCCGCCGAACAAATCAGTTCTGTAAATAGTTTTATCGTTTATCACTACCCAAAAGACCACTAACCACGCTTATTTGGCAGCCCCTGAGCGTTCATCCCAACGCGCCCCTTGCTTATGACCTGTTGCCTCCCCACGCACATCGTAGTGGCAGAAATCGTCATAAACACCTAATCCCCCATTGTACACTTTACCCTCTTTGATCAGTTTTGATATCATCGCATGGACTTGTGAGGAAGTGTACCCTTTCACTTTAATGTCAGCAGCAGCGGCTTGTAAATGTAGCGATTTATCTTTACCACCCACAGCGGTGTTTCTTGCTTCTGAACGATACCCACTAATAATCGTTATCGGTGCGTTGAACGCATCGCGCATAACCTGTAAGTTTTCTAAAAGCTTGGTTGCGTTTGCCATATACTCAGGCGGTATCGCGTCGTGGAACTCAAGTTCAGCATAGCTAAAGTTTTTTGTAGCCTGTATGTTTGTCTTCTGTTCTTTGGATAGCATAGGCGTATATACTTTCTGTTTTATAAAGCCTATTATGGTGACAAACAAAGCACTCCCCCCAAGTGTAAACAGATAGGGGTTGAAGGGGATTGTTCGCTTCTTCATAATAAGCTCTTGTTGGTCGGTTTAAGGTAGCTTCACATAGTTCAAAATGGGTGAAGCCTCGACAAATTGTCTAGAACTTTCAGCTAGATTGCAAATTAAATTCGTTGCCCGTAGATGTCTTGTGTGTACAGCCTGTCGAGTCCAACCAAAGACATTAGCAATCTGCGAGAATGTTTTACCTAGAAAGCGTAAATGCAAAACGAGCACATCACGCGAGTCGAGTTTGACCTTCTTGGGTCGCCCGCGTTGACTTTTAATATGTGCCACTTTGGGCTTCACGCTTGATTTATTTGACTTCACACAAGGGCTATCTGTTGTCAAACAAATATGAGTCGTTATAGCCTCAACACTTAAATTCTCTAAACCACTTAAACCAAGTGTTTCTATAAACCTATCTTTATCAGACTGCTCAGTGCAGTTGCTTATATGTTTACTGAGAGATTGCGCTATGTCGCTTATTGCAGATTGCACAAATGGATAAGAAGAAGGTGTTTTTTTCTGCATAGACTTACTTTCAAGGAGGTTTGAGTTTTTGTCACCATCAAAATAAGCCCTTTGACTTTAGTGTTGAATAAACCGACTAATAGGGTTTATATTGATTAACTCTATGATAGAAAAAACAAAAAGTCAAATAAAAAGGAGTTGCGAATCATGAGTTGTGTCATTGATGAAAAAACAACCACGATTGTTCGAAAAGAGGGTTATTGGCTCATCGGTGGCAAACTCAAAGTAAACGATTTAAGTGAATGTACATTCCTCCCTAGCAAATCCGATAGAACCATAACCGTTGGCACTAAAACAGAAAACACTGCGAGTAGTACAGCCCCAATAACACCCCCACAGCCAAAGGATCCACATATGGAACAACTCACACCTAGACTCGATGCAACAACGCTCGTTTCGACAGACGATAACTTGGATATGAACCTTATCAAGAGCATTGCAGGTGAAAGTGTGTGGGGGGCTGTAGCGATTATGGCGCTCCTATTGACTGCAAAGTTCCTCAACAAGTATTTTGATTTACAATCAAATAGGTCTAAATCGACAGAGGACTTATCAAAACAATGTGAAGCAAGGCAGGTGGGTAATGACGAGAAAGCACAAGAACTTAACAAAAAGTTGGAAACGGTTCAGATTGCCTTGGCTGAAGCTGAAAAGCGAATCTCTGGACTCGAACTTGAGTTGAAGTACATGATCGACCCCCCGCCTAGAAACCGCCAAAACCGAGACTACTTTGATGACGACCACCCCCCTCAAACACGACATGATGGTCCCCCCCAAACACGATTTGAGCGTCAAGAGCGTATAGATAGACCTGACCGTGTGCGACCTCCAAAAGGTTGATTCAAACAACTAACCTTGATAGTATTTTGTATATGTGCTTGCTATAATCTAAGTGCCCCATTTGAGCGCAGAACGCTGTAGCGTCTATCTCCTCGATTCCAATTTGATGCGCGCCTGCTCCGAGTGCTCTTGACTTAGGAAGCAGAAGCGTTGTTGCCGTTTGTAGCAGTTTGCTTGTAAGGCTCAAATTACTCTGATTGATTTGCTGTTGTATATTTTCGTCTTGCCCTAGCGGAAACATATACTTCAACACGGCGTCGTGTGTTGAATATAAACTGATACAGCCTTTAGTCGTTGAGTCTTTAATCGCTTGAACATTGAGTTCACCCACATCGCAAGCTGTCGCAAGCGCTATGATTTGTCGATACGATTTTGGGGTCGCGTTTGACGCTAGTTTCAAAAGAAGTCGTGCGCCCAATGAATGACCCACTAAAATAACTTCACGCTGTTTGAACATATTCAACATCTCATAGAGCATATTCAAACTAAGGTCGGCGCTCGTTCTCGCGTCAGCCCATGTCTTTGAAATCGTTTGCGTTGTTGCTTGAGACAGCGCAAGGGCTTTCATCTCCGTAGGTTGGAAAGAGCGCACAAGACTTCCTAAGTTCTTTGAATCCCAATAAAAGTAAGCTAACCCAAACCCACGCTCAAAACAGAACCGTTGAACACTCGGTATCCAATCTCGGTCAAAGCTATCTATATTCTGTTTTGTTAAAAACCCTAGCGTGAGTACAATCATAGGTTTGTTGGGTTTTCCATCAACTAGAACTTTCAAAGCATTATACATAAAGCCCTCAACAGTTTGCACACACGATGAAAGCGTACATACCCTAAGAACCCTTAAAGTTCAACTGTATTGTGAGGGGGGAATTATTTTGTCATTTTCAAAAACAGTGTTTTTTAAAAAAAATTACTGATTCGCTTCACCGAAAACACACATAATTTACAAAATACGACCATATTTTGTAAATACCCTATTTTGTAAATGACAAAAAAATCACCGAAAACACCGTAGTTCTCGCACTTTTGAGGCTCACCCTCACCCCTATAAAACACTAGAACCCCATTTACAAAAAAGGGTGTTAAAAATCTAGTTCTATCTCACTTTGGTGCTGACAACAAAATTAAGTTTGGTTTTTTGAACCCTTGAATATAACATACAAAACATCTATGGTTGTCATATGTTTGTTAGGAGTTTAGGAGTCTCTTATGAGAGAATACCGCTGGTACGGACCACCCCCACTAGACCTCCCTAGAGAGAACTCTAGCTTTAACTTTAAGGTATTCAAACAAGAACTGATTGAGCTTGCTGAACAGATACAAGCTATAGACTCAAACTATCAAATCGTAAAAGAATTCTTTCATACGCGCTCAACCGCACTCGACTTTATCAAATATATGACACCCGCATATATTGAAGTCCTTATGCAAACACTAAAAGAACTCACAAGCTCAAAGATTGACGAAGCTGTTGCGTTTGCGCTCGCTAAAGATATCTATGGAGAGCAACTTACGGCTTCGCAAACGAAACATCTCGAAAAAAAGCTAACTTCCAAACATTTATTTATTAGCGACCAAACAGAGCGCGTGAAAATATGGGTCATAAGTCATGTAAAAGACCTTTACAATCTATGTGGTCCTGCGTTTATTGATATTCTCTTTGAAAGCAACGACTTGGGTTTTCGCCTCCAAGAAGCTGACTTTCAAACAGAACACACACTTAGGATTGCACTTGATAAACACTCACTCCGTACAAACAACGCCTTTAGGATTTCAAAGTACAACGGAGAACTTGCTTTAGTTTATTCAACAGAAAAAGACACACTATCAGCATATTGGCGCATTCTAATTCAGTGTTGTGTAGCAAATCTATCTGCACTAGGTGAGAGTTCTCTCAACTTGTTTGATAGCACAGTTTTCAAAATTAGAGTACCTGACCCTGTAGCTGTTCAAGAACTGACGAGTGGAGACCCGCTTATAGAATTGCTATCTGCACTTGCAGTACAACGCAAAACATACCGTAGTATATACAAAACACCTATAGATTTAACAGACCGCGCAATATCAAAATCAGGGTTTTTACCTCTTTGGCTCTTTGCTCAAGTACGCTTCCTAAAGTTTAACACCATAACAAATATGTTTGTTCGAGGTGTTCAGACTCAAATGCCGAGCCAAACACTAAAAACTCGAACAGCCACTTACACACAAGGGCCTGTTTTCACATACCATACGCCCGAACTTCCGCTTGTTGCAAGCCCCGAGTACCCACAATCACTTATTTACTGTTGGGACACCGAATACTTGTGCAATGAAAAACGGTGGAAGTTGGAAACAAGTGAGATTATAGACGCAGATAAGTCCGTTTTGTTTAACTACGGCTTAGACCCACTCTTACTATTCACAAACGCAGCGATTGGGTTGGCTAAAGCTACGGACTATGGACTCCCAACAGTCACATTCCACTCAGACATACAAGACACAAGTTTGGTGTATCTTGACTCTGATAGCCGAAAGGCTCTCGTAGGCGTTTTAAATTTAGAACAAGAGCCTAAGTTCTCTATATCGTTGAAACCCAAGCTCGTTGAAGCTGTTCGCATATACAGATCAGAGCGCTCAGTACCCTCATTGGATATTGAAGCAGAAATCTCGGCTGATATGTGTACACTTCTATCTGAAATTGATAGAAAACTAAACAAATAGACCTCGTTGTTTTTTAGTCGCAAGGAGCAGTAAGTCTTATGAAAGAATATCGTTGGTACGGCCCCCCACCACTTGACCTCCCTAGAGAAAACCCAAGTGAAGACTATCGACTCGAAGCGTTGACACACGAGATATCAGAACTCGTTCAAGACCCTTCGATTTGCAGTAAACTTACAAATCTTGGAAGTATTCCGGGGCACTGCGCGGCTGCCACAGAAGCTATGTGGTTAGTTGTAAAATACGATCCCCGATTTCAAGGTTTGGTAGTAAAACAGCAAACTTTAAAACCTAGAAAAGACCCTAAGAGGGGGGTAGTTCATAGGCGCCTATACGATCCAATTAATGAAAAGTTCTACGACCCAACTTTGTATCAATTCGAAGGTGTACCCATTGAGGTGGAGTACGACCCCTCCGACCCAAAGCTGACCAAATTTGGGGGCGCCCAATCAATAAGAACTTCTCAGCCCCCATTTTATACTTGTCGCCACGCTACTATATATCTACTCGAAGCTTTTTACGAGCGTTTTCCTAAAGACAGGCGCTTACAAGTTATCAGCGATACAAGTGTAGGACCTCAACTACAACTTGTTTCAGACCCTATAATCAGTACAGCAGACCAAGCCCTATTTGACAACACATTAAGTTTGATTGGGCGTGAGGTCGAGGTTCACACAAATCGCACAAAAAAAATATGGTCAATCAAAGACCCTTTCAATAAAGATAAACTTATCGGCTACGCAAAAGACTCTGTCACGCTACGCGATGTGAAGTGGACTCAACCCACTCTTGGGGTTGCGCGGCGAACATACCATCAAACGGAGTCAGGTGCTCGAACAGGTGAACGCTCCGTTCAAGCGTTTGCTCAAGGTATTCTTGTTGCGTTTGATGAAATTCCCATTCCTGAAGAAATTAAGCGCGAAATGGATAGCTGTGGGTTTGCACAACTTACATACCGACCTACAAATGATTCACCTGAATGGGTTGGCGCGTTCCGTGAACGAGATAGTCTTAAAGGTGTCCAATCAAGCAAGTTTGCAAAACTAGATTGGGTCACTCTTGCAGATGGAAAACGAGTTGCTGACGCAAAAGCTTATTGCGAGATCGGTTATATAGACCCAGCGGTTCTTGAAGCCTTTAGACAGGAAATCATTCGTGAAAATGGAAATACCCAATCAGGGTTCAAAGTGTTTGTACGCACAGAACTCACCGAAGCCAATGTACAGACTTTTGAAGCGTTTTCTCAATCGCTTGCAGATCAATTAGGTGTTGAGGTTGACCGAAATCTCCACCCCTATGTTGGTGTTCTCAATGAACAACACATTTTGGTGGGTACGCTCTTTATATCTAAACTTGAAGCTGCTTGCTTCTCATTTAAATTGGTTGTTGCACCTGAATACGAGCCTATGCTCTCAGAACCCTTTAAACTGTTAGTTTCCTACATATACGATATATACAAACAACAGAGGTTTGGTGAGCTTCAATACTGTGTGCAAACTGATGACCCTACGATAAAAGATGACTTAGAATTACAAGGATTTGTCGTTTACACAATTGATACACGCACTCAAGTCATTTGGTATCTCGCTCGATAAAGGCGTTCGTGGCGTTAACGCTTCGATTCGTGCGCGAATCTTTATATGTTCTTGTTCTATAACAAGCAAACGCTCTCTTTCAAATGAACAATCGTCTGGCGCAGACTCTTGGGTTCGCTCCCAATAAAAGTCATAGACTCTTGCAAGAGCCTCGCGCTCTGCATAAAGCGTCATCATTAAATCCATGAACACGAGAGTCTGCATATAACCTCCAAAAATAATAGGTGTCAACTTAATTTTTTTGTTTTCTGCAAGACTTGCTTGATTTACAAACTTATGCTCAAATCTAAAGTATGGTTAGCTGTCAGCAAAACAAAATACATAAGAGGTGTCTCATGATTTCGTATGTGGTAGATAAAGACTATACAATACTTGGTGATGAACTCAAGGGGATTTACACATTTTCACTACAACAAAACGCGACCACGATTGCGCAAATAAAATTTGAACTTATTTCCGAAGGTTTGCTTGAAAGTTTAGACCTATCTGAAGACGCTTTCGAGGCTGATGACGAGCTTAGTCTTTTGCTCGCAATATCACCGATTAGTCAAGTTTGGCGGGTTTTTGATTTGAACACAGTCCCCGAATTCAAGACGCCTACTTTATTTGTTTTGACTACGATGCAGATGCTTGTTCAACAAAATAAGGCTTATCTTGGGTCTAAGTCAAGCGTCATCGCGTTTATTAAAGACGTAGGTTCTATGGAGTCCATTTGGGCTACTTTGGGGGAGTACCCCGAATCTTTTGTGTTTTCGTCTAAGAACACCCTCGCGTTGATTTAAAAGGAGCGTTTTATGTCCACAAGCACACAAGCTTACGCAGAAATACTTTCTCGTGGTGGTTATCTAGCCTCTAATGAGCGGAAGAACCCTGCAACTAAAGTATCTCCTCAAGACATTGATCTACTTTCAAAAGCTGGCTATATTAACGGTTTGACTAAGAAAGTATCGAAGCGTTCAAACCCTAGCCCCTCAGTTGACGAAGCTGATATAGAACTTTTGATTTTAGGTGGGTTCATTCGAGAGAACGCTTCTAAAAAGAAGTCTCGCAAATCGTCAACAGGCTTTGCACAACTACCTCAAGAAATCAAAACTCTAGAGGATACCGCTAAAGGTGAAGCTCTTGCAGAAGCTGCAATCAGCAACCTCTCAGACCCTAAATCAAGAATAAAGAAAATCAAAGCTGACTCAAGTCGCCCAAGTCAATTGCAATCATTCAAATATGATGACGCTTTTGAGTGGTTTGGTTTCAAAGGCGCGATGGTCTGTATTGACGCAGACCATATCATACCTGCGAGCCCAAGCGAATACGATATGGACTTTATTAGAGGCGTTGCATTAGCTCCAACACACCCTAAGACTGTACTCCCAATACCAATGATTGCTCCAACAGTCGATATTGAAGTACAGAACTCGCAAGGTTTTGCTGTATTGGGCAATGCGGGAGCAGTCTCAATTGGTGCGTTTTTAAGCGGAGCAACGCAAGTGTGTGTGCAAATCTCTAGTGCCCTACACAAGCAATATAAAACTTGGGTCGAATCAGGTAAACCTAGTGGAAAAAACAGCCCTCTCATGCGTTTTCTTGATAGAAACCTTTTTTAAACTACACACCCCACCCTTGAACGAGGTTCATCATGGCTATTACAGAAGATAATGTCCGTACATTCATCGCAACACTCAAAAGCAAAGGCGAAGCCTCTAAATACGGAGCTGCGTTCACCAAGCTTTCAAAAAGAATCGCAGACCTCATCAATGAGCAGTTGAAGTCTGTTGACAAGTGGGAGTCTTGTCAAAAGAGTAAAAGCGCGGCAAATGTAGACGCTGAAGCGGATACACTTGCAAGTAAGTATCTAGCGCTTAAAAACATCATCACACCCCTTTCAGGACTCAAGCAAGGTATCCGCCTGATTGACACACAACAAGCAGATGTGTTTGGTACACCTTTCTGTCAGCAAGTTAAAACATTTCCTGTGCTAGGACTTGCGTTTTCAACAACACGCTGTTCTCAAATACTTCTAACACCCTCTATTGCACAACGAGTAGGTATTTCCGCCCCCAACATAGAAAACGAGTTTGAGGCAGGGGCGGTTGCAAACCCTCCTTGGGCTTCAGCGCGTCAGAACGAAATTTCAACAGGTTCTTTGAGTATAGGAATATTAGACAACGCTTTGGCAGACATCTCTAAAATAGAGATTGCTGTAGCCTCAATCACCTTAACAGAACTAGACCAAGCCGAGCTAAATCGTTTTACAAACGAAATGAAAGCATTGTCTGCGAACTGTGTTGTCTCCGAGGGTGGGGGCGGATCAGGTGGGTCAACTTCAGCGAGTTCCTCGTCAAATACAATTTGGTGGGTTCTAGGTGGCGGTCTTGTTATCGGTGGAGCGGCTTACTTTATGTTGAGAGATAAAGACTAAGCCTGCTTAAGTCGTTGGGCTTGGTCTCTTTAGATACAAACGATTTGAGGGATACGCTCATTATGATCCGTTCCGATTTTAGACGAAAAAAACCATATATCTTGTACACACAAGACGGGTCTAAGATGTCTAAAATGATGACGAGAGCAATGGGATCGCATTAAGGTTCACTTGACATTTGTGTATTAAGCAACTAGACTTATGATTTCCTTTTACATAAAACTCCATTCGACAAGCAAAGGATATCAGAAGTGCCTATTTATACATTTAAATGTAATGCGTGTAAACATACGCAAACAGTTTCACAAAAGTACGAAGCCGCTGCCCCACCCTGCGAGGTCTGCAAAGCACCGACCGAGCGTATCATATCGAAGTCTGCTTTCATTCTAAAAGGAAAAGGGTGGTTCAAGTCGGGGGGTTATGGGGCTTCGTAAGACACTCCAAAGTCTTGCTTTACTCAATAACTTCCGATATATTACATAACAAATACAACAAAAGGTGTTTGTTATGGATATACAGATTTTGCCTAAAAACATTACGCCAAAACAGAGACAGGTTCTCATATACTCTGCCTCTGCAATAGCTTCTATATCTGTTCTGTCGTATCTGTTTTATAGGTATAAGAATAGAACAATCAGCAGTTCGGAGGTCGCTCCAAAAGCAATACCTTACGCGATTTCTGATTTACCACAAGGGCAGATACCCGCATTGGCGTTTGTGTACAATCCAAATAACGATGACTTTGATTCGTTTGTGTTGAACTTTACACCCGCACAAAACCCTAGTGGAGGAATAACTCAATCAGATGTGGCTATTCTGACACAATTAGGTGTTATACCCAAAGACTTCCCTATTCAGAATGTTGTACGCACAACATCCATGAATGACGAGTTTAGCTATTTGGTGGGCTACTCAGACCCTTATAGATTGAAAACAAATAGAGACGATATATTCGTTGTCAGACCTTTGTGGGCTGTTTCATTTGGTAAACCAATACAAACAGACGCTCAAGCACCTAATGACCTCGATTCTAGAGCTTTTGAAACCGCTTCGTTACGCATGCTCTTTGCTGAGTGGATGTTATCGCACGACAGACTTACAGGATGTCATGTTGGGCAAGGTCTTAATATGTGCGATGCAGAACGCGCAGCCCTCATCTTAGCGATGATTGAACGATACAAAATCAAATCAGATAACTTTACAAAGTCAGGTACCTCCCCTCAAAGCGTATTCATAGGGTCGGGGCAGTTGTGGAATGCAGGCGATGCTTTCAAGAAAACATTCAACTCAACGATAGACCAAAAGTTCGTTGATCGCTTCTATGACTTCTACTCAAGAAGGTTTTGGTTTATTCCAAAACTAACATACTCTGCCACACACTTCATACACTATCTAAGTATGTCAAGTGGAGGGCAGAACCCCTCATGGGTCAAAGCGCCTGAACCTTTTTCAAATGACACAAACTACGCAAATACCCACCCTATTCATATAGGGTTAAGCGTTTTGACTGACCAGCGTAAAACATTTCGATAAGGACCGATTTTTAAATGATTGAACCTGTAATTGGCTTTGCAAATGACTATACTTTCGTTGAATACTTCAAACAGCATACAACACCAAACGAACTCTCTGTCAGTGTTGTTATACCCTATTATAAAAGGTTAAACGAACTTGAATTTTGCTTGAAGCAACTCAGTAAGCAGACGCACCCCACAAAACAAATTCAAATCATAATTGTAGACGACGGTAGTTGTGCGGACACACAAGCACTTCAACTAGCGAACCAATTTAAAGACACATTCTATGAGGTTATCTACATTCACCAAAAAGACGAAGGTTTTAGGGCTGCTCGCGCAAGAAACCTCGGTGTCAAAGCCGCCCTATTCGACTACATCGCTCTTGTAGATTGCGATATACTCTTGTGCGATGACTCAATCACACAACACTTGCGTGCTACTTCTGTCAGCCCACTTGTGGTTTCATTAGGGTTTCGTGCGAACAACAACCTCGACGAAGTAAGCGCCACCTCGATTGATTTTAGTCAGATACCTCCAAAAGAAGCACTTGATTGGAGGCTTAAGCATCTTGACTCGGCTAAGTTTTCAAATGAAGTGTGGAGAATCGTTTCAAGTGGTAATGTGTGTGTACACAAAAGTCTATTCGACACTCACTTATTTGATGAGAGGTTCAATGCTTGGGGAGGCGAGGACAACGAGTGGGGTTATCGCCTTTGGAAAGATGGTTTTTATTTTTACCCTAATCTGCAAGCAGCTTCATACCATATGGTTGCAGGGGGATTTCAAACCGACCGTAATCAAGGGCGCTTAACCACAATACCCCTACTAAAACAACTCTGCCCCCGCTTTGACGAGCAGACAATGCACTCAGAGGGGTTAGTTCCTTTGGTGTCTGTTTTTATAACAAACTACAACAAAGGTGTGTATGTTAGGGAGGCTATATGCTCTGCATTGAAACTACCTTTCCGCAAGGAGATTATTGTTGTTGATAATGGGAGTTCCGATGGGTCATATGAAATCGCGCAAGAGTTAGCAAAACAAAACAGTTGTATTGTTTTAACTCAAGAACTCAGTCTCGGTGCTTTCTTTGCGTTTGAAAAAGCACTCAGTCTTTGCCAAGGTGAAGTCCTTGTCCAATTAGACGCAGACGACGTTTTCATAGACGACACAGTCTGCGAGCTTATCAATTATGTGCTACAGTCGCCCCTAGGGATCGCGTTTGCAAATACCCAACCTATGAATGCGGATTTGTCGCAACAAATAAGTATTCCATGGCGCTGGCCCAGATGTTCACGCGAGGACAATGTTTTGTGCGGTATGTTTGTTCGCAACCCTCGTGTGTTCAAAAAAAGAGATTTAATGCGTTCAAGAAAGCGCCACTTTGTTCAGGCTGCCATTGATTACAACATTTACGCACCCATACATTTAGTTTCCTACGGCACTCTCATAGACAGAATAGGTCTTTTATATAGAAAGCTAGAAAACTCACTTACGAGTCTATCTTTGCAGGTACAGAAAGACACAACACTTCAATTACTCAAATACAACCTTAACGACTTAGAAAACGCGAACGCTATCGACATTGTAGAAGTCATTAATGGGCGCTCACATATCTGCGAGAAAAAAACGAACATCAGTGTTTATTATAGGAAGCACTTGCAGATACCCCCAAACCTTTGGGCAACCTGTTCTGATGTGAAACTCTTAATAGACCCCTTTGTGTTTGAAATCGACCAAGCACAAAACCAAGCCTATCTTAACGAGAATCTTGCCGACCTTTCCAATAGACTCGTATGCACTCAACTCACGAGTCGACTTCAAAGTGGCGAGGACTTGAACCTAACACCTAAATTGTCCGTTTTACTTGGACTTGTTTCGCTTCCAAAGATAGTACCCCCCACCACCGACAACGCCAACACCTAAAACCCACCATACAAGATTCGACTTCGAACTCTTTTGTGATTGTGCAACAAGCGTGGGCTGTTGACGCGCTTCAAAAAGTGTGATTTCTGAACCAACAGGTTCTTCAGGTAAAACCTCTCCCGCCCGACCTTTAATCACAACCCCATCCTGTCCTAAATAATCAAGCAAAAAGTCATAACTTGTGCCTATATTTGCTGTCGGTACAAAGAACTGCGCTCGTTTGAAACTCTCAGTTGGAACGAGATCTTGCCAATTGGGGCGAGGTGCGTAAAACGAACTCCCACCAAATCGATTCACGAGCCACTGTGAGTACTCTTTCAATAGAGGCTCACCTTTTTGTTTGTATGTAGGGTTATATGTGAATATTCGAGTCGGAGTTCCATGCGCTCCATACCCAAAGCCAAAGTTCGTATAAAGCCAAGCAAGCGACACGAAAAAACTATAAGGATCGAGTCCGGGAATACTATCTGTTGGAGCGGTTCCCAATGTCGGTCTGCGAGTAATGTATGTTTTAAAGTAATTGATTATTCCACTCGAAAGCCCGCCTGTTGAGTTTGATTTCGGTTTGAACATATCGGAAATATTGCTGTCTGTTAAAGTAAAAGAGCCTCTACTACCTCCATTCCGCCATACGGTAACTAATGAGTTTATTTCTTTCATTTTTTCAACACACAAGTTGATAAACTCAATCGTCACAGTATCACTCCCTGCAAACATATGATGCTTTAGCACTTCATATATATACAACCCTAGCGACTGCTTGGGGTCATTAAATGTTTGAGAGACTGAGGGTCTTAAAAATATTCCAAAAACTATTTTTAGCTTTGTTAAAGATTCAGCTATTAAGGCTGCATTACTTTGGGGGTTTACATAATTGATTGCTGATGTAAAGTTCGCAGGTTCCGCATCGCTTTGTAGTGAAGCCATTCGTATAGCTAACATAATTAAGCCATCTAACCAATATTGTGGGTACTGTTGTGTCTGCAAACGTTCTTCAAAAAAAGTCGTATCTGAAAACTGATTCGTTAGATCGCTCGATATATCTTCGCGCATTATTTTTTTAGACGTAAGCCCTGCGTCATAAAATGCGGATTTTGGTGCAGGTTTTATAGCTTTATTTGCTTGGTATGAGAGTACGCTTTCTGTGAAGTTTGGGTCGTCTAGAAATATAAAAGGGTTTTCTGATTTTCTAAAATAGTCAACACCTAACCCACGACAACCATTTGAGCATGAAGCCACAGCGTCTATAAGTGTAGAATCCGCTCCATATGTATTCCCAAACAAAGAAGCCTCTTGCGCTGAACTTGGAACGCGAAGGTCTTGTATCGCTTTCGCCATAACTTGGTCTAAAGCGTAGACTGCTTGCGTTTTTGTGGCGACCGATTTATTAGTGTCACTCATAAAGCAAACATCAGGGTCGAAGTACCCTTTTTTTAAATTAATTAATTTGTTATACGTGAGCGTTAAGGTTGCTTCTTCTACATAAGACCTTAAATTAAGGTCTGTTTGTTTTGGAGTTAAAACACTTGTTAAATATGCGATAATTTCATCGCGTGTAGGGATTGATCCGTTTGGTCGCATAGTTAAAGACTCTCTTTCAAACGCTTGCTGTTTAT
>Ga0129333_10003963_pt1 | contig 13886 bp, 13 predicted proteins | sample CPB6_08_DNA_FD_94474 | JGI IMG/M metagenome (GOLD analysis project Ga0129333, IMG submission 94474) | Freshwater to marine salinity gradient microbial communities from Chesapeake Bay, USA - CPBay_Sum_0.6_0.8_DNA | ecosystem: Environmental > Aquatic > Marine > Coastal | place: USA: Chesapeake... | reverse complement strand
TCAATGCCAATCCTCAATGCCAATCCTCAATGTCAATGGGTTCCCATAATCCCGTGGATCCATAGATTGCTATCTGTAACAGGCAATACATAAGTATAAATTTTGCTTTGTTATAGTCAGCCCGTGGTTCACAAGTGTGGTGTGGGGTAAATGCAAAAGCGTTTTGGGAAGGTGCTCCTCCTCAATACAGTCGCGCTGTCGTGCTGTTTTTTGGGAGTAAGTAAAGCGATCGCTGATGAAAATTCTTCTGTGGTATCGGAAGATTTTAGTGAAACATTACAGCAATTAGACTCTGTAGGTTCTGTAGAATCTAATATGAGTCCAACTCTAGAAACAGACCTCAAATCAGAGTTAAGCACAGAATCTTTTAATCTAGATTCGTTCAATAATACCAATAACCTTGGTCAAGTTAACTCTGTCTTTCTCTTAAAGGATGTTTCCGCCACGGATTGGGCTTTTCAATCTTTAAAAAGTTTAGTCGAGAAATATAGCTGTGTTGCAGGCTATCCCGACGGTACTTTTAGAGGAAATCGTGCCCTGAGTCGCTATGAATTTGCAGCGGTTTTAGATTCTTGTTTACGACAAGTTGAAACTTTAATTAACAGTGATTCCGCTCCCTCCAAAGAAGATCTCGATGCTTTGGCTAGGCTTACACGGGATTTTGAACAGGAACTTGCCCAAATTAGTAGCCGTTTAGATAATTTAGAGTCCACGGTTTCTGCTTTAGAAGATAACCAATTTTCTACCACAACCAAGCTCAGTGGTCTGGTCTTTTTTAATTTGACCCATGCCCTTGCTGGTGGGAATGTCAAGGTTGAAACGGACGATTTAGATGTCCCTATCAGAAATGCGAGTCGAAGTCGAAATACGGATAATCTAGGTAATCCAGAAATCAGAACGAAAACGGATGATCCGGGCACAACCTTGAGTAACTTAATCTGGTTGACCCTCAATACTTCCTTTAGCGGCAAAGATAGTTTAGTCACCCAACTCGCCGTTGAAAACGGAAATTCTCCTGCCAATTCATTTGCTTCGGCGGGGCTCTTTAATACCTTTGGCGTTCCATTTATGGATCAAACCGCTGGAGTAGGTGGCGCAGATATTATTGTCCGAGAGCTATTTTATAGTTTTCCAGTAAACGATCGTTTGCAGTTAGTCGTGGGGCCCAGGGTCAATTGGTATCGATATTTTGATGGAAATGCTTACACTTTCTTTCTGAATGGTGCCGGCAGCTTTAACTCCATTGGTAGCACCCTATCGAATACCTTAGATCGAGGTGCAGGGGTAATTGGACTTTGGAACATTAACAAAAAACTGCAATTAAACTTTGGTTACCTTGGAGAAAGCACCGAATTCCTTCCCAATGGATTATTTAACACAGCCAACAATCCAAGCGACGGCTTATTTGGTGGTACGAATACGAGTACCGTCGAGTTAACCTATTCTCCGGTTAAAACCTTTAATGCTCGATTTTTGTACAACTATTCCCATCTGAACGCCCTCTTTGGAACTATTGGGGGTGCCATGGGTGAACCCATTTATGGGATTGCAGATAATGGAATTGGAGGGGGATTAACTGATTCTTGGGCGAACACATTTGGGGTGAATTTTGACTGGAGTATTAACAGTAGAATGGGGGTTTTTGGTCGGTATACCTATGCTAGTACCAATCTCGAACCCATTGACAAAAAGATTAACGCCCAATCTATTCAAGCCGGATTAGCGTTTAATGATGTGGGTAAAGAAGGTTCGAGAGCTACCTTCTCCTTTGTAGTTCCCTTTGATGTGTTAGACGGACGGAAATATCTGGCTGCTGGGGGTGGAAATGGGGGTACCCAGTACGAATTTGAAGCCAGCTACTATTATCCCCTGAGTAATAGCCTGGCCCTAGTTCCTTCCTTCTATACGATCGTCAACCCCAATAACTTTGACACGAACCCTGCCATTTATGTCTTTAACCTAAGAACTCAATTCAGTTTTTAGACCTTACAACATTATGGACACCGGTACTGTCAAAAAAACCTTGCTAAAGCATTGCTAAAGCACTTCTAAAACTGTGGAATAGGGAAAGATTCTGCCAAGAGCGGGAAAAATCTCTATTCCACAAATCTCTGTAAATACCATCCTTTAAGCCAGGATCTTTAAAATGAATCAAAGACCTTTCCACCTCTCCCGCCGTCAAATTATCCGAGGCATACTAGGGACTGCCGCCTTCGGCGTAACCGCAAAATTAGGGACAGCGTGCAGTTCCACACCCGAAAATACAACGGGGTCTGCACCTTCTACATCTGAAACAACAGCTAGCACGGCTCCCTTGATTGTGGGCTTTATCTATGTAGGAGCTAAAGATGATTTTGGCTATAACCAAGCCCATGCAGAAGGGGCAGCAGGCATCGCCAAAATATCGGGGGTTAAAATTGTAGAGCAAGCCAATGTACCGGAAACCAATGAGGTACAAGAGGCCATGCGAAGCATGATTGAACAGGACGGAGCCACCGTTATCTTTCCCACCTCATTTGGTTATTTTGATCCCCATGTTTTAAAAATGGCAGGAGAATTTCCAGATGTGCAGTTTCTTCATGCCGGAGGATTATATCAAGAAGGTGTTCATCCCAAAAACGTAGGAAGCTATTTTGGCTATATTGACGAGGCTCAATATATTGCAGGAATTGTCGCCGCCCATACCTCTAAAACCGGAAAATTAGGGTTTATCGCTGCCAAACCTATCCCCCAAGTTCTGCGTAATATTAATAGTTTTACCCTAGGCGCAAGAACTATTAAACCCGAAATCACTACCCAAGTTATTTTTACTGGAGATTGGGCAGAACCAGTCAAGGAAGCTGAATCGGCTAATAGCATGGCGGATCAAGGTATTGATGTTTTAACTAGCCATGTGGATAGCCCGAAAGTCATTGTTGAAACTGCTGAAAAACGGGGTATTTTCTCCTCCGGCTATCACGCTAGCCAAGCCTCATTAGCGCCGAAAGGATTTTTAACCGGAGCGGAGTGGGATTGGACTACCGTTTACACCAAATATGTGCAAATGATCCAAGAGGGCAAAACCTTAAAAGATGGTGGAATTCCTCACTTAGTTAGAGGCGGTTTTAAGGAAGGTTTCTTAAAACTAACACCCTATGGTGCTGCGGTCAGTGAAGCGGCTAAAACCGATGCGGAAGCAGCTAAAGCCAAGTTCCTTGAAGGCACAATGATCATTTATAAGGGAGGGCTTAAGGATAATAAGGGACAAGTGGTTATTCCAGAGGGTAAAGATTTAGCACAAACTGCCATCGAATTAGAACAAATGAATTGGCTAGTGGAAGGAGTAATAGGCAGCGTTGGTAGCTAGCGTTGGTAGCTAGGGTAAAAGTTTTTACAAACTAGCACGTTCCTGTTTACAGAATTCTGTGTGCAGGCTAGGACAAGAGGGTGTTTCCCCTCCCCAAAGACGAGGAAATGCCCTAATATCTACACCCTAATATCTACAACTCATTCACTAGATCTCTTGCACTAAAAGATCCAACACTAAAAGATCCAAAGGGAAGGAATTAAAAGGAAATCCTATGCTGATATTCAATCACAATCGATTAAAACTTTTAGAGGGGATTTGTCTCCCTTTGGGCGCAGTTTTAACCTCACTGATTTTATTTGGGTTGTTCTGTAGAATTGCCGGAGCAAATCCTTTTGCTGTTTATGGATCAATTTATAAAGCAGCCTTTGGATCGTGGAGTGCATTTCAAAATACCTTGCTGCGGGCTTCTCCCCTAATGTTAAGTGCGCTCTGTACCGCATTACCAGCCCGGTTAGGTTTAGTGATTATTGGCAATGAAGGAGCCTTAGTCATGGGCGGTTTAGGGGCCACAGTCATAGGTCTGTCCCTGAGTACAGCCCCTCCACCGATCGTCCAAATTGGGATGGCATTAGCAGGAATGATCGCAGGAGGATTGTGGATTGCTGCTGTGGGGGCATTAAAACACTATCGCTCTGTTAATGAAACCATTAGTAGTCTTTTAATGAATTACATTGCGATCGCTATTTTGAATCATTTAGTCAATGGCCCGATGAAGGATCCCAGTTCTTTAAATAAACCTTCTACCTTTCCGATTGCAGAAGTAAATATGCTGGGTACACTGCCGGGGACTAGAGTTCACTATGGATTAATTTACGGCTTAATTGCCTGCGGACTCGCCTATTTTCTCATTCAACGCACTACCTTTGGATTTGCGGCACGTACCGCTGGAGGTAATATTCGCGCTGCCTTAATTGCCGGACTTCCAGTGGGCAAACTAACCATGGCTATTTGTTTTTTAGCCGGTTCCTGCGCTGGTTTGGCGGGCATGGTAGAAGTCGCTGCGGTTCACGGTCGGGCGAATGAATCACTTAACTCTAACTATGGTTATGGGGGAATTTTAGTCGCCTTTATTGCCCGTCACAATCCCCTAGCTGCCACATTGGTTTCGATTTTATTAGGAGGAATTCTTGCCAGTGGCGGTATTTTACAACGAGCCCATGATTTACCTGATGCGACAGTTTTAGTGTTTCAAGGCTTAGTCTTTCTCGTGGTTCTATACAGTGAATCCCTGTATGGTAAAATTCCAATTTTCCAAGAGTCCGAAAAGCCAACTCCCAAAAAATTAGCAACTGCTTAATTAAGCACTACCGAGCTATTACCAAGCTCTGATTAGCAAACTACTACCACTATCAACTTAACAGGTAACTAGAATGACAACAGAAGCGATCGGTTGGATGGGGGTACCCTTAGGTATTATTGCCGGAACGTTGAGGGGAAGCGCTCCTTTCCTTTTTGTTAGTTTAGGGGAATGTTTGACCGAAAAAAGTGGTAAAATCAACCTAGGTTTAGAAGGGACACTTTTAACCGGAGCGATGAGTGCCTATGCCATTTCCTATCTTACGGGTTCGCCTTGGTTAGGAGTTTTGGTGGCGGGAACAGCAGGAATGCTTTTAGGGGCTATTCACGGTTGGCTTTGTCAACAACCAAAGGTCAACGATATTGCCGTTGGCATTGCCATGATTATTTTTGGCAGTGGCATTGCATTCTTTTTAGGTAAGCCCTTTATTCAACCCGCTGCGCCTAATTTACCTGCGATCGAGTTAGGCAATTGGAGTAATATTCCCCAAATTCAATCCGCTTTAAAAATCTGCCCTTTATTTTTCATTGGAGTAGCGATCGCTCCCCTAATGCAATGGTTTTTCCGATCTACCCGTTGGGGGTTACTGATTCGAGCGGTTGGCGATAGCCCGGATGCCTCATTAGCCATGGGGGTTTCTATTTTTAAGATTCGCATGATTAGTATCATTATCGGCAGCTTTCTTTCTGGAATTGGTGGTGCCTATCTTTCTCTCTTTTATCCGGGTAGTTGGACGGAGGGGATTTCCAGCGGTCAAGGTTTGATGGCCGTTGCTTTAGTCATTTTTGCGCGTTGGAATCCTATCCAATGTCTTTATGCTTCCTTGCTATTTGGTGGGGCTCAAGCGATCGGGCCCGCATTACAGGCAGCGGGGGTAGATTCCTATTATTATCTTTGGAATGCCTCGCCCTACATTTTAACCCTAGGGATTATGATTATCACCTGCTCTCCCAAGAAAACCCTATCCGGCGTTCCCGGCGCTTTAGGCAAGGAATCTTAGCCAAGAATCCTAACTTTGAGCATTTTTACTCAATTATCTCTCCCTTAGAAATATGACTGGTACCTTAAAACTGGCTGTCAACGGTGGACTAATGAGAGGTTTACAAGATAATCCAAACCTTTTAGAGGTCAACGCTACATTCATTACTGAAGCTGAAACCAAGCCTATTTATCGTTTATTTTCCATTAACGATCGTCACCCCGCTATGTTAAGGGTAGAAACCGGAGGACAGGCGATCGCGGTGGAGATCTGGGCTGTTCCCTTAGCCGGATTGGGACTTGTTTTAACTAAAGAACCACCCGGTTTATGTATTGGAAAGGTACAGCTTTCGGACGGTGAAGAAGTGTTAGGAGTTTTGGGGGAATCAATCTGCTGTGAACAGGGAAAAGAAATTACTGAATATGGTGGCTGGCGTAATTATCTAAAAACACTTTAATCCAAACTGAATCAAATTCAATCCCCATCTATTAGGAGGTAATTCCCATGACTTGTTTTGTTGAGTCCGATCCCTATCCCTACCCATACAACGGTGATTTCCATCCCAAAAATACAGTTCTAATCATTATTGATATGCAAACTGATTTTTGTGGTATTGGGGGTTATGTTGATAAAATGGGCTACGATTTATCCCTAACCCGTGCCCCCATCGAACCCATTAAACGGCTGCTAGGGGTGATGCGAAGTAAAGGGTTTTCAATTATTCATACCCGTGAAGGACATCGCCCCGACTTAGCAGATTTACCAGAAAATAAACAATGGCGTAGTCGCCGTATTGGGGCAGGTATTGGCGATGCGGGGCCCTGTGGCAGAATTTTAGTGAGGGGAGAACCAGGCTGGGAAATTATCCCTGATCTTGCTCCCTTGCCTGGAGAAAGTATCATTGATAAACCTGGCAAAGGTTCATTCTATGCCACAGATTTGGACTTGATTCTGAAGTCTAAAGGCATTCAAAATATTATTTTAACTGGCATCACCACGGATGTTTGTGTGCATACCACTATGAGAGATGCAAACGATCGTGGCTACGAATGTTTATTGCTTTCAGATTGTACCGGCGCAACGGATTACGGTAATCATTTAGCTGCTTTGCAGATGATTAAAATGCAGGGTGGAGTCTTTGGTGCGGTGGCGGACTCTAATGCAGTGATCAAAACCATTGAAGAAAATTTTAGTACCCTTTAATTTCTTTCAAAGTGCAAGGAAAGTGGCATGAACTCAATAAACTCAATAAACTCAATCAACTCAATCAACTAAATTTTACCCATCTTGACTACCCGTTTTGAGATCTGAAATTACTACCTTCTAAAAGGAGCCTAACATGACAGCAACCCTTACCACTCCGACCCTCACAACAGTGGATAAACCAGCAGATCTTAAAGTAGTCAATATGTCAAAACATTTTGATCATTTGATCGCCCTCGATAATGTTTCTTTGCATCTTAAACCGGGCACTTTTCATGCCCTATTGGGTGAAAATGGAGCAGGTAAAAGTACCTTAGTGAAGTGTATTATGGGTTTTTATCATCCTACCCATGGTGAGATCTTTATTGATCAGCAATTACGATCGATTCATACCCCTAGGGATGCTCATCATTACGGGATCGGCATGGTTTATCAACATTTTACATCGGTTCCCTCCATGACCGTTGCTGAAAACTTAGTCTTATCTCGATTTGATAGTCCGAATCTGATTAATTGGAAAAAGGAACTCAAAGATCTCAGTGACTTTATGGAAGCTGCGCCCTTCCATGTACCCTTAAATTTACCCATCGCTGAATTAGCAGCCGGACAAAAACAGAAACTAGAAATTCTCAAACAACTCTATCTCAAAAGTCGAATCTTAATTTTAGATGAACCCACCTCAGTTTTAACCCCCCAAGAGGCAGACGAAGTTTTGGGGCTACTCAGAGAAGAAGTAACTGATGGACATTTAACCGTCTTAATGATCAGTCATAAATTCCGGGAAGTGATGACCTTCGCTGATGAAATTACGGTACTGCGAAAAGGCAAATTGGCGGGTCATGGTTTAGTTAAAAACTTAACCGTTTCCGACATGAGCCAAATGATGATGGGGGAACAGAAAGAAGCCGAACAACTGGAAAAAATATTCCATGAAGATCGGGTTCCGGTCTTAGAAGTCAAAAATATTGATGCAAACAAGGATAATGGATTACCAGCGGTTGAGGGTATTAACTTAACAGTGCATAAAGGCGAAATTGTGGGGATTGCAGGGGTCAGCGGCAATGGTCAACGGGAACTCGTAGAAGTTTTAGCAGGCCAACGCCTAGCCACCCACGGAGATTTATTAATTAACGGTGAACCCTATCGCGCTACCCGCGCAGAAATGTTTCGTCATAAGGTGTTTGCCCTCCCGGAAGAACCCCTACGCAATGCCTGTGTACCCCACATGAGCGTAGCGGAAAATATGGCTCTACGCACCTTCGATCGTCCCCCCCAATCAAAAGGGGGGTGGTTATTAATCTTAAAGGCCATTCAAGAGGCAGCTAAGACTTTAATTCAGACCTTTTCTGTTAAAACTCCCTCTCCAGATACTCCCATTAGTAACCTCTCTGGGGGGAATGTGCAAAGAGCAGTTTTAGGCAGAGAATTATCCTCTGATTCCATCAACTTATTAATTGCCGCCAATCCTTGTTTTGGATTAGACTTTGCAGCGGTTGACTTTATCCATAGCCAAATTGTAGCAGCCCGTAATCGAGGGGTAGCAGTCTTATTAGTCAGTGAAGATTTGGATGAATTATTGAAGTTATCCGATCGAATCTTAGTGATGAGTGAGGGCAAGGTTGTCTATGAAAGTACGATCGCTCAAGTGGATATTGTGGAACTGGGCAAACGCATGGCTGGTCATTAATGGATCTGAATAAAACTTGAGAATCAAAGTTTAGGGACAATCACAAAATTAGCAGCAGGTACCTCAAATGGTTTTAATTTCGGCCCAACCCTATGACTATGAATTTCCTAGCTTTAAAAACATTGCCCTGCTGATTATTGATATGCAACGGGATTTTTTGGAACCGGGTGGCTTTGGGGATGCCCTAGGAAATGATGTTAGTCAACTTCAGGGTATTGTACCCGCCATTCAACAATTGTTACAGGCATTTCGCCAGCACAATTTACCGGTCTTTCACACGATCGAGGGGCATCATCCAGATTTATCAGATTGTCCTGCTTCTAAACTGAACCGGGGAAAAGGCAGTCTTAAAATTGGCGATCCGGGACCTATGGGCAGGATTTTAATTTTAGGAGAACCTGGTAATAACATTATTCCAGAATTGCAACCCTTAGACACTGAAGTTGTCATCACAAAACCAGGCAAAGGAGCCTTCTATGGGACAAATTTTGATTCCCTATTACGGCAACAAGGCATTACCCATCTGATGATTACGGGAGTCACGACGGAGGTCTGTGTACAAACCACAATGCGAGAAGCGAACGATCGCGGTTATGAGTGTTTACTGGTGGAAGATGGAACCGCGAGTTATTTTCCCGAATTTAAGCAATCTACCCTAGCAATGGTGACTGCCCAAGGCGGCATTGTGGGATGGACAGCCTCTTCCACGGCAATTTTGCAAGCCTTTAACCTGGCATCCTAGGTGAGGGAATCCTAAACTAGGGAATCATGGTCTAGAATTGCCGCCGACTAAAAATTAACAGGGCGATCGCTAAAATGAGTACCGTATACAAACAGCCATAACCCGCATTGATCGCCAGGGTTGCACCATCCGGTAGGGCATTATAAATGGCTAAATCTCGGTAATTAAGGCGAGACAGATCCGGTAAAACTAAATATAAATATTTAGCAAATTGTTGTAAACTGGCATTTTGGGTGAGTTCAATCAAGCGAACTAAATCTTGGCTAAATTGTCCCACTAAAAAAATGGCTAAAGTCAGTAGGGTTGCCAAAAGGGAACTGGTGGATACTCCAAATAAAATTGCAACCGCAACCACAAGAGAAAGTTGCAAAATTAAAAATAGATTCGTAATAACGATCGCTAAAGGGGGATAGGAAATGCCCTTAAAAGATAAGATCCCCATGTAGATCAACGTCATAGCGGCCACTAAGAGGCTAATCACCGCAGACAGCCCTAGGTGTTTGCCAATAATTAATTCGCTACGGCTCACGGGTTTAGCCAGCAGAACAATGACCGTCCGTTTTTCAATTTCCTTATTAATTAAATTTGTTCCCACAAAAATGGTCACCATCAACCCCAGCAACGCAATGCTAGCTAGACCCAAATCCAGAAAAATTTTGTCCGCAGCGATGGAGGCTACTTCTGGTAGAATTTGCGCTGCTAACAACAGAAAGATCGCAAAAGCTCCCACCAGATACAAAACCCGATCGCGGATCACTTCCCGGAAAACATTCTGAGCGATGACACTGATTCGGAATGGATTCATAGTTTCAAAGATTTTACTTTTGCTAAATCAACAATCGTAGGATGGTTAGCGATAGCATAACCTATCCCAGCGTCGGCCAGATCGTAAAGGGACACAGGCTCCGCTTCATCTTGCCACAAGATTGGCATACTTAAAGTATTAAAACAGAACGATCGTCCAGGCACTCCGTTCCCAGAGAACCGTCTTAAGGAGTATCACGGATCGGTCTATTAGGAGGAATATCTATGAAATCCATTTACTTAAGCCCCATTCCCGCACTCTTGCTGTTACTAGGTGTGGGCATCAACTCCCCTAGTTATGCTACCCCGCTGACTTTAAACGATCTGCCGGTCACCATAATGGGTACAACGGGCGGCGAAGTTTCTAATTCCTGCGGCAATATTCCAGTCGTGCCTCATCTGGAGCTAAGCTTGGATAGTGCCAGTAGCCTTAATATCTCTGTGAATACCACAGCGGATGCTATTCTTTGGATTGACGGCCCTTCCGACTTTTGTGTTTTACGAGATGCCGCTACCAATCAACTCGATACCTCAGGATTTTGGCCAGAAGGGCTTTATAAACTTTACGTGGGCGATCGTCAAGGCACTACACAATTGCCTTTTTCCATGACCGTCTCGAAATAAAGTCCCGTAAAGTCCAAATGAAGTCCAAATGAAGTTCAAGACCAGCGAAGTCCAATAAAATTCTGATCAGCAATCAATCTGATGATCTTGCTCCTCTGACAGTTCCCCTCTAAAATGACCCTAACTCAGAGGGAGAGAGATCCGCCTATGTCTCAGTCTGTCAAGGCCGCAGCAGTATCCCCCCAAACCACCGATCGTCCTGTGGATGTGGCCTTAAGGGATATTACCAAACTCTACAATGGGGAGCCCGCTGTTTCAGGGGTTAATCTAGAAATTGAGCGCGGTGAATTTTTCAGCATTTTAGGCCCCTCCGGTTGTGGCAAAACGACGACCCTCCGGCTGATTGGCGGATTTGAACAACCCAGTAGTGGTGATGTTTTCATTCGCGGCGACAATATGAGCCGCACGCCCCCCTATCGTCGTCCCGTCAATACAGTTTTTCAGAGTTATGCCCTCTTTGGCCACATGACGGTGGCGGAAAATGTAGCCTTTGGCTTAAAAGTTAAAAATTGTCCTGCCCCAGAGTGCGAAGATCGGGTACGCCATGCCCTGCATCTGGTGCAGATGGAGCGTATGAGTAGTCGTTATCCCAATCAACTGTCCGGCGGGCAGCAGCAACGGGTCGCTTTAGCCAGAGCCTTGGTCAATCGTCCAGCGGTGTTGCTGTTAGATGAACCGTTGGGCGCTTTAGATCTAAAACTGCGTAAAGAAATGCAGATGGAATTAAGCACCCTACACCGAGAACTGGGGCTAACCTTTGTTATGGTTACCCATGATCAGGAAGAAGCACTGAGTTTGTCCGATCGCATTGCGGTGATGAATCAGGGCTATGTGGAACAGATTGGTTCCCCCCGCGCCATTTACGATCGTCCTCAAACGCCTTTTGTGGCAGACTTTATTGGAGATACTAACTTGCTCCAGGGTCAGGCAAAACTAGAGGATGACCGCAGTGCGATCGTCACGACGAGCAGTGGTTTGTGTATCGTGGTGGAATCTTCGGAAGACCCCCTGCCAGGCCTATCGAACGATCGCTCCGTGATGTTTAGTATCCGTCCCGAAAAAATTCGACTGAGCCTTACCCCCCCAGATAATATGGCAAATTGCTTCCAAGGAACCCTACAACAGGTTATGTATTTAGGGACTCATCAGCAGTGTATTGTGCAACTATTGAGTGGGGAGCAGTTGGTGGTGCGTCAATCGGAAGGGGGGAGTAGTTTGAGCGAATCAGCACCCGTTTATGCGTCTTGGCTCCCCCAAGAGGGGCTGATGCTGTCGGCTGCGCCCGTTCAGAGAAACTAGGACAGATAGCTTAACAATCAGATAGCTTAACAATAACGGCTGAGAATTATGGGCGCTTTCTTGTCTTCAGAATCTTCAGAATCTTCAGGTCAGATGAAACCTCGATCGCGCCGATTTCGTGGGAGTCGCCGTCGTTTTCTCCAGACGAGTAGTTTTGCCTTAATGGGGCTTGCTTTTTCCGGGTGTGTAAGGATGCGCGGTGGTTTTCAGCGTCCCCCTGCTCCCACCCTAAACAATAGCAATCGACTCTATATTTATACGTGGGCGGGCTATGTGGATGAGGAACTGACCCGGCGGTTTACCGAGGATACGGGTCTGGAAGTGATGGTGGATATTTACGACTCCAACGAAACCATGTTAGCCAAACTCCAGGCGGGGGGCGGAGATAATTACAGCATCATTTACCCCTCCGACTATATGGTGCGGAAAATGATCCAGTTGGATTTATTACTGCCTCTCGAACACGATCGCTTGGAGCGTTTAGATGAACTGTTCCCTAAGTATCAAAATCCCGCCTACGATCCGGGCAATCGTTATACCCTGCCCATCAGTTGGGGAACGACGGGCTTAATTTATCATAAGCGGTTCATACCTAGTCCCCCCACGGACTGGCCCGATCTCTGGAGTAACCCGAAGGCACTTCCCCGTCGAATTACCATGCTCAATGATGTGCGGGAAACGCTGGGGGCAATTCTCAAGGGATTAGGCTATTCCTACAATACGGAAGATCCCAAGGCGATCGCAGAAGCCTATGAGGTGTTATTGAAACTCAAACCAGCCATTGCCACCTTCACCACAGATGCTTGGCGAGATCAACTGATTGCGGGAGATTTGTGGATCTCCATGGCTTACTCGGTGGATGCGGGTACAGCCATTGAAGAAAGTAAAGACTTGGCCTATGTGGTGCCTAAAAGTGGATCTTCTCTTTGGACGGATGTGCTGGCTATTCCTAAACGGGCTCCCAATGTGGATGCGGCCTATGCCTGGATGAATTTTATGGCGGATCCAGAAGTTGCGGCTCCGTTGATGCAACGGCTCTTTTTTGCAACACCCAGCCGGGCCGCATACGATCGGTTGCCAGCGGATTTTCGGAACGATAGTACGCTGTTTCCACCGACAGATATTTTAGAAAAATGTGAAAGTATTGTGCCTCTGGAGCTACCCATTGCCCAACTTTACGATCGATATTGGACTCAATTAACCAGTAGTTAAGCTAACGGAAATTCACACCGATAGCCTCTATTAGCCTGCTGACCAACTTGCGGAAATACAGTACTCGTATAAGGCTTTATTACAATTCCGTTTTCTAACAATCTCAGAACGAATTTTTGAGTAACCCAGAAGCCGCATGGAATCAGAAAGCAAAGCTGCTGTATCGACCATATTACCGAAAAAAGTTGAGTTGCCAACAATATAGTGAAGTTCAGATCCATTTTTCAAAATAGATCGAATTGAACTCAAATGTAAATGCATATCATGAAAATATTTCAAAACGTAAGTTGCCAAAATATGTGAATTTTTTCCCTCGGACATATGTATTTTTTCTACAGTCGAGAAGATTTTCTCTGGTAAGGCTTTTTCTTCTATTGTCCAAGAGTTCAGACGGCTAGTTGCAATTCCCCAAGTTCCACCAATAGCCAACCAATCTAGTTCACCTGCTTCCTTTGCCTGATCTATAAATTTTGTCCAGTACATATATGGACGAAGTTCACGAATATAACTGATTCGATTTGGATAAGGAGGCGAAGTTATCACCTTGTTGATCTTAAGGTTACCTAGATTAATTATATTTCGAGAATCTACTTTGAGTACCTTAGCACTGCCAATAATATTTGGCTCGGCAGCTTTGAGGATAAATTCAAGAATAGTTAAAAAAACTCCTTCTATACATTCAATTTTATA
>Ga0129333_10003962_pt1 | contig 13886 bp, 12 predicted proteins | sample CPB6_08_DNA_FD_94474 | JGI IMG/M metagenome (GOLD analysis project Ga0129333, IMG submission 94474) | Freshwater to marine salinity gradient microbial communities from Chesapeake Bay, USA - CPBay_Sum_0.6_0.8_DNA | ecosystem: Environmental > Aquatic > Marine > Coastal | place: USA: Chesapeake... | reverse complement strand
CGAGGGCGCCCAACGTGCGGTATCAAAGACTTCGCGCAGTACTTCAACCGACACCGGGTCCGGGAGAAAGTCTCGGATCGAACGGCGTCCGCGGACGGCTTCGGTGACATTCATGGTTATGACCAAAGAATGAAAAGGTGGTGGAGGCGGCGGGAATCGAACCCGCGTCCGCAAGCCCTAGACTTCAGGATCTACGCGCGTAGCTCTCTCATTGGATCTCACCTTACGCTACCCGAGGAGCAGGGAAGACGCTCGGCCAGCAGACGGTGACTCTTAACGGCGCTGCCCCGTCGCACGGCAGTCCGCGATCTCATGAGCGCGTCCCCTGATTCGGTGTCATGAGCACCAGCCGGTCAGAGGTTAGGCGGGATTAAGCCGCCAGAGCGTAGTTGTCGTCGTTGGCAACTGTGTGTTTGCAGCAAAGTTTAGCGAGGTTCACTGCACCTCGGCACGCCCCTGAAGGTTCGCAACCCACGTCAAAACCGGTCGCCCCCTTCAAGATGTGCTGCGGAGTCTACCCTAAACCGAAGGTTCGCGTTGGCGGCGCAAAGTTGGCGGTGTAAAGGCGTAAACGATCGTCGCCGGGTCGCATGGGGACAACGCCCCCGGTCACAACTTGGAAAACTCTCGCCATGAGACCCGACAGTCGCAAACGCCGCTCCGCAGGGGGCGGCATCGCACAGCTGCCCTGGAGTGCGGTGAGCAACCCGTTCTCAGCCCTCGAGGTGTTGTCGGCGGATCAGATCGAGGCGATCCATCTGACCTCGCTGCGAATGCTCGAGGAGATCGGCGTGGAGCTGATGTCGCCGGCAGCCCGATCGCTACTGCGATCCCGAGGCGCAAGCGTCGATGAGTCGACCGGCGTGGTCAAAATGGATCGCGCGCTCATCGACTGGGCGCTCGGCGAGGTGCCGCGGTCTTTCACGCTGACCTCGCGCAACCCGCGCAAGCAGCTCGTCATCGGTGGGCGCAATGTTGCGTTCGGACTCGTCGCCGGTCCGCCGTTCGTGCACGACTTCGAGCGTGGTCGTCGCGCGGGCAACTACGCCGACTACTGCGATTTCATTCGTCTTGCACACTACTTTAACGCGATCCATCTGATCGGCAATCAGGTATGTGCGCCGGTGGAGTTACCGGCCAACTCGCGTCATCTCGATGCGTATCGTGCCAATATCCTGTACTCGGATCTGGCCTATCACTGCACGGCGATCGGTGCAGGACGAGCGCTCGATGGCATCGAGATGATGGCGATATCGCGCGGCATGACCCCCGAGCAGATGGCCGCGAGCCCGGGCGTGCTGACGATCATTTCGGTCAATAGTCCGCGACGTTTCGATGAGGCGATGGCCGAGGGTCTGATGGCCATGGCGCAACACGGACAGCCCGTGGTGGTGACGCCTTTTACTTTGATGGGCGCCATGGCGCCGGTGTCGCTCGCCGGCGCCCTCGCGCAGCAGAACGCCGAGGTGTTGTTTGGTCTCGTGCTCGCGCAGGCGGTTCGACCGGGTACGCCCGTCATGTACGGGGCGTTCACCTCGAACGTCGACATGCGCTCGGGCGCGCCGGCGTTCGGGACGCCGGAGAACACCAAGGCGAATATCGCGAGTGGACAGCTCGCAAGGCGCTATGGTCTGCCGTATCGCACCTCGAACGCGAGTGCTTCGAACGTCGCCGATGCGCAGGGTGCGTACGAAACGCAGATGTCATTGTGGGGAGCGATTCTCGGGCACGGTAATCTGATTTATCACGCTGCCGGTTGGCAGGAAGGGGGGCTCGTCGCTTCCTTCGAAAAACTGGTGCTCGACGTCGAGATGCTGCAAATGATGATCGAGTTCCTGAAGCCGATCGTCGTCGATGAGGCCGAGTTGGGTCTCGCCGCGCAGCGCGAGGTCGCACCGGGTGGTCATTTCTTTGGCGCCGCCCACACCATGCAGCGCTACGAAAACGCGTTTTACCAACCACTCGTTTCGAGTTGGCAGAGCTACGAAAATTGGCAGGCGAGCGGTGGCAAAGACGCCACCCAGCGGGCGACGGCGGTGTGGAAGAGGGCACTAGCCGATTACACGGCACCCGACCTCGAACCGGCCGTGCGCGAAGAGCTCGACGCCTACGTTGCCCGACGTCGCGAGGCGATCGGCGCCGGTGAGCCCTGAGCTCAGCGCCGCGGTCGTTGGGTGATCAGCGTGGCAGCGCTGCCGGACGTCATGCGCGCGCCCTCAGGGTCGAAGAGTGGCTGCGGTTGCAGCGTGGCTTTGCGCATCTGCCCGAGGATTTCGATGGTCCAACCCTCAAGCTCGTCGGCGAATTCTCGCGGCACGTAACCCATGGCGACCGAAAGTTTCGAGCCGTGGGCGTAACCGCCCGAGGTGACCCAACCGCAGACCTTGCCATCGCGCCAGATCGGTTCATCGCCGATCACGTCCGCCTTCGCGGCATCGACGATGAAACACCGGAGGCGTAAACGACCGCCCGACTCGCGTTCGCGAATGGCTGCGTCTTTGCCAATGAAATCGGCAGCCTTCTCGAGCGCGACGAAGCGACCGAGGCCGGCTTCCAGCGGGCCGTAGATCGGTCGATACTCTCGAGCCCAAGATCCGTAGGCTTTCTCGAGTCGCAGCGAATTGAGCGCTCGCGAACCGAAAAGGCGAATGCCATGCGTCGCGCCGGCATTCATCAGAGCTTCAAAGATATGCAGCTGGTACGAGGGCGAGCACCAAAGTTCGTAGCCGAGATCACCCGTGTAGCTCACGCGTCCGACGAGTGCCGAAGCCATGCCGACGGGAATGCGGCGGATATCCATGAACTTGAAGGCCTGCGGGGAGAGATCGGCGGTGGTGACGGCGGCGAGCACGTCGCGGGCGCGCGGTCCGGCGATCGCAAGACCGCAAAGGTCGGTGCCAAGAGGGCTGACGCGGACCGAATCATCGCGCGGCAAAGACTGCTGAAACCAGCGCATGTGGTAGTCCTCGGCGACGCCAGAGCCGATGATCATGTAGCCCTCGTGACCGAGATTGGCGAGCGTGAAATCACCGATCAATTTGCCGTCGTGCTTGAGCATCGGCGCGAGCGTCATACGTCCGGGGGCGGGCAGGCGGCAGGCGAGCATTCGATCCAGCCACTCGGCAGCACCTCGGCCACTTACCGCGTATTTGGCGAAGCTCGTGGTTTCCATCAGCCCCACGCGCTCGCGCACGCTGCGCACTTCGGCGGCGACCGTGTCGAAGTCGGTCGAGCGATACCAGCTGAACTCGTCGCGCAGTTCGGCTGGCGCGTACCACAGCGGCACCTCGAGACCCGCCATCGCTCCGAACTGCGCGCCGTGTGCGGCAAGACGGTCGTAGATCGGTGAGGTCTTGAGCGGGCGACCTGCCGGCAGTTCTTCGTTCGGGAAGCGGATCGAGAAGCGCCGCGCGTAGTTCTCGCGCACCTTCGCGTTGGTGTACGCCTTGCTCGCCCAATCGCCGAAACGCGCGACATCCATCGCCCAGACGTCCATACCCGGGTCGCCGTGGATCATCCACTGCGCAAGCGCGAGGCCGACGCCGCCGCCCTGGCTGAAGCCTGCCATCACGCCACAGGCACACCAATAACCCTCGAGCCCACGCACCGGACCAATCAGCGGATTGCCATCGGGCGCGAACGTGAACGGTCCATTGACGATTTTTTTGATGCCGGCGTTCTGGAAGGCGGGGAAATGTTTGAACCCGACCTCGAGAGAGGGGGCGATACGGTCGATGTCGGGCTGCAGCAGCTCGTGGCCGAACGACCAGGGCGTTTCATGCTCTGACCACGGCTTGCAGGCTTTTTCGTAGGTGCCCATGAGCATGCCGCCGCGCTCCTGGCGCAGATAGAGCTCTCCATCGAAGTCGATGGCATGGAGCACTTCTTTGCCCGTCGAGCGGTTGATCGCCGCGACCTCGGGCATGTCTTCGGTAATGAGGTACATGTGCTCCATCGCGAGCACCGGATGCTCGCGGCCGACCATGCGACCAATCTCGCGCGCCCAGAGACCTCCTGCGTTCACCACGTGCGGCGTGTGAATCTCGCCCTTGTTGGTGATCACCCGCCAGGTCTTATCCGGTAACTGAACGAGCTCTTCCACTTTGGTGAAACGCTCGATGCTCGCGCCGAGTTTGCGCGCCGCCTTGGCGTAGGCCTGCGTCGTGCCCGATGGGTCGAGATGACCATCGACCACGGTCTCGAGTGCGCCAACGAAGCACGAGGGGTCGAGCAAGGGCATGAGCTCATGAGCGCGCTCGGGCGTGATGATCTTGGCCTCGATGCCGAGGTAACGCCCTTTTGCCACCACGCTTTTCAGCCAATCGAAGCGTGCCTCGGTCGCGGCGAGCAAAACGCCGCCGGTGAGGTGCAAGCTCGTCGGTTGACCCGAGAGCTCCTCGATTTCTTTGTACAAGTCGATCGTGTACTTCTGCAGTTTGGCGACGTTCGGATCGCCATTGATGGTGTGCATGCCCCCCGCCGCGTGCCAGGTCGACCCCGAGGTCAGCTCGTCTCGCTCGAGCAGGACGGCGTCGGTCCAGCCGAACTTGGCGAGATGGTAAAGAACCGAGCAGCCGACGACGCCGCCACCGATGACAACAGCCTGAGCATGGGTACGCATGACCGGTGATCGTCTTCAGGCTACCGTGGCAGGTGTTGTATAAAGCCGACGTCACCATGCGTGACGACGACATCCTTCATGCCCGACATTTGGCAAAAATAATCGTCTCCATGCAGCACGCAACAAGCCTTCCGATCGCCAGCACCGAGCCGATCCGCATGGCGTTTTTGCTGGTGCCCGAGTTTCCGATGCTGGCGTTCGCCTCGGCACTCGAACCCTTGCGCGTGGCGAACCGGATGGCCAAGAAAGCGCTTTTCGAATGGCGCCTCGTGACGCTTGATGGTCGGCCGGTCACGGCCAGCAATGGCATCGCCATCACGCCGCACGAGTCGCTCGAGTCGCTCGAGCGCCCCGACATTCTCGTGGTGTGTGCGGGTCTCGAACCCCTGCAGTTCGGGCGCAGTCACAAGATCCATCACCATCTGCGGCGCATCGCGCTGCACGGCTCGATGATCGGTGGCATCAGCTCGGCCGCTTTTTTGCTGGCCGATGCGGGCCTGCTGAACGAGCGACGGGCAACGGTGCATTGGGAATATGCCGAACTTTTTCGACAACGTTTTCCGAGCGTGCGGCTGTCGCGCGCGCTGTACGTCTTCGATCAGGACATTTTCACCTGCTCGGGAGGCACGGCAGCGCTCGACACCATGTCGTACTTCATCGGTCAAAAATTCGGTCCGCAGCTCGCGCATACGGTCGCCGAGCAGTTCATTCATCCGCGCATTCGTGGCGATGCGGAAGAGCAGCGCGCCGAGGTTCAGGATCGCTACGCGATCGCGAGTGCGCGTCTCGCCAAAGCCATCGAGCTGATGGAGTCGGCACTCGACGTACCGCTGTCGCTACGCGAGATCGCAAAAAAAGTCGGCGTATCGGCGCGTCAGGTGGAGCGTCTGTTTGCCGAGGAACTGCGGCTCGCGCCGACGGCTTTTTATCGCCAACGCCGCCTCGAGCGAGCACGTTCGCTGTTGCGACAGACCTTGCAGCCGGTGCGCGACGTCGCACTCGAGAGCGGCTTCGGTTCCACGGCCCACTTGAGCCGCGCGTATCGAAAGGCGTTCGGCTGCACGCCTACCGAAGAGCGCGCGCGCTCGCGCGGCCGCGCGCGTTAGCCGCGACGCAATAACCGCGACTTGTCGCGCGCCCAGTCACGCTCTTTTTCGGTGGCGCGCTTGTCGTGTTGCTGCTTGCCTTTGGCGAGTCCGATGCGCAGCTTCGCGCGGCCGCGATCCCAGTGCAGATCGAGCGGCACGATGGTGTAGCCCTTGCGCTCCACTGCGCCCACGAGATGAGAAATCTCGCGCCGGTTGAGCAACAACTTGCGCGTTCGCGTCGGTTCGGCGTGCACGTGCGTCGAGGTGGTTTTGAGCGGGGTGATGTGCGCACCCGTCAGGAACACTTCACCGTTGCGGAGAAACACGTAGGCCTCGGTGACTTGTGCCTTGCCGGCGCGCAGTGCTTTCACTTCCCAGCCCTCGAGCACGAGCCCGGCGTCGTAGCGTTCCTCGATGAAATAATCGAAGCGCGCACGACGATTCTCGGCGATCAGCCGAGGCGCCTCGGAGGCTTTTTGCGGGGCTTTGGAGTCGGGCTTTTTCACTGGCGGCTATCCTTTCGGCGTCATTCTACAGTCCAGTCACCACAGCCCGCGTAGAATGCGACCCATGCGTGAAGTGACCCGATCGGCGCTCGTGCCCTTGCCGGCGGAGCGGCTATACGCGCTCATCGTCGACATCGAACGTTATCCCGAATTCGTGCCGGGATGCACCCTCGCGCGGATCGAGCAGCAGGGCGAGCAGGAGGTGGTGGCGACACTCGGTGTGCGCCGCGGCGGACTCGACGCCGAGTTCACCACGCGCAACACGCTCGAGCCCGGCCGCTCGGTCACCATGCGACTCGTGCGCGGGCCGTTCAAGTCGCTCGAGGGCATTTGGACGCTGCGCCCGCTCGGCGATGCCGGTTGCGAGGTCAGTCTGCGTCTGCGCTTCGAATTTGCCAATCGACTCGCGGGTGCGATGTTCTCGTCGGTCTTCGAGGACACGGCGAAATCGCTCGTCGACGCCTTCGTGGCACGGGCACGCAGCCTAGCCGCGGGTCAATGATGCGCTGCGCCTTTGCCACTGCGCTGGTCGAATGGCAGGGCGAGATCGGGCTCGAGCTGCCGGACGGCGCGACAGCAGCCGAGGCGTTGCAAGTTGCGCGCTCGCAGATCGAGGCGCAACTCGCGGGGCAAGGCGTGATGTCTTCGAAGGCCTGGCTAGCGTCCTGGGAGCATGCGCCGATCGGTATCTTCGGCGAGGCTTGCGAGCGCGATCAAATATTACGGAATGGCGATCGGGTCGAGCTGTATCGACCGTTGGCGGTGGACCCGAAAGCGGCGCGTCGCGCGCGCGCCAAAGAGGCGCAAACCGAAAAGGGTCGAAACCCGCTTACCGCAAAACCGCGCAAGCGCTAGCGCTTGCGCTCAGGGTCCGCTGGAGGTCGGCGCGCCATCGTTTTCGATCCGACTGACTTTGTCGTCGGCGAAGTAGATGGTCAGTCGTTGGCGCGTGGGTTTGTCACCCTTGCCGAGATCGAGGGAGTAGAGATAGTCCCAACGATCGCGATCGAAAGCGTCTGGCAGCATCGGCGTGCCGAGCAGGAAGCGAACCTGCGCGCGGGTCATCCCTTCCTTGACCTGCACCACTTGGCGCGCATCGAGGAAGTTTCCTTGTTGTACCGTCATGCGGTAGACGCAGCCCCCCAGAAAGACCGACCCGGCGAGCAGGCCGAGAACCAACGAGCGGGAAAATGGCAGGCGCGAGGCGGCTTGGAACATAATCGCGATTCTAACCGAAAGGGCGGGGTTCGACGTGGAAGGCAACGATCTGCGCAAGGCGGGACTGAAGGTGACGCTGCCTCGCGTCAAGATTCTCGAGATTCTCGAGCACAGTGGGACTCGCCACCTGTCGGCCGAGGACATCTATCGCAAGCTCGTCGATACCCGCGAGGACATCGGGCTTGCCACGGTGTATCGCGTGCTCACTCAGTTTGAGGCGGCGGGCCTCGTCACGCGCCATCACTTCGCCGATGGCATGGCGGTGTTCGAGCTCAACGCCGGGGCGCACCACGATCACATCCTGTGCCTCGACTGCGGTCGGGTGGAGGAGTTCGTCGATGCCGGGATCGAGGAGCGTCAGACCGCCGTAGCGGACAAATTCGGCTTCGCGATCAGCGACCACGCCCTCGTGATCTACGGGCACTGCCGGAAGACGAACTGCCCGCATCGCGGGGCGCCGACGAACGACTGAGTGCAGCGCCGGCCTCGAGCATCTCGGACGCATGTTCGCGCGCCTTGTCGGTGATGGTGACGCCACCGAGCATGCGAGCGATTTCTTCGATGCGTGCATCTTGCTCGAGCGTCACCACCTGCGTACGAGTGGTGCGGCCATCGGTCAATTTAGATACGCGAAGGTGACGATTGCCTAGCGCGGCGACCTGTGGCAAGTGGGTCACGCAGAGTACTTGCGCGCTGCGTCCGAGTAGCGCGAGTTCGCGCCCGACGATTTCGGCGACTGCGCCGCCGACGCCCGAGTCGACTTCGTCGAACACCATGCAGCCGCCGGCGCCCGAATTTTTGATCCGCGAGGCGAGGGCCACCTGCACTGCGAGGGAGAGGCGCGAGAGTTCACCGCCCGAGGCGACTTTGCCGATGGGGCGCGGCGGTTGCCCCGCGTTGGCGCTCACTTCGAAGCCCACATCTTCGAGGCCGGAGGCGAGCGTGGGCTCGGCGCCGTCCGATTTGTGGAGTTGCACGACGAATTTTCCACCCGTCATGCCGAGCGTTTGCATGCGCGCCGAGATGTCACGAGCGAGTTCGGCACTGGCCTTCGACCGCTCGCTCGACAACTGACTGGCCGCCGCGCGCCACGCGGTGACGGCGGCGTCGACCTCGCGCTGCAGGCTCGCGAGATCCTCATCGACTTTTTCGAGGCGTTCGAGCTCGGCCGCGAGCTCGAGGGATTTGGCGGGCAGGTCGTCGGTGGCGATGCGGTGCTTGCGCGCCAGTGACTCGAGTGCCGCGAGCCGCTGTTCGAGTTCTTCCTGACGGCGCGGGTCGGACTCGAGTCCATCGAGATAGCGGGTGAGTTCGTGGGCGCTGTCGTTGATCCGTATGAGCGCTTCTTCCAGTCCCGGCAGCAACGCCTCGAGCGCGGGGTCGAGCGCCGCCCCCTGACGCAGGATGGCGAGCGCGCGCGATGCGGCGGCGTGCGCATTGCTACCCTCGGCCTCGTAGAGGATGTCGAGTGCGCCGCGCGCCGATGCGGCCAACTTGCCGGAGTTGGCGAGACGGTTGCGCTCTTCGTTGAGATTGCCGAGTTCGCCCGGCTGCAGTGCCAACGCCTTCAGTTCGCTGCATTGATGACGCAAGAGGTCGAGCCGTGCATCGCGATCGCGCGCAGCATTTTCGAGTGCGGCAAGGTCGGCGGAGTGCTGCAGACGCGTTCGATGAAGACGCGCCACGTCGTCGGCGAGTGCGGCGCAGCCGGCGTAGGCATCGAGCAGTTCGCGCTGTGCGCTGCCGCGGACCAGGGTTTGGAATTCGTGCTGACCGTGGATTTCGGCGAGCGACTCGCCGACCTGCCGCAGCACCTGCAGTGGCACTTGCTGTCCGTTGAGGTACGCGCGCGATTTGCCCTCGCGGGTGATGACCCGGCGCACGACGAGTTCGTCGTCGCCCTCGATGCTTTGCTCTTCGAGCAGCGCACGCAGGCTTGCAGGGGCGGCGATCATTTCGAAGGTGGCCGTGATTTCGGCGCGCTCGGCACCATGGCGGATGCATTCGGAGCCGGCGCGCGCGCCCACTGCAAGCTGTAGCGCGTCGACCAGGATGGACTTGCCGGCGCCCGTTTCGCCGGTGAGTACCGTGAGTCCGCGCGCGAAGTCGACTTCGACCGCGTCGATGATGGCGAAGTCGCGAACTTGCAGGTGCGAAAGCATCTTCGGTGGGTTGTCAGGATTGGGGGTCGAAACTGCGTCGACCCCAGTTGAGTTTGCTGCGCAGCAGGCGGAAGTAGTCGTAGCCCGCCGGGTGCAGCAGCGTGATGCGCGAGCCGGCGGCACGGACGGTCAGGGTGTCGCCCGGGTTGAGTTTGCCGAGCACGCGACCGTCACAGGCGACCTCGGCGGTGGAGTCGGGGCGATCGATGAGGCGCACTTCGATGATCGAGGTTGCCGAGACCAAAATCGGGCGGTCGGACAGCGTATGCGGGCAGATCGGCGCGACCACGACGACGTCGAGGCCGGGCTCGACGATCGGTCCGCCGCAAGAGAGCGCGTAGGCCGTGGAGCCGGTGGCGCTCGCGACGACGAGACCGTCGCCACCGTGGCTGTTGACGAAGCGGCCGTTGATCCAGGTTTCGAAGTCGATGAGATGCCCGCTGCGGTGGGTCTGCAGCACGATGTCGTTGAGCGCGAGGCCTGCGAGTTTTTCACCGCCCTGCACGACGAGTTCGGCGATGAGCAGCGGCCGCTCGTCGCGCTGGCATTGGCCTTCGAGCGCGGCATTGACGGAGCTGAGCATGTCTTCGGGCATGACGTCGGTGAGAAAGCCGAGTCGACCTCGGTTGACGCCGAGGAGGGGCGTGGAGCGCCCGGCGACGAGGCGGGCTGCATAGAGCAGGGTTCCATCGCCGCCGATGGCGATGACGAGCTGAGCGCGCTCGCCGAGTTCTTGCTCGGCGACGAAGCGGGCGCCGATGCCCGGCAGTCGCGAGGCTTCTTCGGCGAGTGCGATGACCTCGAGACCACGGCGGCCCAAGTGTTCGGCGAGGACGGCAGCGCTTTCGGCGACCCGGAGGTCGGCGAAGCGGGAAACGAGGGCGCAGCAGCGAATGGCGGTCATGGGCGGTGGGGGAGTCTGGAGCAGAAACAGCGGCGAAAAACCTGCGTCTTTTTATCACGCCCCGATGACGGAACCAATCGAACGATCGACGGCGCTTGACGCAGTTAAGTGGCAGTCGTTAGTTTTTGCCCATGCCCCAGGATTACGAGCGACTCAACGAGCGAGCCCAGCAGCTGCTGCGCATGCTCGTCGAGAGCTACATCCGCGATGGCCAGCCGGTCGGCTCCAGGTCCTTGTCGCGCGATTCGGGTCTGCGGCTCTCTTCGGCGACCATTCGCAACGTCATGGCCGATCTCGAAGAGCTCGGCTTCGTCGTTTCTCCGCACACTTCGGCGGGCCGGATTCCGACCGATCGCGGCTATCGCTTCTTCGTCGACACCCTGCTGCGCTCGCGACCGCTCGACGATGCGGCGCTCGCCGAGGTGCGGCGACACCTCGATTCGGCGCCACTCGACGATCCGAAGGCGCTGGTCGCCAATGCATCGCAACTGTTGTCCAACGTCACGCAGCTCGCCGGCGTCGTGACCGTGCCGCGTGCGGCGGTCGCCTCGATCACGCAGATCGAATTCGTCGGCCTCTCCGAGAACCGCGTGCTCGTGGTGATGGTGTTCAACGATCGCGAAGTGCAAAACCGCATCATCCACTTGTCGCGGCATCACACGCCGGAAGAGTTGCGCCGGGCAGCGCAGTTCCTCAACGAACAGTTGGTCGGTCGTACCGCCGAGGCTGCGCGGCAAGAGATCCTGCGGCAACTGCAGGAGGCGCGAGAGCACATGAACGCGCTGATGCTCGATGCGATCACGGTCGCGCAGAAAATCTTTGATCAGAGCCCGGCACCGGCGAACACGAGTCTCGATTACATCGTTGCCGGCGAAACCAATTTGATGGGTGTGGCGCAGCTGACGAGCGTCGAGAAGCTGCGTCGTTTGTTCGAGGCTTTCAACGAAAAACGGGATTTCCTGCACCTGCTCGATCAGAGCTTGCATGCCGAGGGCGTGCAGATCTTCATCGGCAAGGAGTCGGGCTATCAGATCCTCGATGATTGCAGCGTCATCACGGCGCCCTACAGCGGCGACGATGGGGTGATGGGCGTGATCGGGGTCATTGGCCCCACCCGCATGGCCTACGAGCGCGTGATCCCCATCGTCGACATCACGGCCCGCCTGCTGGGTTCCGCTCTGAGCGTCCGTCGGGGCTGACCCCGGCCCCTTGAAAAGCCTCGGGGCGCCCCCAAATCGCCCTGCGGGCGAACGTTCACATCGAGGCTTCAGGGAACACACATGGGCGAATCCGATTCATCGTCCTTCAGTCCATTTCAGGCCGGCCCCGGCGAGTCGTCGGCCGCGGGCGGTGGCGTCGCGGGCTCGGAAAACGAGCTGGTGGCCGTGCGCGCGGCTTTGGCCGAAGCGCAGGGGCAGGCACAGACCGCCAAGGATCAGGCGCTGCGGGCGCTCGCCGAACTCGACAACGTGCGCAAGCGTGCACAGCGCGACGTCGAGAACGCGCATCGCTATGCACTCGAGAAGTTTGCGCAGGAATTGCTGCCGGTCAAAGACAGTCTCGACCTCGGCATCGAAAACGCCGGACGGGCGGACGTGGCGGCGCTCACCGAAGGCCAGGCGGCCACGCAACGGCTGCTCGCCAAGGCGCTCGAGCGCGCGGGGGTCGTCGAGCTGAATCCCGTGGGCGAGCCTTTCGATGCGAACTTCCACGAGGCCATGGCGGCGCAGCCCTCGGCCACCGCCGAGCCGAACTCGGTCCTTGCGGTGGTGCAGCGTGGCTACACCCTGAACGGTCGTCTGTTGCGCCCCGCGCGAGTGATTGTCGCCAAGGCGCCGGCCTGAGACGCATCACAGGCCGCCGTATCGAATCGCATTGAAAAACCGGCCTAGCGCCCCCACTTAATCGACCAATCGAAACCAGCGCGGCGAGTGCGCCGCAACGGAGAAGCATCATGGGCAAAGTCATCGGCATCGATCTCGGTACCACCAATTCCTGCGTCGCCATCATGGAAGGCGGCAAGCCACGCGTCATCGAGAACAGTGAGGGCGATCGCACCACGCCGTCGATCGTGGCCTTCACCAAGGACGACGAAGTGCTCGTCGGTCAGTCGGCCAAGCGGCAAGCGGTCACCAATCCGCAGAACACCCTGTACGCGGTCAAGCGTCTGATCGGTCGTCGCTTCGATGAGAAGATCGTGCAGAAGGACATCGACATGGTGCCCTACAAGATCGTCAAGGCCGACAACGGCGACGCCTGGATCGACGCGCAGGGCAAGAAGATGGCGCCGCCCGAGATTTCGGCGCGTGTGCTCATGAAGATGAAAAAGACCGCTGAAGATTTTCTCGGCGAAGAAGTCACCGAGGCGGTGGTCACGGTGCCGGCGTACTTCAACGACTCGCAGCGTCAGGCCACCAAAGACGCGGGTCGCATCGCGGGTCTGAACGTCAAGCGCATCATCAACGAGCCGACGGCGGCGGCGCTTGCCTACGGGCTCGACAAGTCGGGCGGTGATCGCAAGATCGCGGTCTACGATCTGGGTGGTGGCACCTTCGACGTGTCGATCATCGAGATCGCCGAAGTCGATGGCGAGCGCCAGTTCGAAGTGCTCTCGACCAACGGCGACACCTTCCTCGGCGGCGAAGATTTCGACTTGCGCGTCATCAATTTTTTGGCCGACGAATTTCAGAAGGAATCCGGCGTCGACGTGCGCAAAGATCCGCTCGCCATGCAGCGCCTGAAGGAAGCCGCCGAAAAAGCCAAGATCGAGCTTTCCTCCAGCCAGCAGACCGACATCAACTTGCCGTACATCACCATGGATGCTTCGGGACCGAAGCATCTCGCGGTGAAGTTGACGCGTGCCAAGCTCGAATCGCTGGTCGAGGACCTCGTCAAGCGCACCATCGAGCCCTGCAAGGTCGCGCTCAAGGATGCCGGTCTCTCGGCGGGCGAAGTCTCCGAGGTCATCCTGGTGGGTGGCCAGACGCGCATGCCGCTCGTGCAGAAGCACGTCAAAGATTTCTTCGGCAAGGAGCCACGCAAGGACGTCAACCCCGATGAGGCGGTGGCGGTGGGCGCGGCGATTCAGGGTGGTGTGCTCGCGGGCGACGTCAAGGACGTGCTGCTGCTCGATGTGACGCCGCTGTCGCTCGGTCTCGAGACGCTCGGTGGCGTGATGACCAAGCTCATCGAGAAGAACACGACCATCCCGACCAAGCATTCGCAGGTGTTCTCGACCGCCGAAGACAACCAGACGGCAGTCACCATCCATGTGCTGCAGGGCGAACGCGAACGCGCGCTCGACAACAAGTCGCTCGGCAAGTTCGACCTGTCCGACATCCCGGCGTCGCGTCGCGGTACGCCGCAAATCGAGGTCACTTTCGACAT
>Ga0129333_10003961_pt1 | contig 13887 bp, 10 predicted proteins | sample CPB6_08_DNA_FD_94474 | JGI IMG/M metagenome (GOLD analysis project Ga0129333, IMG submission 94474) | Freshwater to marine salinity gradient microbial communities from Chesapeake Bay, USA - CPBay_Sum_0.6_0.8_DNA | ecosystem: Environmental > Aquatic > Marine > Coastal | place: USA: Chesapeake... | reverse complement strand
CATACTGTTTTTTGGAGCATGTTGAAAATAGCTTTGCGATTTCAACACACACCTTCATGTATTTAATATCTTTGCTTTGAATCATATCTATAAAATAGCTATAGCTCCAGCCAAAATTCCAAGAATTATTGATATAAATATTGACAATATTCTAGCTTGAGAACTAATTTTTGACTGCGCCAGTATCTGCAAACTCACACACCAGTTAATGGCAACAGTAAAAATAAAAATTAAAAATATATTTAAAATCACAAAAGCGCCTCTGCTACAAGAGATTTAAAACATATTGGAAAGAGTGGTTGAGCCAATTCTTTTATTGCCTTGGCGTAGTGTTGAATCTCAACTTGAGAATCTTCGGCTAGTCTTTGATTTAAAAACAATACAACAGATTGCAGCGAACAAGACCATCGATAGATTACATACATTCCATATGCTGGCAAAAACAATCTTGCCTGCTCAGGGGCAATTCCATTCTGCATTGCCATGTTATATAGGGCTTCTCCTCTTTCTACATACTGCATTAGTTCTTGACTAAGCGTAGAGCCAGTAAAGGGATCTGCGATTCCCTGTGAGCCCTGCTTTTTATCCTCTGGCGCAAGTCTCCACTCTTCCATGCTGGGAATATAAAACTCTGGCTCCATAGTCACATATCTTCTTGAAGATTCATTCCAAGAATCCATAGTATGATCTGAACCCACAACATACTTCCAGTGTTGTCTCGCAACCATCAACGGTGCTTTGAACTCAAAAGTCATGAACGCATGTCTAAATGGAGACATATGATTTTCTCTAGCTAAATAATTTATCAACCTAGCGTCTTGGACAGAGAGTTCGTTAGACTCTTTAGCAAAAGATGCTCTTGCGGCGTTTGCTACAGATAGGTCGCTTCCCATGTGGTCAACTAATCTAACGTAACCTTTGTCTAAAACATTTATTATATTGTTAGAATTTTTTTCATTGTTCATCTTTTTCTTCCTCGTCATCCTCTGTTTCTGTATCTTCTTCTTCGTCTTCAATGTGTGTTATAGCGAACATTATATCATCATTTTTAGACATGTAGGTAAAAAACTCTTCTGACGATTGATAAAGAGAAGAAAGAGATTCTTCCCATTGTTTTGTTGGTGTGAATTCAGGACCAAAATTAGTTCTGTATATTAAAGAGTTTATGCACAACAAACTATCCATTAAAGATTCTTGAATAAGCAGTAAATTTTTTGTGTCGAATATAGACTCTTCTTCTTCTGTTTCCGAAATAGCAGCTGAGCTCATTATTTCGTCAAACATTTTATTAATATCGTCCTCTTCGTAACCTTCCATTACATAACTTTCTGATTATCTTTTACGAACTTTATTTCGCATGAATCAGTAGTGCAATAGCTTTCGCCTATTGCATCAGCAGCCATCCCTGCGTAAACTCCAGAAAAATCAATTGGAAAAAGCTTCATTGTAGCTTCGTCATATTCTTCTTTATTTATTTGAGTATATGGCATTTGTGGATACGTTTCGTTTCCTTGCGGAAGAAAAGAAACAGTTTTAAGCTGACCGTCATACATGTGCAGCACAGTGCCAACGTTGTCGTTTTCAGTCTTTGCATCAAAAGAAACAGTAACAGACACAGAGTTGTCTGACCAATATCTTTGAGCTGCTGCAGCTAACGCGATCTTTTCAAATATTGTCACGTCTTTTTCAGATCTCTTTGCGTTTGACTTTATAGGAAAATAGACAACAGAAGTTGTATCAGGAGACTCTGCAGCTGGCTCTACCCTATAGTTTGCCATCTTAAAAAGAGGCAGCATGGGGTCATCGTTTGAAAATCTAATAGTTCTATTAAAAAACTTTCCACCAGGGGTCCAATGAACTCCTGGTGATTCGCCAGCGAGTATTGATACTGTTCCAGAAGGTTTTACTGTTGTCATTTTAATTGATTCTCGGACACCAAGCCATTCGGAATAAATATTGTCATATCTTTGAACCGTTTTATAACCTTCGTCCATCCATTCTCTTAGAACGGGCATTCCATTGTTGTCTGCAAAGTCCGCAACCCCAGACATAGAAGCGCCTATTCTTCTATTTCTTTGCATTATTGCATTTGTTTCTTCCCAGTGGGTTGGAAGAAGAGTTACTGTCTTTGCATAAAGATAAGCAAACTTTAACGTTCTCTTGTAATCTTCTAATGATTCATGTCTTCCAAGATATGTCTCTACTAGTGTGCAACATTCGTAGGACTCCAAGGACTGTTCTGCACATGGGTTAAAGCCGGCGACTCTGTGGTCTTTGTTGTTTGGCGCATCGGCTAGTCTTCCATACTTTCTTGCCATGTCCATCCATATAACTCCTGGTTCGCCGTTTCTAGATATTCCGTCAACTATTGGAGACAGATCCTGCCCAACGTGCACTTCAACAGAGTTGTTAGACATCCATCCCCAACCTGGATTGTCTGAGTCATAGGAGTTTCTTTCAGGAAATACTTCTGCGTTTTTTAGATTAAGAAAATCTTGATCATCTATTCTTCCAATAAGCAGCTCTGCAGATCTTCTAACGTTTCCGGAAACAACACAAACGCCTATAAGGTTTCCTATGTCTGCAATGTCTTTTCTTGTTAGCTTCTGTCCATCTCTACCGTTAAAAAGTTTACGAATTGAGTTGTGCAGTTTGATTAGAGGGTCTGGACCAGACGCTGTTCCACCAAAAGTTTTGATTGGAGAACCAAGTGGCCTAATTTTACTATAGTCAAATACAATGGGACTTTGATCTGGCTTTAAATAAGAGTTAATCAACGAAGCGGTGGAATCTCTCCAACCTTCTCGAGAATCCTCAATAGACTCTGTAACCTCTTGTTTGTTTGGTTCATAAATAATGAATTCTTTGTCAGCACCCTTATCATCAAATCCTACGCCAACGCCCAGCATTGAAGCTTCCATCAAAAACGCAAAAGGTTTTGCTGGGTTAAACTTGGTCATCTCTGCGGTTGATACAAACGCACAGTTTTGAAGTGCAGCAGAATTTTTTTGAACATTAACTATATCTGTTCCCATCATCCAAAGCCCTCTACCAGGAGGTGTCCACTTAAGATTAAAAAGACGATCAAATGCTTCCTTTGCGCTAGCTTGTGCTTTGGCGTCGTTCCAAGGAAGTCTGTTTTTCTTACAGTGTTCTTTTTGTAGAGAGTAAGTTCCGTTAATAACTCTCTCGCATACATCAACCCATGTTTCTTTTGTGCCGTCCGCTTTTAGTCTAGAGTATGTTCTAAGAAATGTTATTTCGCCAACAGAATTTCCTCCAGCATCTACATACCCAAACGGTGTCTTCTTGCTTCTATACTGATCAATAAATTCATCGTTAATCTTAAACGAATACATGGCGGTTTCTGTAGACATATATATTTCTCCTTATTTGCTGGTTAAATTCTTTATATATTTGGGATTAGTTTTAGCCATTTCGGCTTTTTTTATCTTTGCGATTTGATCAAGTGAGTATACCTTGTGTATTTCTTTTTCTATAAAATATCCGCTTCTCCAATTCAAAACTTTTTCTACGTTAAGACTATAGTTAGTAAAGACGTTACATATAACTGCGCCACCATAAATTCTAACTAAGTTTTTCATCTTTTCTATTGCCTCAGATCTTTTTTCTTCGGTAGAAAAACTTTCTTTTTCTAGTCTTTCGTGCAGCCAATTATAAGCTTGTCTTGTTAGTGGAGACATATCTATCTGTTCAAATATTCCCATTGCAAGAATTTTAATGCGATTATTTTCTATCTGAATGTCTTTCTGTACCACTTCTCTAAATGTCTGAAACCAATCTCTTTCATTGTATTGAGGCCATCCAGAAACCCAAAATAAAAGAACGTGTTTTTCTTCTGGGATAGCAGACTTGTTAATCATCGGCGAAAGACATGCACAGGCAACAGACTTCTTAATGAATTCTTTTGCCTTCTGTTCATCTCCCAACTTTCTTTTCTGAACTGTCCAAAGTTGAGAAATTTTTTCTTTCCAGTCCGCTTCCCCGATATAAATATTAAGATACTTTTCGGCCAAATCAAATGACATCACACCCTCAGAAACCAATGCTTCTGCAGATTGTATATACATGGGTAATCCTCTTTATCTTTATCAAGACATATATAACTGTACTAAAAATGGAGATTCCCGCCCATTGCTGGAGCGGGAATCCATCAAATGACTGAATAGATTATATCACCTAGTCATAGTTTTTGTTGTCCGAATTTTTTTCTTCTTACTTCTTTTTCAAGAAGAAGATGGCCGGTTAGTATTAGCCAACTCAACACTGGAAGAAGGCTGCTTTTTGTGTTTTCTGTTGACCTCCAAAAATACCTAGTTAAGGTTTCTGCTTTCTTTGTCTTAATAGCGTACGCATCATAAGCGGCTATTAGCCCTGCTACCATTATCCAACCATAGACTCCAGAAATTCTTTCGTCTTTTTCTAAATTAATTGGATTAGAATAATAGTTATAAAGCTTTTGAAGAGGCAACGCCTTTCCATTCTTGGACTTTGTATCTTCCATAATCACCTGCTGTGTTAGCCTGACCATATCCGCTGGTGAACACCTTTGTGCTATCAACGCCTTTATGCTCTTCTGGAATAAAATAACCAAATGAATTTGCAGCACCGGTAGAATCTGTTCTGATCCATGCATGTCCTGCATTAACAAGAGTCTGGGCCGAGGAGAGTCCGGCGAATCTATAGGCTCTGTGTTTGTATTCATTTTCTCTTTCCTCGTGACCATAGTCACCCGCAAAAGCTTTTACTGCGCTTAAGCCTTTGTACTCCATTGGGCGGAATCTAGTGCCATCATAAGTTGCTGTTCCGTCTGCAAATGTTCCAGAAAGGGGTAGAATATATAGTGTGGTTCCATTAAAGAGTTGCGACATAAACACGTCGCCAGGATGGTAGCCCGTTCCTGGTGTGTGGATTCTGTCTGGAAAACCGCCTAAAAGGTGACTGGTGTTATAGAGTGGATAATAAGAATATGTTCCAGTACCTTTTTCCTTGCCCGTCATTGTTGAATATGGGTTCACCATATCATTGCTATTTACGCCTCTTAAAATAGGCCTTGGACCGACATAGTAAGTAGTCATTTTTCTCTCCTTATAAAGATATTATATGTATATAGTAAAAAGATTTTGGTTCTTTTACAAGAACCTAGAGGTTATAATCAGCCTGAACTATGATATCAGAGACAATTGGTGGTATTTTGTTGTCCAAAATATTTAAAGTAAGCTCAATATAAACTTCGCTTGATGTTCCAGTATTTGAATCTGGGGTATAGGTTTGGCCATTGGGGTAAAAAACTCTATAGCTAGATGCCTGAGGAACTAGAGATTGAGAAATGTTATATATTTTAACAGAAACATTTGTTATTTCGTTAATTGTTTTTCCATCTGGTGCAGTAAATTTAATAAAAGTTCTGCCTGTTGGCATGTGCTTCTCGTATCTTACGTCCAAGTTTGATAAACCATATGTATAAACATACTTATTGTTTTCGACAATATAATTCTTCTGTCTTAACAAGATTCTAACTGCTGTTACAGCTGTATCTGCGAACATAAAGTTCAACGGACCTGCGTTTTGAATTGTGTCTGCCCCCACTGTAGACCAACCACCAGGTACGACTTTACCTACAGCGTCGTACTGACCATCGTAGTATCCAGGATTAACGGGAACGTATGTATCTCTATCTGTTAAAGTTGGTCCAGCCTTAGTGGTATATTCCACCTTTACAACCTCTACAGCGCTTGCTGGGAAAGGGGTCATTCTTATACAGTTAGCCAGTGTGCTTCCAGAGGACCCAGAAGGAACCCTGACATACAAATACATGCTTACGCCCAATGGGTTTGGCTGATCTAGTATTACGTTTCTTCTCCACACTTTATCTGGTTGATCTAAGATAGCGTATTGAACTGGAGTCGTGTCTATGACAGCACCTGGACCATCGCCTCCAGACAGCGAGTTGTCAATTCTTGTTTCCAAAAAGTCTGGTATTACTTGACCATACTGGGGATTAATAAACTTTATTTTTGAATACGAAGAACCTGAAATATTTGGAAGAGTTAACTGATTGTAGTATTCATTGTATTCAAGGGCCTGACTAGCTGGAATAGCATAGGACGTCGCGGCAAAGGGGATTAAGTCTATTTGAGACTTAGAATACAATGACATTTGGTTTGTGTTTTGACTCTCTATGGCCCTTATTCGGTCAACCAAATCTTGTATTGCAGCAGAAAGGAATAAATTTTCTTTAACAACTCTTTCAATTATCTCAGAAATTTTTTTATCTAGAATACCGTATTTGTTGTATAGATACAGTAAATCAGAATAGTTTTGTTCTATTCTTGTGTTAAAATCTGTACTTGATATTGGCCCGTGATATTGTTGTGGGTTTTTTTCTGTGTAAATAAACTCTGACACTTTTATTCCTTCTTTGCTATTAGATCTTCAATAATTCTAAGTTTGTCTTGTGCCAAAAATAACTTGGCTGAGTTGATTGCGTATGTATTAAAAGAAACTTCATCCAAATAGTATGGGGTTGATGACCCAAAAGTATAGTCTAAAGAATCTCTGTCAAAATTAATGTAGTTAAAATAAATGGTTGCCTCTAAACCATCTTCTTGATATACATTTGGCGTAGACAAACTATAGTCCGCCGAATACTTATTGGATAGGCTCTTCACTTCGTTAAGCAGGACTTCTACCTTGGCATTTAGCCTGGCACAATCTATCACAAACTGATCGTAGTATAAGTTTAACGCACTGGACGGAACTGGTCCCATAAAAGGCAGTCTTTGCCTAGAAAGGTTTGGTTCATAAACAGTGTTTCTTTTGTTTTGTTCCGAATAACTTTTTGCCATGTTCTACCTAATGCCTAAACTTTAATTTGTAAGATATAATTGCGGGGCTTGAATAGGCTGTTGTGCCTCTAAGTAGATCTGCCCTGACCCTAAGGCCCGTAATTCCGTTGTCAAGGTTTTGCAGATAGTATACTATGCTACCGTCTGATATCTCTTTTGTTCTTCTATAAACTATTTCTTTATTGTTTTCCCAATTAATAATGGAAAAAACATTATCTGTATTAGAATATTTTAATCTTAAATCTTCTACTTTTACTTGAAATAGATAATTTTGATATGGAGTAATGCCCACGGTATTTGACAAAGACATTCCTTCCATCAAGGTAAGAGATCCCTGAAAAGTAGAGCCAGAGTTTGTTGTTCCATAGTTGTTAATGATAATATCAATTGAATTTTGACCTCTCAAAAAGTTCCAGGTCACACTAGAAAACATCGCCCCAGGCTCAAGGTTCGCTAAGAGTCTCCCATTCAGATATACTGAAACGTCCCAATACTGTGCGTCTATAGTCTTCATCAAATTCTTTTTATAAACAGAATCTGTATCACAATAAACATTAGTAGATAGATATACACTTCCTGCTGGAGTACTGTTGCCGGAGAAAAAAACATCTGTAGACGGTATCGTAATATCACTTGATATAACTGACACGTCTTTTCTGTATCCAGTTATTATTTCCTGCCAGGCATCGTTGTTTAGTGTTGTGCCAATCACATAGCTAGCTTTTACTTGTTGAGATAATACATTTTCCAGTATGTATGGATAGATCGCATCTACTCCTGTTGGAAATTTTGCTAATCTATATAGATTAAAATCATAGTTTGAATAATCTGATTGATAAAAATAATTTTGTATTGGGTTTTGAAACTCAGTTGTTCTTGGAATTTTAATAAACTCTGTTTCTGTAGGAAGTATAGAATCTCCTGTCTTACTTATAAGCTTCATTGCCTTTTCGGTTGTGCCATTAAATCTAACTACATTTTCTGAATTAGAAGAATAGCTACTTGTTGGAGATATCCTAGTCCAGTTTAGTTGACTAACCTCTGCACTTCCATTGCTGCTGTCCTCTGCAACGTAATAATTTATCTGACACCCTGTGGGGATTTGTTCATTTGCTTCAAGCATAACAGCGTCTATTATTATATTCTTATTTTTACTATCGACTATTTGAACTGGATTGCTTATATATGTTGCTGCGGCGTCAAAGTACGGTGCGGAAATTATTAATTCATCTATCGTAAAATCATAAACATAACTTTTATTTTGTTCATTTTCATTAATGACATAATCTGGTTCTACTTTTGTAAAAAATATATCTATTCTACCAGTTGGTTTTGATTCAAAATTAAAAGAAAAAACATCATAGTCTGTTGCGCCAGACTTTGAATAGAAAAGAGAATTGTTAGCGTCGGTTGGATCGTTAATAACAACAGAAGTATCAACTGGTTTTCTGGAAATTAATTTTCCTTCTACATTTGATACGCCTACGCTCTGTAGAAACGACGAAGAAACACTAACCCTAAGGACACAACTTCCTATGGTGCTTGACTTGTATCCGTTTGTTCCATCGGCGCCAACATATGTCCATCTTGAATTGTTTAATCCATTGGAAACTTGAGACAAATCTACGCCTTGTCTTATATCTTTTCTTTCTCCGTCAAAAAATATTGCTACCTCTGCCGTTGTTGCTCGGTCAAGAATGTTTCCAACGTAATTAAAAGTTCCAGAAGTTATTTTTGGAAGAGTTACTTTTCTTAAAGTCGTATCAACATATGCTGTTGTATTTTCTATGTCTGTTGTTTCCAAGTCATTAAATGCATTAGTAAAACTATAATAAAATCCATCAGTGTTATTTATTGAAAATAAATAATCGTCTATCTTTTTTTCCACTTCTGCTCTTTTGTTTTTTAGATTGTTTAATCTAAATATATATGCAGATAACAGTGAGTACAAAGACTCTACATCCTCGTGGTACGCATCATAAAGAACGTCTATATTAAAAATTAAAGTAGCCATAATTTTATTTAGGGCATTTTGATCAACAAAAGACGATGCGCTCAAGTCACTATAGGGTATTTGTACTGGATTGCCAGGCTTATTGATAGAAAAATATTGTCCAAATAAAACAGAAACATCTTCGTACGTTGGCTTTTCACCCATTGAATTATAGATCTTAAATAAGATATCTAATAGTCTTTTTTTCTGTATGTTTTCTATACTCATTGCTTAAACCTTAAACCAAGCTTATACGAACCCAATATTGGAGTTGCGTTTGAGTTTCTATCTTTTTTCATTACAGCCCTAAATCTTATTGACTTTATTGGGTTTGGAATCTCTGGATAATTGTAATATGCTATCTGGGGCATTCGTGCCGTACCGGAGATGTTTTGATTAAACGCCACTATTTCTGGTACGCCAACAAAATTTCTCTGAATTGGCGATATTTGTATCCATTTTAAACCATCGTCTACACTGATATAGTAATCTATTGAAGTAGAACTGTCCTCTGTATTTGGAATCTGGTCAGCGACCTCTAGGCTAATAAGATCCACATCATCGTAAACATAGAAGGGTTTAGATATTATTTCTGCTTTATCAGAAAAAAGCTCTCTACCTACAAAAATGTCCCTTATTCCTATGCTTGCGCGTTTTGCTTTAATAATTTCAAAATTTCTTTTCAAAAAAACCTGTTCAGTTCTATTTTGTGGAACCGTTGCGGAAACCTGATCGGTGCTTAGATTTGAGGAAGAAGCCTTTGTGTACAGCGGCAAGCAGGTAATTTCTGTTGCAGCTGCTGAACCAGACGGAATACCAGCCTCTGTTGATTGGAATTGAAAAGTTATTGAGTTTGAAACTGCTGAAACTTGATAAGCTTTATCAAAAGAATAATAATTATTACCACTCTGTACTGCGCCAAAAATATAGATATAATCATTTAAAGAAAGATTATGCGACTCAGCGCAAGAAACGGTAAACACTGCTGGGCTACCAGCGACAACAGATATATTAGATAGATCTATTTTTTTAGTAGCTAAAGTTTCATTTTCTCCCAAAAAAACACAAGGCCTTTTATCTGGATCTGCTTCTATAGCTGCCTTAACAGATAGCACGCTACTTTGATTCAAATTAATAGAGGCAGCTGCTCTAAAGATGTAGTATTCTTTTGTTTTAAAAGTTTCTTTTTTGTCATAGTAAACAAATTGATCAGTTGATTTTGTCATCTTTAATCTATTGTTAGTTGAAGGCTGATTAACAGAATAGGATAAGTCAAGCCTTATAGAGTCAGTAGAAGACCCCTTAATTGCAAGGGGTCTATCCAAGGAAGGTATCAAGGCCTCTTTTGTCCATTTTGTCGAGCCAGCAACAAAATTGTCCGGCATGTTTGCTTCTGGATTAAACCTTTGTTGCCCTCTCCAGAGAGGAGCGCCAGGTTGACTAGAGGTATAAGGAATCCAATAGGGGTTTTTTATCTCGACATCATTAAAAGAATCTTGTTCAAAAGTAATATATACTTTGTTTACAGTTACCTCTGGAAATCTAAAAATTCCTTTATTGTAAAAATAATTTTTATAATTATTAATGGTTGATCCAGAAACGTCTCCACCTATATAAACTGGATTGTTTTGTATAATATCAAAAAGCCTATTTGTATTACTGTTGTATAGTTTTAAAGATGTTATCTTAACATTTTTTATTCTTGCATTGAGCGAAACGTCATCATATCCAAAGAATGGAATTATTGATATATAGTTTACATTTTCTCCTGCGCTTTTTGTTGAGGTTAATTCAACAGTAAGCTTTAGTGTCTTAGTAGTATCAAAACTTGACCAATCAATTACATTGTTTCCGCTTAGATACTGGAATTCATGCACTGGTCTATTGACGCTTGGTTGAGAGGTGTTGATAGATGGCTGATTTTTGTCAACATAAAGAGCTTCATACTCAAAAAATGTTGTTGGACTCTCGTCTATCATTCGAGAAGAGTCTGATTTTATTGTTAAAGAATCTTTTTGAAACAAGAATGGATCGGTTATATTGTTAAAATTTCCTTTAGAAAACAAAAAATTACATCCTGGTAATCCATTTGATACTCCAAAAGCACTTGTGTTTTGACTAGAGTTTAAGTCATTATAGTTCTGATTATAAACAGCTAGTCTTGCCTTCCATTTTGTTGAGCTTTTCTTTGGCAAAATAGCAACACCGTCTGTAACGTCACAGACCTGTATTCCTTTTGTTTTTGATACATCTATTAAGTTCATGTTGTTTAGCAGATCGCCTATGTATGTTATGTTATTAGAAGGACTGCTTGAGTACATCTCAAGGGCTGCTATTTTAGATCTCATTCTTTCAAGTGATGATTTCTCTGATTCTATTTCGTCTGATAAAATGTTAAAAGAGTTTACATAATTTGCTGCTAAAGCGTCCAACTGGTTAGTTATTATGTTGATATCAGAACCAGTAGCGCCAATCATGGTATTAAATCTAGTTGAAGATGGTATGTCTCCTACATTAATTAGATCAAGCTCAGACATTGGAGAACCAACAAAGGCTTTAATCTTAGTTAACAATTGGTTGTATGCGTCGTCAAAATCCTTTGCCGTTACATTATTGTTTCTTATATAACTTGCAACGAATTCTTGAACCATAGCTATTATTTGAGAATAAGCTAGAGAGTCTGTTGATAACTGGGCCATAACAATTCCTTAACCACTATAGTTTCTAAATATATTATCATATCTGATAAATTTATTCATCATAGAATTTTCTTTAGATCCTGAAAATTTAAAAATAACTCTGTCTAAAAATATATTATTTTGATTATTATCTAAAGACCTTAATATAATTCTATATCTAAAAATATCAGGAAGATATTGATAAAGAACCCTAAAAGGTTTATTTGGTTTTTTATTAAATATAATAATATTATCATTGTGAACAAAGTAAATAGTATCTGTGTCATTAGGAAATATAGGCGCAGTGTTATCGGTGAGTAAGTAGTTTGTAAGATTTATGGCCACAGTTCCATCTTCTAGTAAAACTTTAACAGGAGAATAAGAAGAGTAGTCATAATTACCAAACGAAGTGTTTGCACTTGCTATGGTCCCCATGTATTGATTGTAGGTAGCGCCTAGCAGCTTTGATCTATCTACATAAGGAGATTTAGAAAGCTGTACAGACAAATCAAAATTAACTGAAGCAAAATATTCACCAGACTGACCATTAGAAGAAGACATAGATAAAACTGGTGCTGACAAATTGGTCGGAACAAGATTGATTTCTTTTGCTGCGGTCAAATTTTGTGGCCTATAACGCGCAACATATTTTGCGCTACTATTCTGAGATCTCGAAGGTATATTAACTAATGAACCAGAAACAGAGTAAAGAGTAGAGGGCATTATTTCTCCATCTCTATAAATTATAACAGACTCTGCAGACGGGGGAAATCTAAGTGATGCTTGAGTGCTTGAAGTAAATATAAGGAGCTCTGCGTCTATCTGATTTAAGTCATATGGCATTATGGGCTTCCAGTCTGACTCAAATGATGGGTTATCTTTTACTGAAACACTTACCTCTACAGAAGTTCCTGGTATCTGACTATTTGTTCCTGTAGACAAAGAAGCTGAATCAATACTGTAAATTGCTTTTACGGATGTTGGCCTAGTATCAAGGGGCAATCTTTTGCTTGCGTAAAAAGCTCTGTTTGAATTTGTTTGTCTTGGCCTAATAGACATGATAGCTATGTTCTTTATAGAAAACATATATTCATACATATTTGTCTGCTCAACATTGTTCATGATTTGAGTAGCGTCGGCTTTATTAAATGTAGACTGCTCATCCTCCAAATAATGATAATTGCTGTTAATATTATTTGAATCACCAACCGGAATTGTCGCACCAGAAGTGTATGTGTAGATTGGTTTTATTGCAGACTTTAAAGTTGAATCTATATATGTAGATGATCTTAAAGACCTAATTTTTGAGCCCAAAGAATGCGAAACGATAGCAAATACCATGTTGCTAATCATGTCGGCATTTTTGTATCTGTTAAAGGCATCTACATCGGACGGAAAATTTTCTTTATTTTCTAGATTAAAGATGCTGACCTGGTCTTTTTTCTTTTTAACTGGATAATATTTGGTGTAATTATATTTATATATATTTTTATTTTTTAGAACAAATTCTCTGTTGTAGTCTTTTAGGAAAAAGTTAAATACATAATCTTGAAGAGTATCGTGATTTTGTTTTTTTTCTTCTCTAATTTTTTTAACTATATAATTAATTAATTTAGAATTTAATTCTGATTGTTGTGGTGGAAGTTTTGTTCTGTTGTATTTTTTTTGTTTAAAAAACAATATAAAGCCTGTTATTTCCTGTTCGGTAAAGTCTACGTCTATATTTTTGTTAGAAAATACTGCGTCTGTTAATAGTGTAAGGTAATTATTTTCTGTTGAAGTTGAATTATTTGTGTTAGGTTGACTTCTCTTTATGACTACTTGTGTTAGTTGTAATCCATCTCCTGCGTTTGGAGATATTCTTATTCTGGAAGACAGAACAGGCGAAGTTAACTCAACCTCAATTGCTACTTCTGCTCCAGCTGAATTGGCAGACGAATTTTTAAAAGAAGAATACTTAGTCTGAGAAAATATAGATTCATTTATAATTACTGGACTTTTAACGGTAAGGTTCCATGAATTATTAGAATTGCCGGTTAGAACATTCATTACACCTGTGTCACTAGAAACAAAATTTTCTGGAAAGTTTGTACTATATCTAATAGACTTTATGTTAGCTTGATCTACTGGTCTAATTGTTTCTTCTACTGCCGAAGAAAATTTTAACATTCCGGTAAAAGGATCTACGTAAGCTTTTTCTGTTTCTGAAAAGTTAGTTTGCCCATTCCTGTCTGGTACAGAAAAAGAATATCCGACATCATACAAGCGATAATTTTGATCGTTGTCAAAATTCTCTATGAAATTTACATTGTATAAATCGTCTTCGCCGAGAAATAAAAGAATAGTT
>Ga0129333_10003960_pt1 | contig 13891 bp, 7 predicted proteins | sample CPB6_08_DNA_FD_94474 | JGI IMG/M metagenome (GOLD analysis project Ga0129333, IMG submission 94474) | Freshwater to marine salinity gradient microbial communities from Chesapeake Bay, USA - CPBay_Sum_0.6_0.8_DNA | ecosystem: Environmental > Aquatic > Marine > Coastal | place: USA: Chesapeake Bay... | reverse complement strand
CCAGATGTTCCTGATGAAAATGGATTATTATAAGCTGTTTCAATCGGCATTGTTAGTTTCCTCTCTGTATTCTACTTCAAGTTTGTTCACATCTTTTCTCTCTGCATATATGATATAACTACAATCAATTCCTCCACCAGTATTGTTCATGACATTAATTCTTTTACCCCATTCTATACTTTTGACAAATAATTCTTGATAATATGTATGTGGAGTAAAACTTACGGTGATAGTTTCTGCGTCGATTAAATTATCCCAATAATCTGGTAGATTAATTACAGTATCTCCAATTAATCTACCTCTATGATAAACACCAACTTCAGGACCTTCAATACAAGCATGTCTCAATCTCATTCCTACCTTAGATGGATGAGGAATATCGAATAGTTTAAATGGAGCAGCAACAGAAGAAAATTTTCCCAAATCTGCTTCAACTATAGGAGCTCGAACTAATTGTTGTGCTATTACAGTCTGATCAACCTGTATATTTCCCACCCTCATATTATAATGCAGCCAAGGTTGACAAGCATCAGAAGGATAGTCGTCGTCACCCGTTATACTTTTGGTGACATAATCGTATCTAGTAGATAATCTACCAAAAGTTGACTGATCAGAACAATGTGATGTGTTTGAATCTATTGAAGTGTATTCCATGTTTACCTCATCCTTTTTTATCGTAGTGATATCCAGAAACTGAATATTCATTATTATTTCCTGGATAATCTGCTGGACTTTCTCCTTCATACTCAGGAATCAATCTTTCCCCATCTGCCCGAGTTGCAAAAACATGGTAAAAACAATTGATTGGCATTCCACCTTTTGATTGTAAATAAATTTTTTCTTCATCGATTCTTTTTACAATTACGTCCTGATGTGCTCCTATCGGAGTTAAAGAAACAGTAATTGTTGTCCAATCAACAAGTTTTTTCCAATAAGTTGGAAGTAAAATTTCAGTTCTATTTGAAACTCTACCTCTAAAATAAACGTCATTGGATGGACCCTCTGGACAAGTATGGCGAAGTCTCCACCCGTCTTTTGTTGGGTGTGGAATATCAAAGTTTTTCTTTGCTGAAAGAATGTGTCCACCGCAACGAGACATTACTTCTCCTTGAGCAATAATGTCGGATCCTGCTTGTATTTGTTCATCTACATCCAAAGAACCTAATATTCCAGTTCCTCCAGAAACAAGTAATGAAAAAGGATTAGATACAGGTCGGCAAAGAGCACCAGGAACATCAACTTTTTTTGCATCCTGATTATTCAATGGTCCCACCATCAAACATCCAAATACTGATGGAAAAGTTGTTGCTTGTCCTATGATCTGGGGTCCTTCAATAAATGCAGACCCTCGTATTTTTGCTTCACCAATACCAAGAGCTATTGGACTGCCTGCGCCACAAAATATTTGACCACCGGCAGAAATATCATCCATTGAAAAAGCCATGTTAATTATTCTCCTTTATATTAAGCCCAATCAGATATAAGTTCTTTAATTTGTTGATCTTGTCCACCATTTTTACTGTCTTTATTTGCGACAGCATCTGTGACTCCTTGGATCAAAGAACTATACATTTTCATTGATGTATTAGCTGTCATCTCACCTATACCAGTTGTCATTAACTTCCACGAATTGCTCGTGGCCATATTTAGATTCTTACAATCAAGTTTAATTCCATCATTTGCTTTTGCTAAAATATTTCCTCTATCTCCTTGACCCGTTGCAACAATATCAACATCTAGACCTTCTATCCTAACTCTTCCGTTTTCTGCACGAATCACTATGTTACCATTGCGAGCAGTTAAGATTAATGTATCTTTATCTGGTGGAGAAGTGCTAGCATCTAATCCACACAAGACTTGAAAATTACCTGGAGATGTTGATGTAGTCCAACCTTTTCTTGGTTCATTTTTGTCCAAGGAAATTTGATGTCTACCATCTTCAGCCTGTAATTTTATGTCATGAATTACATCACCAGGTTTGGCAATATGTCCAAAAGATATGGAGCCATCTTTTTGGCCCATAGTGGTTGTGCTATAATTACTAGCAGCTGTAGATCCATCTCTAGTATTAGAGGGTGGAGTATTCTGAGGTATTGCCATGGATTTAATATCCTCTGCAAAGAATCATAGAGTTATTTAACATATTAAATTGGAGTGCCAGATTCTGGAGTGTTTGGAATATTAAGTTGTGGATTATTACTATTAACTTCTGTACCAGACCTTTGAATTGCCGATGCGGGAGTTGTAACCTGAGCATCAATACTTTCTTGGAGAGTTGCATATACTTGAACAAGATCTCCTGCTGTCTCATAATATCCAGCATATGTAATTCCATCTTTTACAAAAACAGCTCCATAATATGCTCTTCCATTTACATATCCAGTTTGTCTTAGACCAACTAGATCTACAACTTGGATTAATTTTTCTGGAGGAACATTTAAAGGATCCCTAACTGGTTTGAGAACAGGAACTCCAACTAAATTAAATCCGCCCTGACCTATGATAGTTGGCCACTCTGGTTCTATGACAGTTGGAGTGCAGCAAATCTTTAACACTTCTCCGTTTGGACCAACTTCACAGATTGTACAAATTCCTGGATTACCATTAACTAAAACTGGAGAGGGAGTATAACCAAGACCGGGATTGCTAGGTATAATATCGACAATTTCAATTGCCACATTATATCCACCACCCCCAGGTGGTGATTTATATCCATTTCCAGGGACTATTGGATAAATTTCAGTTACTATTCCAACTCCTCCACCTGGTTTGGGGCAAGGAGGAGCAATTAGTGCTGCAGATATTCCAATGGGATTATTTTTCCAAGAAGATCCATTATAATAACCTCCCGTAGGTATTCTACCAAAATTTGCATCTGCTAATTTCTGTTTCATTTTGGGACCAATGGTTCCCCTATAGTCATTTTCTAAGAAATATCTAATGTCAGCATCACTGAAACCTTGTGCTCTAGCAGAGGGATAATCATTGTCAAATCCAAATTGATTTGGTTTAGTTGCTGCTCCAGGAGAGTCATCATATCCAAGCATACTCTTGATACCCGGTGGAAGAATTCTTCCCCAATTTGGGTTGTCTAGTTTCTTCTTCATCTCGGGACCAATAGTCCCTTTGTAATCATTTTCTAAGAAATATCTGATATCAGAGTCAGAAAATCCTTTGTCTCTAGCTACTCGGTAATCATTTTCATAACCAAATTGATTAGGTTTTGCTGCTGCTCCAGGAGAGTCATCAAAACCAATCATGCTCTTAATTCCAGGAGGACTTATTCTTCCCCAAGTTGGATCGGCAAGTTTTTCTTGCATTAAAGGACCAATCGCCCCTTTATAATCATTCTCTAAGAAATATCTAATATCGGCATTAGTAAATCCTTGTTCTCTAGCTACTTGATAATCATTTGTGTAACCAAATTGATTTGATTTTAATTCTCCTCCTGGAGAGTCATCAAAACCAACCATACTTTTAATTCCAGAAGGAAGAACCTGAACAGGAGAATTATATTTAATAGTCAATCCCAGTGCTGTGGGATTTTTCTCCCAACTTTTTTCTGCTGCTTCTTTATTAGTGAGGGTAACCTCAACATCAAATAATCCTTTTGCCAGAATAGCATTTATCTGTGTTGGTTTTCCTATTTCAACTTTAGTTATTTCTCTACCTCCAATTTTTAAGGTTGCTCCATCATCCGCTTCCATCTCTATAATATATGTTCCATTTTCGGGGAAATTAATTTTTTCCCACTTCCAAGAAAAAGTACCTTCACAAACAAATTCTTGTTGATTTTCTATTCTTAATAACAGTCTGCCAAAATTTGGATCCTGCAATTTCTTTTTCATCTCAGGACCAATGATTCCTTTATAATCATTTTCTAAGAAATATCTAATGTCAACGTCAGTAAATCCTTTTGCTTTAGCTGCAGGATAATCGTTTGCATAACCAAATTGATTTGGTTTTGTTCCAGATCCTGGAGAATCGTCAAAACCAACCATACTCTTAACACCAACTGGTAGTTGTTTTATATTGTTGGTTTGGGATGATGTAGTTGTAGTGGTTGCAATACCTACAGATTGATCAGAAAAAACCTTAAAAGTTAGATCATATGTATTTCTTTTTCCTGCAGCACTCTTTCTTCTATTACTAGAAAGAAATAAACCACTTCCCGCAGTTATTTGCAAATCATCATTATCATTAGCCGATCCTATGTAATCTGCGAAAATTTTATTTCCCCCACCTTCTTTCAATTCTTTGTTTTTTATGCCATTCTTAACTAAACCTTGCTCTACATAGTTCCATTTTTTAGAACCTTCTTTAGCAACAACATCATAAACTGTATTTGGTTTAACTTTAACCTTTTCTTTTCTAGTTTCTTTATTCTTACTAACTCCTTTTAGGATAAAGGAATGTGATTTATCTTTTGAGGTAAACGCAAAGGATAAATTGGGAAGTTCTGGTCCACCTTCACCATAAACATCAAATTCAACTTCTACCATATTCTCAGCAGGAGCTGATGTTTGCGTTTTTATTTCTGCTTTGGAACAAGGAGTAACACCATAGGTATTCAAGAACTTAGACCAACCACTAAAAGGATAATGATACAAAGGAATAGATGCCTGATTTATGGATTTGATACTACTAAATATCATCTTTTTGACATACTGAGTATCAGTTTCAGGAATACCAACAACTTCTACTGTTATTTCATGTTCTCCTTTTGTTAAGTTTACATATGTAGATTTTCTCCCTACTTTAACCGTATTTGTTTTTGGATCATCCCACCCAGCAAAATTTTTCTCTACCCATTTCTGAGCTTCTTCTGTGTAAACTCCTGTTAATCCGGTTACTACTTTTCCATCAATTTTAATTCTACCAACTGCTCTTCTTGCTCCATCAATTCTATATTTTCCTTTGTATGGAATGTTAACTTTCCAAGTATTAGACCAAACAATACCAGCACCATCACTATTTGGTGTATCAAGTGGTGGCACAGGAGACATTGTATATCTGTTTAGATATGGATTCCCGCCCTTGTCTTGTGGAATCTCTACAGGATACCATTGAGAAGACGCTCCAGGATGTCTTGTTGACCATATAGGGTTTTTAGGACATACGCCTTGAGGAGGAAATTTCTCCTGTGGAATTGGAACTGGTGGAGCCTCAATTGTTACAGCAGCTCCCATTGGATTTTCATTCCAAGACTTAGCAGAGATTACTGGACCAGCCTCTGTTTTAACTTTAATATCAATTGCAAGAACCATAGGGTTTAAACCCTTGACATCTGCCAATCTACCAAAATTTGGATCTGCCAATTTCTTTTTCATGTCAGGACCAATGATGCCCTTGTAATCATTTTCTAGATAATATCTAATGTCAGCATCAGTGAACCCCTGTTTCTTTGCTGCAGGATAATCATTAAGATATCCAAATTGATTTGGTTGAGTGTTAGATCCGGGAGAATCATCAAATCCAATCATACTCTTAGCGCCATATCCAAATTTTCCACCAGGAATTTGTTCAAGTTCAGCACGAATTCTATATTTTCCTGCTTTAACAGCAACTTCAACTGGGGTTACTGGATTTGGTGTACTTGGATTTTTAAATCCTTCTTTTCTAATAATAATTTCATCTCCACCACTTTCTCTAGACTTTAAACCACTACCATCTTCCACTCTTCCACCACTTTTGCTATTTCCAATATAAAGAGTTACGTTATCATCAACGCCTATGGTAACAGTATAGATACCATCCACAGGAAACTCAATATTTTCCCAACGAATAACATGCGTTCCTGCATACGGATTATCATCTAGTTGTTTGGTTGTGTCAAAAGGACAAACTCCATACTCATTTGCAAATCCTCCCCTACCAAAAACATTTGTTCTCCATAATTTTCTATCTGCTTTATTAATATAATCTATAGTATTAAAGATAGATTTATTTTGAAAAGTACTTGAAAGTTTAGGATTAATTTTTAAAGTCACATCAGATTCGGTGGGCAATCTACCAAACTTTGGATCCTTTAATTTTTCTTTCATATCAGGACCAATGGTCCCTCTGTATTCATTTTCCAAATAATATCTAATATCAGCATCAGAAAATCCTTGGTTCTTTGCTGCAGGATAATCATTAGCATATCCAAATTGATTTGGTTTTGTTGCACCACCTGGAGAATCATCAAACCCAACCATACTCTTGATACCTGGTGGAGTTGGTTTTGAAGGTTTTTGTTGAGAAGATTCCGAGACAGAAACTTTAAATTTTAAGTCATATGTATTTCTCTTTCCTGCAGCACTCTTTCTTCTATTACTAGAAGTAAAAAGACCGCTCCCAGCAGTTATTTGCAAATCATCGTTATCATTAGCTGACCCAATATAATCTGCAAAAATTTTATTGCCGCTACCCTCCTTTAATTCTTTGTCTTTTATACCATTCTTAACCAATCCCTGCTCTACATATTTCCATTTTTTAGAACCTTCTTTAGATTCAACAGTATAGACAGTGTTTGCTTTAACATTAACCTTTTCTTTTCTAGATTCTCTATTTTTACTAACGCCCTTTAGAGTGAAAGAATGAGATTTATCTTCTGATGTAAACACAAAAGATAAATTGGGGAGTTCTGGTCCACCTTCACCGAAGACAGTAAACTCAACTTCCACCATATCTGTATTAGTAAAACCACCTGTAGTTTCACTTTGTATTTTTATTGGATCAAAGTTTTCATATTGCTCTTTATTTAAAAGATCAATCCTTACTAAATGTGTTCCCTTTTTGACTGATTTTTTCGCAACAGTAGGAGTGCCAGTGAATCCCCCCAATGCCATGACATTTTCTTGGTCAACATATAAATTTCCAATATTATCACAAGATCCTTTAAAAATATATTCTCCATCATGTGGGAAGTCCACCAACCATCTCATTACAAATTGTTGTCCAGCAAAATCACTTCCAGGCACATTGGATGGGGGAACCGGAGAAATTGCGTAGGTGTCCATGAAGTCGGACCAAACATTCAGTGGTTGTTTAGAATATTTTCCCCAATTTGGATCTGCTAATTTCTTCTTCATATCGGGACCAATAGCCCCTTTATAATCGTTTTCTAAGAAATATCTGACATCAGCATCAGTAAACCCTTGTGCTTTAGCTGCAGGATAATCATTTGCATAACCAAATTGATTTGGTTTAGTTTGACTTCCTGGAGAATCATCAAACCCAACCATACTCTTGATACCTGGTGGGTTCAATTTTCCCCAATTAGGATTTTCTAATTTCTTTTTCATCTCAGGACCAATAGTCCCTTTATAATCATTCTCTAAGAAATATCTAATGTCTTGATCAGAGAATCCTTGTGCTCTTGCTGCTTTATAATCGTTTGCGTATCCAAATTGATTTGGTTTGAGAGTGCCGCCTGGAGAATCATCAAACCCAATCATACTTCTCCTTCTACCAGGCATTGTAACAGAGTATACTCTTGGAAGAGACTTTGTTCCAACAGTAATACTTCCTGGTTGAGAAGACCTCGTGGTCCACCAAGGATTTTTTATTGTTCTTATTGATTTCTCATACTCAGATATTTCTTTTTGAATTGGATCATCCAATTCTCCAGCTGGTCCTTCACCTCCAAAAAAAGAAACGGGATCAAACTTTCCTATTAAATTTCCATCTAAGTCATACTTATCTTGATAATATTTTTCGATGGAAGATTTATCATTACACTCTTCAATCTCATCGAAAAACTGTTGAAGATTTGGTTCTCTTCCCAATCTTGTTCTTAGTACTGCACCACTACCAATATCACAAGCATCAACAAGAAATGCATTTGGTTCCGACTTGTACCCATATCCACCAGAAACAACATCAACTGCTATTATAGATCCACCACGAGATACAATAGGATTTCCTGCAGCTCCAATTCCACTTCCACCACTTACTATAACTTTTGGAACTCCACAAGGAACTGGTTTTGCATTACATGGATCTGTTCTTGATAAATCAGCTGGAGTTAATTTATTGACTTCGTTTATATTTAAATATCTTAAATTATTATCTCCATCTCTGAATATAAATGTTGTTCCTGGATTTTTGCACGCATAATCATTTGCTTTAGTCAGAGATACATTCTCGACTAAACCAAGTTTTGGGTCTACATACGAAACTCTTATTAATGATTTCCCTGGTGGTCCAAGAAAGTTACTAGCCATGTATGAAATCTAAACTTATATTTTTTTCAAGTGTTAGAGGTATTTAGTACAGTTCTAAAGAATTTCTATCTACTTTAGAGTTAGATGAAGTTGATTTGTTTGTATCTGAACCAGTATTACTTAAAGTTCCACTCGAAGTTACAGTATTTACGTCTGGAATTACGGATCCAGAAGATGGATTGAAAATTCCATCCAATCTTGGGACAGCGAATGATTCTGTTGTTGGTAGTGGTGGCGGCGGAGTCGGTGTTGCTGGAACAGAGTCTGCTACGTTAGTAACGTTTGGAACATCTGCCTGAGCTTGTCCCTGAGATCCATCATGCAATCTATATTCTTTTGATTCTGGACATTTAGGTTCATTTTCACATTCAAAGAAATTTAAAATACCATTTATAAATGATAATGCATCAGCAATACTACCTGCTATTCCCGAAACCATATTTAAAACATCACTAATACCACTACTATCTAACAAACCTTGTAAAGCTGCGACTCCAGCTGTAGCTTGATCTGCAAGATAATTTGTTCCAGTATCAATAGCATTATATACTGTATCCGTACTGACTAAAGAAAGCGCAGAATTTATAGAAGAATTGACAGATGAAATGGAGGAACTAATCGATGAAATAGAGGAACTAACCGAAGATGAACTTGAAGATGAACTTGAACTTGAACTTGAAGATGAACTTGAACTTGAAGATGAGGAGGAGGATGATGAAGAAGAATTTGAGTTTGTTTTTTCGATTCCGCTCTTATTATTTGAGGTAGAAGGAGAAGATGAACTAGTTGAAGAATTGCTAAATGAACTATTTGTGGATGCAATTAATACTCCACCAGCAGATAAAGCTTCAATTCCGCCTTCAAATTGAGCGATTTCTTTAAAATAATCATCAAGAAAAGCATTGGTCCCCATTATAGCTTCGTCTACTGTCTGCGTTATTTTTGGTAAAGCAACTCCTAACACATTGCCAATCAAAGCTTCTACAGAACAAATGGGAATAGGCTTTCTTTGTGGAGGTCTGTTCTCATATTGATCGTATGGTTTTTGTGTGATTGGAAGTTTTGCTACATCTGGAGCTTTAAGATAATCTGCACCAGAGTCCGAACCTAATACATAAACCCAAATGTGCCCATCATTGGTTGTAATGTATGCATCATTCAGTTCCGCATCAACTGGTAAAGACGTTGGCGATGAAACATTTCCTTTAATATTCCATGGATCTTCATCTTGCCCATTGTATACTCCATAGTCAATCCATCCAGGGGGGACTCCGATAGATTCTGGTTGTACTGGAGGAACTGGAGGAAGAGGAGGAGCAATCATCTGATCCTCTGTTTGTGGTTGATCTGGATACTTGCCGAATGCGTCTTCAAGGAAGGAAGAAATTAAATCAAGCAAACCATTTATAATATCCATAAATCCACATGCTATCAGTTTTTGAGCTTGCTCTTTTATCTTTTGAAAATTAGATCTAGCATTAGGAAAAAGTTTATCTATTGTTGGAGCAATACTCTTGTTATATTCTTTTATAATATATGCAAGAACATCATTAAATATTCCTTTCATGTATCCTGCAATCAATGAAGATGCTCGTTGAATTACTGTATTAATATCAGCTCCAAAAATTGCTTTACTGGCGGCATCTATAGGACTAGATGCAGCTTGTTGAATTTTATTAATGTCGTTTGTAAGATTTTGAATAACAGTTTTAATATTTGATATATTAGAGTTATCTTTTTTACATGGGGATGCTAAAGGTATAGTATAACTTGTATATAAATCATTTAATTTTACTGTTGCAGTTTCTAATTCATGAACAGCTGTAGAATCTTCTTTGAAAGTTTTTGCATCTGTTTTAATGTATGCATCGGCTACTTTTAGATTTGGATCTGGATTTGATCCCTTTGCATATCCACTTGTGGGAGTAAAATTTGTTTTTGTTGTTCCAGTTTTATCTCCAAGTTTTGTTTGGGCGTTATTACCCAGTACTCCCATAATGACAGGAACTTCCATTTCCTGTCCATCCAAAAAGAATCCAAAAACAAACATTCCTTGACGAATGTTTGGAGTTTGTTTTGCTCCTGCTTGTCCCCCTCCTGCGGTAATCGGATACATTACCTGGGCCCAAGGAAGTTGATCAGCTTTTATTGTTTCTTCTTCTTGATCATGCAATCCTATAATTCTAACCTTATATCGATATCCCCACCCAGGAATGCTACCTGTACCATCAAATTTTTTATCTTTTATATTTTCTCTCCAAGTAGCATCATCCATAACCTGACCGACCCACCAATGGAATCCGCCGGCACCAAGAAATCCCGGATTGTATAAAGAACTTTCTTCAGCCATTAGTCATCATAAACTCTACATTCTAGAGCATCTGGGTTAGCGTCACAATATAATTCTAAAGAACTAGGATCGTGAGTTTCGTTTGGATGATTCTCCTGATATTTTTCTAATTGCTCAAGTTCGTCTTGCAAATGACGACGACGCTGAGCACTGATAGAACTACTATCAAGTTCATTTCTATCAGATTCTATATGTTGTGATAGTGTTCTCTCGTCCATATGAACACAAAATTAATTATCAATTATTTAGAGAGGTTATTTATAAATTCTATCGCTCAAAGGACTCTCTTACAATACTTATGTTAGTTTCACAAGCTTTTTGACGAATATAATGGCATATATGCGCTATTAGATATTTTCCACCAACATGCTTTTCAACATCGGGATTTTTTGTACCTTCAATAGAGGGACTATCAACAAAGATAGTATCACCGGCACTTAAACCAAAGTGTCCTGCTATCATAATAGAAATTTCAGAAGCAAATAAGGCATTATATCGCATGGTTGATAGATTTAAAATATCAGTCTCTTCTAGATTTTTTTCTTTCGATTTTGATATCTGTTGTTTAGTGTCTCCAGTGGGTAGAGTTCCCGTATCTATCAGCACATAAGATGTCTTAGTAGCAGCATTAGTCTCTTTGTTCGGAAACTCTTTATCATTTAGTGTTGGAAGTTTCTTTCCACCTTTTTCATATGCCTCTGATGCTTGTTGGTTTTCAACTTCGTATACGCAATTAAAAGGATCAAATTTCACTATCCTCGTATTGTATACTCCAGCTCTCATTCTATTTTGCATTTGATTTGAAGTATAATCATTATTAAAGTCAAGAATCTTTCCATCATATCCTGGAGGAATTTTTTTACCTCTTTCATCTACGGTAGTATTGTATATTAATTTTGCTTTATAACCTTGCTTCATTAAAGTATCTATTGATTTGAATGTAAATCCTTTAGAAGTTTCAAAGAAAAAATATCCGCAAGTAACCCCCTTACTGCCGCCGGTTGGGGGTATAGATTTTTTTGCCAACCAAGAATTAATATAAAAAGGTTTGCGATTATGTCCGACAAAATTATACAAATTGACTGTTGTTTCTGCGTCAATTGGTTTTGATGTTTGGAGACCAAATGGAATAGGTTCGGTTAATATTTTGACTACATGATCCGACAGTTTTCCATCATATCTTTTTCTAACCCTAACTTGCTCGTTCAAAATAAATTCTTTAGATACTAAGTCTAAAGAAACAATCTGTTTATTTACATCATTATAACCTGGAAAAGCAGAGTTTACATATAGAGTAGCTTTTTTTGAATTGCCAATGTTATCTATTATTTCTAACTCAAGTCTTTCTTGACCTACTATTTTAAGAGCTTCAAAAGCAGTTTTATTTCCTAGAGTATATCCACTATCCGCATAAATTATAGTTGCTCTAATACTTGGAGAAAGAATGCTTTCATAATACTTTATTTCAATAACTCCATTTGTTAAGTCAGCTGATCCACCACCATTTCCATACAAGATACATTTTTTTATACCCGATGCCTCTGCATTTTTTGCTATTAGTGCCATAAGTATAATACCTTTTTTTTATTTAACCAGGAAGTCTTTCTAAAATTTCATAGGAATCATGGAAAGAAGATGCTGCTCCCATATTTGTGGGATTTCCATCAGATCCTGCTGGCATATCCGTATAATAAGGAACTGGTGTGGGAATATAAACAGTTTGAACTGCTTCAGTTTCATACGATGCAAATGTTCGTAAAGCCCTTATAGATCCTTCATAGTTTCCTTTATTAACTGCATTCAAAAATCCAGGGAAAGTTTTTTCAATAGCTGCAGTGGAGTCTGCATCGATTACAAATTCTCTTCCCTTTTCACCGATCTTCGCTAAATGTGGACCTGCTTTTGTGAGTCCGCCTCTTTCATATGCAACGTGAACATGATGGTAGTGTTGAGCATTTGTGCCTGGGCCCCAATAATCAAGTCCAACTTTTTTCTTATTAGCAATACCATAACCTAAAGGAGTATAGATCAATTGTGATAACGAAGACCCATACTTTGAAGCGAGTTCCTTTGCAAATGCAAGTTGTTGTGGGGTTCCGTTTCCAACAGCATCATTTGAATAATCTCTTGCTCTATTTTTTCCATGATATCCAGGATCTCCAGGTCTATATGAACTAGTTAATGTTAATCCAAACTTTTTAGCAAGCGGAGTAAATTGATCAACATTTGAGATAGATCCAGTTCCCAAAGGTCCGCCTGCACCATCTCCCATAACAACAATATCACCAAGCTGAGGTGCTCTTGCTGGTCCTGGATTTTTTGCTCCATATGCTTTTGCTGCTGGACCAACAAACCATCCAAAGAAATTATTTGGTGCATTGGTAGTTCTCTGAACGTCTTCTGCCCCTTTTCTATTTCCACCACCCATGAAATCGGTTCTTCCACCAACAAATTTCCTAGCTTCTTCTTGAAGAGTTGGATTCCTAATAGCAGCAGCAGTTTTTTGTAAATCTCCTTGAGAAATTCCTGTTGCAGCAGAGGCACTAGCAAGATCTTTGATTGCGTGCCACTCCGCATTCGGAACTTTAGTTTTACCTCTCTTAGGATACTTCCAAGTTGGTTCATATTGACCCTGACGTAAAACTATTTCCTTAATAGTCTTACCACCATAGATTCCAGAAGCAACTCTATTATAAATGGATTGTGCTACGTCAGCGGACCCCTGCGGATCCGCATCTTCCATTCTAGAAATAGCAACAAGAGTCCAAAAATCAGCATTACCGCCGGTAACAGTTGGTTCAGTACCATCTCCGGGTCCAACATCTAATGGAGGTATAACTTCATCTTTTTTCTGTTGTATCATTTCATGATCATGGTCATGAAGCAATATATTTCTCAAAAGTTCTCTATTGGATTCTGCTACTTTTGAGGCTATCAACTCCTTTGAGGATTGTTCTGCCCACTTGCTAATATCCTCAGCAACAGGAACCGACTCTACAATTCCACCTTCAGCAAAAGCAGGAGAAAGTCCTCCCTTAATTTTCTTTTCATTGATTCCACTTGCGATCCAAGAATTAATTCCCAATCCAATATTTCTATAATCTTCGTTTGTTATTTTTGATCCAAGAATCGACTTAGTAACTATACTAAACAGTGGTCCAAGATAGTCAGTTTCTGCAAAAATATTGCTAGTATCTGACAAATATTTTATTGGACTTATTTTTGATTTTGGAGAATTAGGATTAGGAAATACCTTTTCTAATTGTTGATCTCCTCCAATTTTTGATCCAGGTTCAATATTTGGAATAGATGGTAGTGTAAAAGAAAGCCTCTT
>Ga0129333_10003959_pt1 | contig 13893 bp, 29 predicted proteins | sample CPB6_08_DNA_FD_94474 | JGI IMG/M metagenome (GOLD analysis project Ga0129333, IMG submission 94474) | Freshwater to marine salinity gradient microbial communities from Chesapeake Bay, USA - CPBay_Sum_0.6_0.8_DNA | ecosystem: Environmental > Aquatic > Marine > Coastal | place: USA: Chesapeake... | reverse complement strand
TGTTACAACTTCCGGCGACAGTAGATTGTTAGCCACACAGGCATTCAACACCAGCTTACCAAATGTCACAGGCAAGACTAGAGGACAAGATACTAGTGTTTCTGTAAAAGCTGTTGGTCCTGGATTTGGCCCAGACGAAATGATTCGTCCAGTAGTAGGTGCAACATATGGACAGAGATCAGCTAACGGTTATATGGCCAACATCGATGTGTTACCAGGAGTAACTGTATCTAATAGAGTTAATAATCTAAACCAAGACTACGGTTATGCTACAGCAGGTGCAGTTCTTAAGAAAGGAATATTCAATGCTACTGCATTATATCACACAGATGGAGTTAAACAGTTAGGAGTAGGTCTAAGCCAAGAGAAGGACAACTTAACATTTAATATTCGTGCAGACAGATTAGAAACAAATCAAGGCGGCAGTAATGTTTACGGGGCAAATGTAATTTATCGATTCTAATAATAACAATAAAAGGGCATAGCCCAACTACAAAGCCCGCTTCGGCGGGCTTTTTTATTAAATATAGTTTTAAGGAGTATGCTGTGATGCGTACAGTTATCGCGGCGTTCCTATTCTGCCTAACCAGCTCTATAGCCTACGCCCAAGCATTCGAATCAAGTAAACCCGTGCTCTGTGACAATGTGCAATCTATAATTAGAGGGCTGACAGAAAACTACAACGAGAAACCTGTATGGACTGCCAGAAATCCTGTAGACGATACTCGATATGCACTTTTCGTTAATGCCAAAGAAGGTTCATGGACCCTATTGCAGATGACCACTGAGATTGCCTGCATCATAGGCGTTGGACAGGAATCAAAATTTCTTTTCGATTCAGTATAAAAATCTTTTTTGTAAATACATTACAAGGAGGGGCAAGACTATGAAACAGAAACGACTCATAGCGGAACTGTATAAGGCTTGCTTCGACCACGACGCCAAGAAGATGGCAGAACTTAAAAGACTAGAGTTCCAAAAAATCTTGAAACGCAAGGCCGAAGGTAAGCATTTTACACACCGTTGGACCATAGTTCAGATTTGATTACTTGTAACTGATCTGTAATCTTACACACAGTCTAGAGCGATAAATATTGGTATGATAGCCAAGACTTATCGCTCTATTTTTATCTCCGATGTTCACTTAGGTACTAGAGACTGTAAGGCAGAACAACTCAATAACTTTCTTAAACACAACACCTGCGAAACTCTCTACTTAGTAGGAGACATCATAGACGCATGGCGTATTCAACAGAACAAATGGCGTTGGAAACAATCGCATACCAACGTAGTTCGTAGGGTCATGGGTCATGCCAAGCGAGGTACCCGAGTTATCTATGTTGCTGGCAATCACGATGAGTTTCTAAGACCTTTAATGCCCTACGGTATTAACTTTGGTAATATTGAAGTTGTCAATCAAATAGAACACGTGGGTATAGATACCAAACATTATCTCGTAGTACACGGCGATCTATTTGACGGGATTACTAGGCTAGCACCGTGGATATCTTTCTTAGGTGACAAGGCCTACGATTTTGTTCTTAATTTAAATAATAAATTTAATTGGCTGCGACACCGTATGGGATTTGGCTACTGGAGTTTAAGCAAGTATCTCAAGGTTAAAGTTAAGAAAGCGGTGGATTTTATATTTCAATTTGAACGTAACTTAGCCGCGTACTGTAAGAAGCGTGGTTTCGATGGTGTAATCTGTGGACATATACATCACGCAGAGATCAAAGACATAGACGGTATAATATACATGAATGACGGCGACTGGGTAGAATCAATGACCGCACTGGTAGAACATCATAACGGTCGTTGGGAAATCGTAACATGGACCAAGGAGCGAGACGATGTGGCTGATGATATTGATAGCGGTACACATAAACAATCCGCAAGACGTACCAGGAAGAATAATGCTACAGTTCCAAACACAACAACAGTGTGAACAGGCATTAAGGACTATGACCTATTGGTTAAAGTTTGATTCATTTAAGGTAGAAGGCAAATGTCTAAAAGACTAAGTGAACTTATTACTATCGTAGTTCCCTGTAAGAACGAAGAACTATACATACATCGATTAATAGATGATTTAAGATTTCAAAGTCTTGGAGGAGCTAAGATTATTATAGCCGACTGCTCTACTGATCGTACTAGAGAAGTTATTCAAGATCACGGTTTGGGGATGAATATAGAAATTATCGATGGTGGTCCTGTGTCTGTGGCAAGGAATCGTGCCGCCCAATTAGTCACTACTCCTTACATACTGTTTATAGATGCTGATGTTAGATTTTTTAGTCATCACACTATACAGGATGCTGTCAACGAACTGGAACAATACGATCTAGATCTCGTTGGGTTGAATGCTAAATGCTATGATGATGATATTAGAGCACAGATTGGATTTAAGATTTTTAATGCGATCAATCATGTATTGAAATATTTCTCACCTTTTGCTGTAGGTGCGTTCATGCTTACTCGTAGAAGCAAGTTTGAAGAGTTGGGCGGATTTCCTGAACAGTTTTCTACCTCCGAGGACTTCTTCTTATCTAGAAAATACAGCGTTAAAAAGTTTAAAATCGTAGATCATTACTTTGGACAAGACAGTCGCAGATTTAAGAAGATGGGCTATTTTGGTATGGCTTGGTACTTGATTAAAAACTTTTGGAATCGTAATAATCAAGCATACTGGGACAAAATAGATAACAGTAAGTACTGGAATTAAAAAAGCCCCTTTCGGGGCTTTTTTATTCATGCGCAATAACTAATGCTACTGCTACTGCCACAAAGATCCCTCTTATCCAGAGATCTGTCTTGGTTATTTTATACAGCGGTTTCATTTTCCACCTCCTTAGTTTTCCACATGCTATAGGCAACACCTGCTGCTAACAGACCAAAGGTTAAACCTAAGGTTAATATTGCAGGCAATTTAATACCAATCATCATTAATACAATCTTAACACCGATCAATACTAAGATTAGTGCTAGAGCGTATTTCAAATAATGAAATCTATGTATCATAGCACTGAGAGCAAAATACAGTGCTCTAAGTCCTAAGATAGCAAAGATGTTGGATGTATAGACTATGAAAGGATCTTGTGTGATCGCTAGGATAGCGGGTACGCTATCTACGGCAAATATAATATCCGCAAAATTAATCAAAACCAAAGCAACGAACAATGGAGTATAATATCTTACACCATTCTCCTTGAACCAGAAGTTGTGACCTCTGTATTCTTTGCTTAGGTTCATTTTACTTTGCATCCATTTATAGATCTTATTGTTCTCAAAATCCGGACCATTGTCGTCATCGGCGAACAACATCTTAACACCTGTATAGATTAAGAAGGCACCGAAGAACCACAATATCCATTGCCATTCACTAACAGCTGCCGCACCAAATCCTATGAATATCGCTCTTAGTATCAAGGCTAATAATATGCCCCAGACTAATACACGATGCTCGTACATTCTAGGTATACCTAAAAATGTGAAAATCAGTGCGAATACAAACACATTGTCTAAACTTAGACTTTTCTCTACGAGAAAGCCCGTATAGTAGAGTAAAGCATCATCTGCTCCCCTATACCACCAGACGCCTAGTCCAAACAGTAACGCTACAGCTATGTAGAATGCAGAAAGCCACAAACTCTCTTTGACAGAGATTTCATGATCTTTCTTATTAAGAACTCCTAGATCGAATGCCAGAAGTGCGATTACGATCACAAAGAACGCAACCCAAGGCAGCAGAGCCGCCGAAAACAACATTTCCATACTTGTCTCCTAAGTAATGGTCTTGCCGCTTCGTTACTAAACCGGGTATTGCTACCGTGTTGACGATTTAGAAATCCAATGATGGATGGCTACTCCCCAAAAGTATTTAGTTAAATATAATATGTTCAAACGATACCTGTTAAGCCCGTGGACTGCGCTTTTAACCCTTGTGTTAATTGTGGGCATACGTGTTGCAGATCCTACATTTGTCGAAAGTGTTAGATTACGTTACTTTGATACGCTGATCGCAAACAAAGCACCTACTGAAAACAACATAGTTACAGTAAACATAGACGAAAGTACTTTAGACAAATATGGACAGTGGCCGTTCAAAAGAGATGTCTACGCTAAAATTATTGAAGATCTTTATCGTAGAAATGCTGGACTTGTAGTATTCAACGTTCTAATGACTGAAAAAGATCGTATGGGCGGTGACGGTGCTCTAGCAGCAACGTTGAACGAGTTTCCGGTAGTATTGCCGAATTTACTGCATGAAAATAATAGAAATACTCCGCGCCAACCTAGCACCGCAGTAATAGGCAATGAACATGCAACTAACATAGTACAGAGTCCTGGAATTATTGCCAATCAAACTATCATAGAACATCGTGCCGGCGGAACAGGATTTGTCAATACATTTCCAGAAGTTGACGGTGTTGTCCGTCGTATGCCGTTGGTCATTGCAGTCAACGGAGTAGTGTATCCTAATCTAGCCATGGAAGCATTGCGCATGGCAGCTGGTGATTCAACAACACAGATTAAATTATTCGAAGGTGGCGTGGAAAAAATGCGCATACCAAAGTTCGGTCCCATCAGCACAGATGCGCAGGGACGAATCTGGATAGACTACAGTCAAAAATCTAAATCAGTGTCTATGGCAGATTTGCCCAAAGACTTTCAAGGAGCGGTTGTTATCGTAGGTGTTGCGGCTGCAGGATTAGGTAATCCTGTACCTACAGCCATAGGCAGTGTATGGCCACAGGAAGTTCAGGCTGCGGTATTGGGTACAATGTTTAATGGTATTGTCATAGAGCGACCCGATTATGCCGATGGTGCAGAAATAATTGGTCTGCTTGTAATTGGATTATTAATAATTTTCTTGTCGAGGTGGACCTATGTGGGACTTTCTTTTACTGTTATCAGTATCGCTGCCGTTATTCCTAGTACTTGGTATCTCTACACAAACTTCGCAATCTTGGGAGACGCAACAGCAGGGACGTTTGGTCTTATACTGCTGGCTCTGCATTGCTATGGCGTTAAGTTTGTAAGTGAGTTCTTACAGAAGCAGGCCATAAAGAAACAGTTTGCAGGTTATTGTTCACCGGAAGTAGTAAGACTGTTACAGGAAAACCCAGATCTAATCAAAAAAGGCACGAAGAAAGATGTGTCGGTGATGTTTTCAGATCTAAGAGGATTCACTCCAATAGGTGAACACTTTGATCGAGAAGGCAACGGAGGTCCCGAAGGTTTGTCCAAATATATGAATGGATATATGGATGTAATTACCAAACCTATTATTGATGCTAACGGCATGGTTATAAAATATGTAGGCGATGCATCGATGCATATACACGGTGCTCCTTTAGATGATCCTAATCACGCTCGCACCATAGTTCGTGTTGGATTAGAAATGTTAGACGCTGTGGATGCATTTACAAAAGAAAAAGAAGCACAGGGATTACCCCCTGCAGCTATGGGCTGGGGCTGTAACACAGGCGATGGTTATATAGGCGAAATGGGATCAACACAACGTCACGGTTATGATATATTAGGTGATATGGTCAGCACCGCAGCTAGATTAGAAGCTCGTTGTAAGGCCTATGGCGTGTTATGTATTATTGGCGCTGAAACTTACAACAGGACCAAAGATGATTTCTTCTACCTGTTACTAGATAACTTACAGCCTAAAGGTAAGTCGGTGGCTGATTTAATTTATACAGCATTACGTACCCGAGGCCAAGACTATTCAGTAGACAAACAGAGACACGATGAAATGCATTCATTATATAAAGCTAAGAAGTTCGATGAGGCTGCTGCAATATGTGCCACAATGAAAGGGTCGTTCGGAGGTCAAATGGACAAATATTATAAGATATGGATTGACCGTTGTGAATTTATGAAACAACAGGATCTAGGACCTAACTGGAACGGTGAATTCATCGCACACGAAAAATGATGTATACACCTATAGATTGGTGGATTGACTATACTGTATGGATGATGCTACAATACAAATTTATGATGCCTGCTAAATTTATGGGTGTCGGCGATGACATGGAAGCATATTTAAAATCCTTCAGTTTAAACGGTATTAAACACTTTAATCTCTGCAGATAATGTTAAAAAAATTATTGACCATACTTTGTATGGGTATATCTAGTCTTTCTTTTGGCAAAGAAATAACAGCCACTTCTTGGGCCGTCGCTCATGGTGACGGTGAAATAATCCAAAGCGAAAATATGTATCAAATTCGCAGTATTGCTAGTATTACCAAACTACTGACAGCAATGGTAGTGTTAGATGCTAGACAAGATTTAGATGATTATTTCAAACCATACACTAGAAAAGAACTTATACAATTAGCCATAGTTCATTCCGATAATAGAGCCAGCGAGAATTTATGCAATCACTACCCTGGTGGTAGAATCAACTGTATAAGGGCGATGAACGATAAAGCTAGATCTCTAGGAATGATAAACACAAATTTAGTAGATCCTACTGGACTCGGAGTTATGAACACCAGTACTGCCTACGATTTAATTAAACTGGTACGAGCAGCTCAACACTATCCAGAACTGGTTTCTGCTAGTAAGATGAGTGAAGTAAAGATTAAGATTAAAAAGAGATGGCTAATTTTTAAGAACACAAACCCTATTATTGGAAAGCGTCACGAATTTGTTGTGAGTAAAACAGGATGGATAAGAGCCAGTGGCGGATGCATCGCTATGATGTTAGATACTGATGTAGGGCGTAGAATAGTTATTGTGTTAGGCAGTAAAAATACACACACTAGAATTCCGGAAGCTGAATTTATTGCTACTCATTTTTAACCTTCACCGGATGCGGCAGTTTTCCTATCCTCTTCGTCTATGTCATCTCTACGGTTAAATGGTTTTTTATTTTTTTCGTCATCAGTCTTTATCGCCTGTTGAAATTTTTCTGCCGCTTCTTTTTCAACTTTTACCTGCTCCATAACACGATCCGATTCTATTATTTTTCCACGTAGGTGTAATACTGTGTTTACTTTTTGATTTAGTCTGATAAGATCGTTGTCTAACATACGAATACGATCTATTAGGGCAACTAATGTTGTATTGGCTTCACCGATCACAGGTTTTACTTCTTTTGTTGCCCATTCCCAAACATATTTTATTATCCAACCCATTCCTACAGCCATCACTATAGGAAATCCATATTTGTTAATTAGCTCTACTACGTCCATTTATTTCTCCTTACCCCAAAATCCCCAGGGGTCATAGATTTTTTTTGCAATCTTTTTTGGTTCATAAAAATACCATACTGCTACCGAAATAAGCACTAGACATTCTATCAAATAAAAAACCATAAATGCTTCAAATAACATTAACCTACTAAAGGTCTGAATGTCTGTATTACAGGTTTCCATGCAGCTTCATAGCCAACAATAAAACCTATAACAAACCCCACGACCGCTCCTATCGCTGCTGATTTGTATAAATCTTTGTCAGTCCAAATAGGCTGACGTTTTAAATATTCTTTGGTATGCTTGGGTAATGTATCATACCATTCACTTAGTTTGCTCACTTTCTGTAGCTCCCTTAATTAAAAATTTTTCAAGGTCTGTTACTTTAACTAACATTTGACGACCATTGATATTAACTAATTTAAAATAGTCGCCGCCTTTCCAACCCAATTTGTCAGAATTGAATTCTTCATCTAATATAATGCCATTAGGACTACAATCCCATTGATAATCTACATATAACATTAGTCTCTTCTCGCATCATTTTTGCCGTCGGCTCTAGCGATACGATCTACGTCAGGTTTTAATCCCAGCGCATTACTTACGATTGTGTCTATACGAACTACATCGTGATTCATGGTTTTTACTCTGTTGTCCAAAGCAACAATAATACCTTTCATACCGTTGATACTACCCAAAACACCCTGGAGCAGTAGTTTAATTGTTAAGTATACAAAGTATCCGCCAGCTAATGCAACAGCGATAGGAAAACCCAAATCGCCTATAAGTTTGAAGATATCGCCCATTTTATCGCTCCCATTATGTGTATATTTAAGTCATTGACCTTTTTATTAAGTGGTGCTATAATATACGTATATTTCCAGAAAGATTGTCATGAAAATCCAAATTGTGTCTGATCTGCATTTAGAGTTTGCAGATATTTTAATCAAAAATGAAAACGGTGCTGACGTGTTGATCCTCTCTGGTGACATCATGGTTGCTAGTAAAGTGCATAAACCTGAAAGTGAATATGGAATCCGTTTCCGCGATTTTTTGAAACGTTGCAGTTTCCAATTTCCTCATGTGGTTTATGTAGCAGGTAATCACGAGTTTTACAGCGATGGTAGATTTTTTGACGGGATTGAACAACTGCGTGAGGCATGTATGGTCCATGAAAACGTCTACTTCCTAGAGCGTGACACTAAGGTTATTGACGATATTGTATTTGTTGGCGGCACACTATGGACTGACATGAACAAGTTCGATCCGTTGACCCTGCATGCTATTCGCGATATGATGATGGACTATCGTGCTACTGTCAACGACAAGGCAGGATTCCGTAGGCTCAAACCTGCTGACACTGTAGAACGTCACAAATTGACTGTTGATTATATTAAACATATTGTCAGTGAAAACAAAGATAAAAAAATTGTGGTGGTAGGCCACCACAGCCCCTGCCACCAAAGTGTGCATCCTATGTATGCTAGTGAATTCATAATGAACGGTGCATATCACAGTGATCTCACTGATATTATGTTAGACAATCCACAGATCAAATTGTGGACACATGGTCATACACATCATCCGTTTGATTACATGATAGGCGATTGTCGTGTTGTTTGTAACCCACGCGGTTACGATGGACATGAAGATACTGGTTGGGATCCTAACAAGATCGTAGAAGTATGAAAACTTTGTTTTACAAAAAAGTCGGTCGTCGATATGTTCCAGTATCGGAGTATGACAGCGAACTCTTAGATGCATTTCCTAAAGGTAATCATCTAGTAATGAGTTATCCGGGCGGTGCCAGTCGCAGGTTTAATATTGAGCCTGCGCTGGCTCCTATGATTGCTGCTGGCCGTGTTGCCGAAGATGCTATCAGTCGTAGGATACAACAGGAAACTGAACTGAGGCCAGCCAACAGAGAGATCGATGAAGAGACACAGCGTAAATGGAAAAAGTTTATTGCCACCGTTCCGGAAGATTTTCGATATATGTTTACTCACGGTTGTGCTAGAGATGCCGCCGAAGCAGGAGTTAAAGCCATGCAGGAAGAAGCAGACAAACTCATGCAACATGAGAGTGTGCGTAAAGCCTATGATCATTTTATGTTAATGTGTAAACTAACCAAGGAAGAACAATGAGTTTAGAACAGGCAGCAAATTTTTTATCTAGTGGAATATTATTCATTTTGGGTGTAATGGCTATAGTGGCAGGTGCCATTGTAATTAACAATCTTATTCATAAATTTTGGAAACCAGTAACCATTTTTACCAGGGACAGTTTCAGCATTTTTGGAGGTCATCATATGAATAACGATCCTATGCAGAGCCTCACGCAGGAAGAGTATGACAAACTTTTGGCTAATTTGGAAAAGATCAGAGCAGAAAAATCTCAAGTTGACAAAAAGCCGGTTTGATGTTATAATATATTATCATATGAAAGGGTTATCATGATCACACTCAAAGACTTTATGGAAATCGTTGACTATCGCATCACCGAAGGCAGCGACTATCAATGGGCCTGTTTTGGTCCTACTGCCTACAGATTGGATTCGTGGAATGGTGAACAAGATGGACACACTGTCAGCGTCCTATTTGATACCCATTCGCAGGAAGTCTATCAGGTAGAAGCTTTTGACTACAGCAATGAACGTGCATATCGCATGACTAATTCCAAATACAAGGATCTGTTCAAAGAAGAATGCCAACATCGTGACGTTATGGATGTGGCCTGGCAACGAGATGACGGCACAGATGTTGAATATGTAGATCTAGATGTTGTAGAGGATTTCGTTGAAAAGGCCCGTGCTATTGTCACAGGCGAAGATTACGATACTCGCGTAAAAGTTCCAGTGGATTTCTCAGACGAAGAATTACTGACCTATATGAAAATGGCTCACGAACGTGATATGACTTTCAATGCGTTTGTAGAAATGGCTCTTCGAGCTGCGATTGATGAAATCAAACTTCGTGAAAATGTAGACATGCGTGACGAATATGATTTCTCGGAAGCTAACCGCGTTCATATCACAAACACAGACAATCCTATTGATTTTCCTGTAAAAAAGAAAAAGAAAGGTAAAAAATGACTGACGCACAAAAGTTTTTAGAAGATCTAAAGACTGGAGTAAGATATGTTGTTATTAATGACTGTTACGGCGGTTTTGGATTAAGTGATCGCGGAATCCGCGAGTATATTAAACTCGCAGGCCTGACTGAAACAGATTTCCATCACCGAGAAATTCCTCGCGATGATCCATATCTGGTAAAGGTTGTAAAAGAATTGGGAATGTCTGCTAACGGCACCCATGCTAATCTTAAGATTGTAGAAATTCCCGGTGACGTGCAATGGCATATTGCAGAGTATGACGGAGCAGAGTGGGTCGCTGAAGATCATAGAACCTGGAAATGACCTTAGTAGCAGTAAAAGGTGGCTGGGTGCGAACAAGACAAAACACAGTTATTCATCATTGGAGATTTGAAGATGGTAAGACTCCTCCTAATTCAGGAAGTCCATTTTCTTTAGATCCGCCACCACGTGGTTGGTATTGTTGGGTGTATCCAAACATTGACAAAAATTTTACTGATTGGATGACAAAGAACTGTCCTACAGCAGATGTCACACACCGCTTCAATTCTGGAGATCCCATGTATACTGTGTACATCAAAGAAGATAAAGAAGCAACAATCTTCCAACTGAAATGGATGTGACCAATAATATTAAGGTGGCTAGTGTGAACGAGATCTTGGCAACAAGAGCTCGTGCTACCTTCAGTCATCGAATCAACTTCCAAACGATAGGATATGAATCTCTAGATCTCATGAGAGAATGGTGCAAAGATCATTGCACTGGACTTTGGAGATTAGAACATGTTCATGCTCTGTATTTTCAATTTGAAAACGATCGCGATGCCACGATGTTTATGCTACGTTGGGGCGGGGCAGAAGGAAATAAACTAAAATGAGAGTTATGAATAAATCTATTTGGCCATTTCAGACTAGAATACAACTAGTGTCTAGCGACGATGTTTATAGATGGTGCCAGGAAAAACTCTATCACGGCGGCCACTATGAACCTAACTGGTACTACAATTCAGATACCAGTACTTGGTGTTTCAAAGACGAAAAAGAATTCACAATGTTTTGCCTAAGGTGGAGTTCATGAGACTTTGGGATATGGCCAAATACGAAATTAAAAAACTTATCAAGATCAAGGGCAAACAATACAATCATTATATGCCCTGTGGTCTTAATATCCGTGAACGATTGTGGTGGTTGATGCCCGGTGTCTGTATCAAAGTTCGTTGGCCCAAAGGTAAGATCGCAGTAGATCACAATGATCCTCGTTGGGTAGATTTAGGCGGCGCCGTTTGGGTAGAATTTGACAGTGCCGATCCTAACGACTTTTATCGCCCTTGGATGGAACAACATGTAGGCCGACAAAAGTGGGATTGGGATTGGGGCTTTGTTGGCAACGATGCCAGTGACAACTGCCTTACTATTAAAGTTAGACAGAAACATGAAAAGTATGCTACAATTATGACTATGATGTGGGCCAAATGAAAGCTCTTAAACTAACTATTAACGAATGGCAAAGGATAAACGTAGAAATAGCCAAACACCATCCTAGAAGTGTCTGGATGGTTAGAACCAAGATGCGTAAAGTATTAGGGTTCACACCTAGAGAACATCAAGAATGGAATGAGAATCGTGGGTATCGCACAATGATACATCTCGATTTCTATGACGAAAGTCAACGAACTATGTTTCTATTGAAATATGGTGATTTTATGGGCAAAGAAGATGACAACAGATTATACTGATTACATGGTCTTGCCCTGTGGCGGAGTTGCTTATTACGATGAACCTAGGTTCGGTATGAATTATTTCTGCGCACAATGCGAGGTCATAGTAGGTAGTGATATTATGCCACAGAAGTGCAAAGATGAGGAAGCTAAATGGGAATTGCAAAAAATGTTAGGCGGTAAAGGTTGGGATTATTTTGCAGAACCAGATGAGTATTTTTAATGTATCCTTGGCAAAAAGAATTAATCGAAAAAATGACACAGTATAAAGGTCGAGGCCTAGTACAAATCACAGGACGTCAAGCGGGCAAAAGTCATTGGACTAATGTGGCTATTAAACGTCTTATGGACGATCTAAACAATAGACCCATAGAGAATCTAGTGTTAGGTCAAGGCACAGTGTATGGTGCTAGATATCATACTGTGGAACCTGTAGGCGGCAACTGGCGAGAAATGGAAGCATGGTGCTACAAAACATTTGGCAATGCAGGGGATAAACTTTGGGGAGAACCTAAAGCACCAGAACCCGCACAACGTTGGTACATGAATGATCGTAAGTTTTGGTTCCGTGATGACCGAGATAGAATGGTGTTTATACTAAAATGGCAATAAGAACTCTGAAACGTAAAGTCATCATCCGCGAATACGATTTTGAAAAAGTCAAACAACAGGCATTCATGCCGATCGGCTTAGGATCATTGTACGATCGTGTTCAATTTATTCCTTTGAATCAAGAAGGCTTAGAAAAATCTAAGGTATTAGAGATTCTACAGGGCAAAAAAGATACTCCGTTAATTAAAGCAGACTGGAATGATAATGTGCCAGCTATGCTGTTGTATCATCTTAGGGACTATCTTTACGATAAAAGATACTACGATTGGAAAGTATCTCTAGATGAACAGGGATATGTCTGTGTGCAGGCTCGAAATAACACACCGAAGACTCGAGTTGGCTATGGTATTTTTGAAAAGGATTTTACGAGCAGAATATGAATATAGAAGACGAAATAGTCAAGGAACTATCTACACATCTGCAAAGTGAAATAGACTTTCAGATACTATCCGACATGCTGGTACAACTAGGTTGGCACAAAGTTCACTTGATTGAATTACACAATACGAAGCAGGCTGCAGATATCAAACAATGGATGACAGAAAATACCAAGAGTCATTGGGAAAACCGAGGCAGCACCTTTGTGTTCCACGATTCCGGCGATGCTGTGAACTTTACACTACGATGGAAATAAAAGATCACGTTATAGATCATAAAGGATATGTTCTGCGAGGTGACAGCCGCGGAATCACGGTGCCTTGGGGGAACCGTGTAGAAGTATGGACGTGGTGTGATAAGAATAATATAACAGTTGAGTATAAAGGTTCTTTGGATAAGATGGATCTATGGTATGTTAAAAACGACAGAGATCGTGCTTTATTTGCGTTGAGGTGGGCATGAGTGTTAGTATGGGAAAAGCAGTACCAGATACTTGGCAAAGTTATTTGCGTAGATTGGGCAACGGTATCAATGGTTTATCTGAACGAAGTAAAACTCTCACTGAAAAAGATATTATAGTCAATGCAGAACACTACATGCAGAAAAAGTATCCCGGCAACTATACTGTAGAATCTTACTACAATGCCGATAAAATGAAATGGGATTTGAGATTACGATTTGATGATCCCAAAGAAGAAACCATGTGGTTGCTGAGGTGGTCATGACTCTACACAAAGTAAAGTATGCCGAAACCGTAGATGGGGTGTTAGCAGCATATCAAAGAAGTTACAAGGATTGCCTAGTCGATGAATGGCTCGAGGCTAACTGTAAGAAACCGTATTATCACAGTCCTGGTTATCTCACAGAAAAGTTTATTGAG
>Ga0129333_10003958_pt1 | contig 13893 bp, 14 predicted proteins | sample CPB6_08_DNA_FD_94474 | JGI IMG/M metagenome (GOLD analysis project Ga0129333, IMG submission 94474) | Freshwater to marine salinity gradient microbial communities from Chesapeake Bay, USA - CPBay_Sum_0.6_0.8_DNA | ecosystem: Environmental > Aquatic > Marine > Coastal | place: USA: Chesapeake... | reverse complement strand
TTCACACTCGTGCGGCTGCTGGTCCCAACCGGCGAGATGCCAGTCGAGGAACGCTTCGCGGCCATCAACGAAATGACAACCTCGGTGCGCAGTGGATCGGGCGATCCCAACCTCGACACCCTCGCCGGCCTGGCCCAAGCACTTCCCATCTCCGTGCTCACTCGGTTGGCGCGGGCCCAGAGCCAAACCGTCGACTTCGCCACCTCGAACGTCCGGGGTGCAGGCATCCCGCTCTACATCGCGGGCGCGCGCATTGCCGCCAACCACCCCGTCGGTCCGCTGGGCGGCGTCGCGTTCAACCTCACGCTTCTCAGCAACGACGGCAACCTCGATATGGGATTGCACGTCGACACCGCGGCAGTCGAACAGCCCGAATTACTGCGCACCTGCATCGAAGAGGCGTTTGCGAGAATTGCACAGTTCGCACCACAGCCCTCGCCGTCAACGAAGACCGGCGCACCGTTGGAGAGCGGGACTCATTCGCCGGTCGACACCGGCGTGGCGGCCGGTGTCAGGAAACGGCGCTGGTGGCGGCGGGCTTCCCAGCCGCCGACAGAATCGACCTGAGGTCGAGCAACAAATCGGCAACTTCGCCGCTGGAAACCAACTCGCGCCGCAGCATCTCGGCGAGCGCCTTGTCGACGATGGCGAGCGCCTCGACAATCGCACCGGTCGTGTTTTGGTCTTCGGTCGATTCGGCGATGGTTGCGTTCACGGCAGCTCCTTTTGTCATTGTCTAGCAGCAAGCACGAGGAGCCCCACCGCCGACTGACCGTGACATTACCCACAGGTCTCCCCTTCCCCGTGTCAATTCGGAATCGCGTCGAATCAGGTTGGATTCACGACCTACGATCGTCCCCGCATGGATCTCTCTCCGCAATCACACGTTGTCGTGACCGGTGCCGCGGGCGGAATCGGTCGCGCTCTCGCAAGGGAATTCCACGCCACCGGTGCCCGCGTCACCATGACCGACCTCGACGAACCGCGCCTCGTTGCGGTCTGCAACGACCTGAATGCACAGCGCGCGGGTTCGGCAACCGCCATCACTGCGAACATCGGTACTCGAGACGGCAACGCAGCCGTCATCAGGCATGCCCGTGCGACTTTTGGTGGGATCGATCTCTTCTTCGCAAACGCAGGAGTCGGCATGGGAACCGACCTCGAGAATTCGAGTGACGACGATTGGAACACCAGTTTCGCGGTGAACGTGCACGCGCATCGCTACGCGGCCGAGATTCTTCTTCCTGAATGGCTCGCGCGTGGACGCGGATACTTCTGCTCCACCGCGTCGGCGGCCGGCTTGCTCGCACAAATTGGCTCGGCCCCGTATTCCGTCACCAAACACGCTGCCGTTGCATTTGCCGAGTGGCTTTCGATCACGTACCACGACCGTGGCCTGCGCGTCAGCTGTCTGTGTCCGCAGGGTGTCAACACGAACATGTTGAACCCCGACAAACCCTCGAAGACGGGAGGCGACTTCGCTTCGGCAGGAGACGTCGTGAAGGCTGCCGGTGCAGTTCTCGAACCCGAGGACGTCGCAACCTTCACACTCGACGCAATTCGCGACGAGCGGTTCCTCGTTCTTCCACATGCCGAGGTCGAGACCTACATGACCACTCGCGCCTCGCAGCACGCGAGGTGGCTCGGCGGAATGCGCAAACTTCAGGCCCGGGTGTTCGGCGGCTGACCACCCGTTCGTCAGACACCGAATGCGGTGACGAACGCGTCGAGCACGGCGCGATCACCGAACACCTTCGCACCGGCATCAACGGCCTCGTCGATGGAGATGCGCCGCCACAGTGCAAGGAGGAGGATCTGCGACGGTCCGTTGAACGCGACGTCACCCTTGCCGTGTTCGCGGGCAACCCGTACAGAACCGGCGCCGGGACCGAGCATCCATTCCCCGTCGGTGTCGTTGCAATGGAGGTGCACCGTGTTGGTCAGCGTCACCTTGTCACCGAACCACGGGAGAAACACCCCGAACTTCTCGTCGATGCCGTCGGCGCACACCACTTCGTCGGTCTGCGACAGTGCACCGCCGGCAATTTCGGCATCGAAACGGTGCACCAAGACCTCGTGGGCCATCCGTCGCTTCACCCAAGCGGCGGGCCGGGATCCGATGAAGGTCCAAACGGGAGCATCGTCGGCCGTGCTTTCGAGAAGATGTTCGAGCCGCGCGGCACCCGCAGCGAACAGCTCGACGAGACCATCGTCGGATGCGGGTCGTTCCGTGCGCGGCAGGTCTTTCGGACTGGTGGCACCGGTCGACAACATGCCGTGAAACATCGCCTGCACCTTGCACATGTGAAAAACCAATTCGGCGACGTTCCAACCAGGGCACGCCGCAACGGCGGACGACCAACCCGACTCACGGGCGGCTGCAATGAAGCGTGCGTTTTCGTCGGACAGCACGTGCAGGTGATTGCGACCGCGCAGGTCGAGATACGACGTCGTCACGGCAGAGCTACTTCAGCAGGCTTGACAGCTCGCGCCACTCGGCCGTCGGCAGGGCCTTTCCGTCGTGCATCAGAACCTGAACACAGACGTGGTCGGCGCCGGCGTCGTGGTGCTGTTTGATGCGTGCCGCGATCTTGTCGAGCGTGCCCCAACACACGATCTCGTCGACCAATCTGTCGGACTGGTCCTTGATCTCGTCGGCCGAAAAACCCAACCGCACGAGGTTGTTCGCGTAGTTCGGCAGCCGCGTGTAGACCGACATGTTCTTGCGCGCCGTCTCGCGAGCCTTGTCGGCGTTGGTCTCGAAGATCACCATCTGTTCGGGGGCGAGCAGTTTGTCGGGACCGAGAATCGATCGGGCCTCGGCGGTGTGTTCGGGTGTCGTGAAGTACGGATGGGCACCCGACGTGCGATCGCGCGCCAGCTCCAACATCTTCGGACCGAGCGCCGCAAGCACGCGGTACATCGGCCCGGCCGGCGGCACCGCAAAGTAGGGAACGCCGTCCATGTTGTCGAGGTATTCGACCATCGTCGAGTAGGGCTTTTCGTAGGGCGACTTGTGGAGCTTCGTCACCATGTGGCCATGGCTGACACCCATGCCGAGCACGAAGCGCTCGGGGAACGCCTCGGACAACGCCTTCCAGCCGGCCTGCATCGCCATGGCCGTGCGTGCAGCGATGCTGGCGATACCCGTTGCGGCCTTCAACTTCGTTGTCGACGACAGGATCAAGGTCGCATTCACGAAAGCCTCGCGACCGACGGTTTCGGGATACCAGTAGGTACCGAAACCAAGACCTTCGACTTCCTGGAGAACGTCACGCACCTGCGACCCGGGGACTCCGTCGAGCGAGCCGCTCCACAGGCCGATGCGGCCGAGATCGGGTTTCGGATGGGACTGCGGGGACTTGTCGTCGGTCATGAGCCGACGATAGTTCCTTGCAACCACAGATCGATGAGACGACGGGCGATCGAGATGCCCGGTGGGATCATCGGAATTTCGTCGCGGCGGAACCACTGCGCGTCCGCAATTTCGACCGGGTCGCACACAATGTCGCCGTGGAGCCAGTCCGCCCGGAATCCCAACATGAGCGAGTGTGGAAAAGGCCACGGCTGGCTGCGCACGTAGCGGACGTTGCCGACAGAGACGCCGACCTCTTCCATGGTTTCACGAACCACGGCTTCTTCCAGTGTCTCGCCCGGTTCGACGAAACCCGCGAGGCAGGAATACATGGGTTGCTTCCACTGGACGCCGCGCGCCAACAGTGCCTCTTCTTCGTCGCCCTCGCCGCGCGTGACCAACGTGATGATCGCCGGCGCAAGGCGGGGGAAGGCCATCAGTCCACACGCTGCACAACGCATGGCACGCTCGCCGTCGAGTCGTTGCGTCGGTTGACCACACCGGCCGCAGAACTTGTGGGTCCGAGCCCATTCGACGAGTTGCACCGCGCGACCGGCAGCGAGCCAATCGTTTTCGTGACTGCGCCCGTGGTACGAGAAGAGGTCGATCGATGCACCGTCGGCCGGGTCGAGGCCGTGTGGTACGTCGACGGCCCATACGGCGACGTCGCCCATCATCCCGATGAAGTGGACGTGCCAGTCGCTCGCCACGGGCTCGTCGGCTTCCCAAATGTTGCTGCCGACCACGTGGAAGAAGCGATTCCGGCGCGCGTGTGCTGCGGGCTTGATCGACGGAACAAGACGCGGAACTTCCGCATGGCGGCTCATACGCCGTCCACGGTACCTGCATAGGATGGCGATATGAGCAGCAGAGAAGACGTCGTCATCGTCGACGCAGTACGCACCCCCATCGGCCGCCGCGGCGGTGGATTGTCCAGCATGCACCCGGCCGAACTCCTCGGTGTCGCACAGAAGGCGATCGTCGAACGATCGGGTATCGATCCGGCGGCAATCGAACAGGTCGTCGGAGGCTGCGTCAGCCAGGTCGGCGAGCAAAGCTTCAACATCACCCGCACGTCGTGGTTGGCCGCGGGCCTCCCCCTGTCGACCGCCGCCACCACGGTCGACACGCAGTGCGGATCGTCGCAACAAGCCACCAACCTCGCAACGTCGCTCGTGGCAAGCGGCGTCGTCGATGTGTCCATCGCGTGCGGTGTCGAAGTGATGAGCCGCATCCCGATCGGCATCAACTCGTCGAAGAAACTCGGCCTCGGTGTTCCGATTCCGAAGACGTACTTCGGACAGTACGAAGCCACCTCGCAGTTCGAAGGAGCCGAGCGAATCGCCGACAAGTTCGGCATCACGCGTGACGACACCGATGCTTTCGGTTTCCAGAGCCAACAGCGCGCCGCGCGCGCCTGGGCCGAAGACCGATTCGCAGGACAGTGGGTCGAGGTCACCGCACCCGACCTGAACGAAGAGGGCAAGCCATCGGGAACCTTCCACAAGGTCAACCGTGACGAGGGCATGCGTGACACCACCCGCGAAGCACTCGCGGGCCTGAAGCCGGTTGCCCGCGAAAACGGCGTGCACACCGCGGGCAACTCGTCGCAGATCTCCGACGGAGCCGCGGCCGTGTTGATGATGACGGCGTCACGCGCACAGGCCCTCGGCCTGAAGGCCCGTGCCCGCATCGTCGACACCTGCCTGGTCGGTGTCGACCCCGTTCTCATGCTTGAAGGACCCATCGACGCGACGAAGCGTCTTCTCGCGCGCAACGGACTCACGATCGACCAGATCGACAACTTCGAGATCAACGAAGCATTCGCATCGGTCGTTCTCGCGTGGGCCAAAGCAACCGGTGCCAACCCCGAGACCACCAATCCGAACGGGGGTGCGATTGCGCTCGGTCATCCGCTCGGAGCAACAGGTGCGTTCCTCATGACGAAGTCGCTGTACGAACTCGAGCGCACGGGTGGCCGCTACGGCATCATCTCGATGTGCTGCGGTGGCGGCCTCGGCACGGGAACGCTCATCGAACGCATCTGACGCGCACGGTCCGCCGCCTCACCACTGCGGCATTGTGTGCCGCGACAGCAGTGGCGTGCGGTGGAAGCCCTTCGTCGTCCGGCTCAGAAACGGCAACCTTCGCCAACACGGGAACCGTCGTCTCCGTTGCCGACGGCGACACATTGACCGTCCAAATCGGGGACACGAAGGAAAAGGTGCGTCTCATCGGGGTCGACACACCCGAGACGCAGCACCCGACCAAGGGGGTTCAGTGCTGGGGCCCCGAAGCATCGGACTTCACGAAAAGCGTGATGACGAAGGGGGCGCGCGTGCGCCTCGTGCGAGATGTCGAAGCGCGCGATCGGTACGGACGTCTTCTCGCCTACGTGTACCTCACCGACACGAATGTCTTTTTCAACCTTGAACTCGTTCGTCTCGGTTTCGCTCGTCCGTACCCATTCGAACCGAACACAACGCATGAGTCCGACTTCGCCGCCGCGGCATGGGAGGCACAGGACGCGGGCCGGGGACTGTGGGGCGCGTGCTGACGCGACTAGTTTGTGATCGATGACGCAACACACCCACGATGCGGACCTGCTCGAGGCCATGGGTCTGTCGCGCGACGCGCGGGCAGTCATCCTGTCTTGCGACGACCTCGGCTCGTGCCACGCCGCGAATGTCGGCGTGTACGACGCCTTGCGCAAGGGCGTGGCGACATGTGCGTCGCTGATGGTGCCCGCGCCGTGGGCGCGTCACGCCGCCAACATGTACCGCGGTGAAGACATCGGTGTGCATCTCACGCTGAATGCCGAACACGACAATCTGCGCTGGGGTCCAATCACGCATGCACCTTCACTTCTTTCGGGCGACGGTGGTTTTCCCAGCAGCATCGAGGACCTGTGGGACCACGCCGACCCCGCCGAGGTGCGTCGTGAATGCCGCGCACAAATCGAGCGCGCAATTGCATGGGGAATCGACGTCACCCACCTCGCACCGCATCTCACCGCGATCACCCTGCGTCCCGAGTTCTTCGACATCTATCTCGACCTCGCGGTCGAGTTCCGACTGCCCATCCGACTGCCCTCGACAATCGACGAACGCGATGCCGGTTTCCCTTTCCGCAAACTCGCCAGCGACGAGGGCGTGGTCTTTCCCGACTACTTCAACCACGATTGGCGGGCGGGCAGCCGTGAACGCGTGTTGGGCGACTTGTCCGACCTGCGGCCGGGAATCACCGAAATCCACGTTCAACCCGCGATCGACACCGCCGAGGTGCGCGCACTCGGCGACGTGTCGCTCGGCTGGATCGAAGACCACAACTTCGTCGTGAACGACCCGACGCTGCGCGAGGCAATCGAACAATCAGGCGCGGTGATGGTGGGCTACCGACGCGTCAGAGACGCGATGCGACTGCGCTGAGACCGCGGTCGATCTCACCTCTCGCAAGTGCACGCAACAGAACGCCCGTATGCCCTGTTGCCTTCAGTTTCCCGCGCATGTAGGCAACGTTTGCGCCGAGCTCGAGATCGGTCGCCGCGATCGACACAACGACCTCGGCGTCATCGGGACCATCGACGACTTCTTCCTTCTTGCTCTTCGCCACTCGGTACTGAATGCTCGACTTTTTCGCCATGCCCATCCCCTACGGCAACCGCTCGAGAGGAGTGAGGTCGATCGCTGACGTGCCACCCCGCACGCCCGAGAAAAGATCGTTTTCGTAGGTTCCGGGTTGTGGTCCGTCGACGATGCTGCGGGCGAGGACCCAGTCTTCCCAGGGATAAATCTCGGCAAGTTGTTCGTCGGACAGGCCGAACCAGAAGGGTTCGTCGGGGTCGATTTGGGTTTCGTGGGCACGCAGTGCGCCCGACCGGGCATACATGTAGTCGCCGACGTGCAAACGGGTCGTGATCCGCCAGTCTTGGTTTGCTCGGCTCAGCCACTTTTCGTCGAACGGCGACTCGCCGCGATGCTTCAGCATTCCCTCGTGCAACGCCATCAATCGCATGCGCGACCAGAGCGTGTAGTACATCTTGGCGGGTTGCCACACGGGGCCGGAATCGGGATACCACATTGGGTCGCCGGCACGTTGGAAGGCGGCGATGGAAATGTCGTGGACCTTCAGGTGGTCGGGATGCGGATAGCTCGATTGATCGTCGTTGTAGGTGATGATCACCTGCGGACGCTCGGCGCGGATGATGCGAACGAGGCGCTCGGTCGCGGCATCGAGAGGCGCCATGTGAAAACACTCGGGATGATTGTTCGAGTCGGCCCCCTGCATGCCCGAGTCGCGGTAGCCGAGCATGTGAACCGAGTGGAACCCGATCACCGCGGCCGACCTGGCGAGCTCGAGCGGACGCATTGTGGCGAGGAGCGACTTCTCCGCTTCGCCCTCGAGACCGTGGAACGGTTGTCCCGGCTCTTTCAGGCGTGGGTTGTTCACATCGCCTTCTTCGCCGCCCGTGCAACAAACGAGCACCGTCCGTACGCCGTCGGCACCGTACTTGGCCAGGGTCGGGGCGCCCTTTGACGCCTCGTCGTCGGGATGCGCGTGCACCGTGAGGAGACACAGTTGCTCGCCGTCCATGGCGTGTCAGGCTACTGGCGGGTCCCATAGGCTCGGCGTATGCGTGGTCGTCGCCCCGTCGTGTTCGCCGTTCTTTGCACCGCCCTGTTCGCCGCGTGCAGTTCGGACGATGGTCGCGAGATGAAGCTTCCCTCCGATGCCCAGATCGCCTCGTCACTCACAACCACGACGCTCGCCCCCGAGACGACGCTTGCCGTTCTCGACGGTGGCGAGTCCGCAACCCTCGACACGACGCTCGACGATGGAACGTTGAGCGTTCTCACACTCACGGCCCCATGGGCCGACGGCGACACGATCCCAACCCGGTACCGCTGTGTCGGGCCCGAAGCATCACCCGAGATCTCGTGGACGGGCGTCCCCGAGGGCACCAAGTCCCTCGCCCTCGTCCTCATCGACGAGGACGCACCCGACGACACGCTCTGGGTGGTCGCGAACATCGACCCCTCGACAACGGCCCTGTTGGCGGGAAGCATCGACCCCAACGCCGTTCAGGCGAAAAACTCCGCCGGCACGATCGGCTTCAGCGGTCCGTGCCCACCGGAAGGTGAAACACACGCCTACTCGCTCTCGCTGTATGCCCTCGACCAGGTGCTCGAGGTTCAAAACGGTGACGACGGGGTCGCCATGCAGGATGCCATCTACGCCGCGGCCATCGAGGCGGCTGCCGTCACCTTCACTTCCTGAACCGCGCTTCCCGAACCGTCACCGCCTGAATCCGCGGTGCCACCCGAATCGGGTGCAAAACTTGGGGAATCGACCGCGTTCTCGCTTCCTTCCCCGTCGCCGTCTGCGAGACCGACCCCGACGGCCGACTTCTCGCGGTGAACGACGCATTTCGTGCGCTCGTGCTTGGTGGCACACCGATGGTGGTGGGTTCGGCACCGTGGGTGAACGCATCGCCGACGGAGCGAGCCGCCGCGGAACGATCATGGGAAGAAACTCGTTCACTCGCCGGCGCCTTCACCCATGAGTTCCGGCTGCTGTCGTCCGATGGTGATGAGCGCTGGATCTCGCTTCATCTCGAGCCCGTGCGCGACACGTCGGGGAAGCTCAGTGGCTATGTCGGCACCGCAGCCGACCATACCGACATGGTCACGAGACGCACGTTGTCGGAACAACTCGTCGGTCTTCTCGACGTCAGCGCAGATGCGGTGTTGGTTTTCGACCGCGCGGGTCGGATGCTCTTTTGCAACGACGGTGCGAAACAACTTGTTGGTGTGAGCGACACCGACAACGACACGGTCGCCGACACCTTCCTGCGCGCGATCCGCGACCAGGTACCCCGCGAGGTGTTGAACGCCTCGCCTTCCCTTGCCGCACCCGAAGAGAACCGCTGGATGGGCGAGGTCGGCTTCCGCGGTCCCGACGGCATCGTTCGCACGCTCGCCCTCACGCTTCAGGTCGTGCGTGATCCGGCCGGCGTGGTGCAACACTTCAGCGCAATCGCCCGCGACATCACCGAAACAAAGCAATTGCACGATGAACTCACCCGGCAGGCCACCCACGATGCGCGTACGGGTTTACCCAACCGTGTTCTCTTCCTCCGTCGCCTCGCCGAGGCACTCGAAAAGGACCGCACGCTCAAGTCGGGGTGTGCGGTCATGTTCGTCGATCTCGACCGCCTGAAGATCGTGAATGACACGATGGGCCACGACGTTGGCGACGTCCTCATCTCGAACATTGCCAAGCGCATCGTCAACGCAACGCGACCCTCCGACATCGTTGCCCGCAACGGGGGCGACGAATTCGTCGTGTTGTGCGACGGTGTCACCGACGAACACATCGCCGTCGATATCGCGAACCGCATTCTTCAGGCCGTCACCGGCCAAATGGTGCTGCAGGGCACCGAAGTGTTCACAAGCGCGAGCATCGGCATCGCAATGTCAACCCAACAACTTCTCGCCGAACATTCTCCGGCGGACACGGCACAGATTTTGTTGAACAACGCCGATACTGCGATGTACCGGGCCAAACAGCGCGGACGCGGCAGAGCCGAGGTGTACAGCGAGGCAATGCGCGCCGAAGCTCGCGAGCGCGTGGTGCTCACCAACGCTCTCGAACGGGCGCTGGCAACCGGCCAGATGCGACTCGTCTATCAGCCCATCGTGTCGGCACACACCGGCCGCAACGCCGGGGTCGAGGCATACCTGCGCTGGGACCACCCCGAACGCGGAGAGCTCACCCCACCCACCTTCATTCCGGTCGCCGAAGAATCGGGGATGATCGGACCCCTCGGCGACTTCGTCATCTCGAGGGCATGCACCGATCTCCGAGGATGGATGGATGCGGGCCTCGTCGACCGATCGTTCGCACTGCATGTCAACGTGTCGGCCAAACAGCTCACCGATTCGTCTTTCGTCGACCGCACGCTGACGGCGCTCCGCGACGCGGGTCTCGAGGCCGGGCAACTCGTCGTCGAGGTGATCGAAAAGACCGTGCTCGACGACAACCCCGGCATCGGTCGCAGCATCAACGCGCTGAAGCGCGCCGGTATCCGCATTGCGATCGACGACTTCGGCAACGGATTTTCCTCGCTCTCGTCGCTGCGCAACTTCCCCGCCGACGTGCTGAAACTCGATGGCTCACTCGTGCGCGACATCGGTCGCGACGGTTACGACGACCCGATCGTGCGCTCGATCATTCAGCTCGCGCACTCCCTCGACATGACCGTCGTGGCCGAGTGGGTCAGTACCGAGGAGCAGATGAAGCGTCTGCGGGTTCTCGGATGCGATCACCTGCAGGGCAACCGCATCGGCGAGCCTGCGGCGGCCGACGAGTTCGCTCGGACTCTCGCCCGCGTGCGCTGAGTCAGCCCGCCGGAACCGACGGACCAGCCGGAGGGGGCCCCACCCCGGCGAAGAATGCGAGTGTCTCTTTCGAGTTTCCACCCAGCTTCACCACGGCCATGCCCGCTTCGGTGTCCTGGTACACCTCGAGACCGAAGTTTGCGATGTTGCCGTCGGCGGCCGGACGCATGCTCTTCAGGAACGACGGCATGTCGAGATTGGCGTCGACGGTGACGGTCGAGGTGACGGCGTGGATGACGTCACCTGCCTTGAACGGATTCGCTGCCGCATACTTCGCGGCCTGTCGCAACATCAGCGTGATGAACTCGCGCTGACGTGCCGAACGACCGATGTCACCGGTTCCTTCGAGCACCCACTCGCCCTTGATGCGTTGTTGGTAGTGGCGGCTTCGCGCATAGCGCAAGGCACCGATACCGGTGAGACGGTTGCAGCCCTTGCGGACCCACAGCCCGATGTGCGTGTCGCGCGCCTGATACGGCGCACACAAGGTGACACCACCGATGGCGTTGACGAGATCCTTGAAGCCCTGGAAATTGACCTCGATGTAGTGGTGGATGGGAATGCCGAAATTCGCGGTGACCGTGCGAACCAGCATCGCTGCGCCGAGGTTGTACGTCGCGTTGATGCGGTTCGACTTCTCACCGTTTCCGATGCGCACCCACAGGTCACGGGGGAACGACGTGATGGAAAGTGTGCTCGTCTTCTTCTCGTGGCGCAGAACCATGATCGTGTCGCTGCGTTGGCCACCCACGTCGCCGGCGGACCCGATGACGTTGAAGTCGGACTCGGTCGGGTCGATACCCTCGCGACTGTCCGACCCGACCAGGAGAAAGTTCTCGAACTCGGGGTTCGGTGCTGCGAGGTCGGTAACCACCTCGGTGTTGCGCTTCACGTCCTTCATCTGGCTCTTCGCGCCGGAAACGAGGCCCGTCGCACCCGCAAAAGCCACGACGGCCGCGAGACACGCGGCGATGACGAAACGCGTTGCCTTCACGTCAAACCAACGTAGCCGCTAGTCGGTGTTGCGGAGATGCACCACGTCGGCAGTGTCGATGCGGTGCGTGACGGCACATTCGTCAACAATCCGTAGGCGACCGTCGCGCTCGACGCCAACCGCACGTCCGGTGATCGCCACACCGTCGGGTAGGTCGCAGCGGACTTTTGAACCGGTTGTCGTGAGAAGGTTTTCGTACGACGCGAAAGCTTCGTCAGCTCCCAATGCTTCGAGTTCGTCGAACACATCGAGAATGCGCAGCAGAACCGCATGCGGCTCGGGCGTCGTTTCGGAAATATCGACCTCGGCCGTCACGCACGTTGCGGGCGCTACGTCGGGCGGTGGCGCCCAACCGACGTTCAACCCCATGCCGACGACAACATCGACGCGGCCGTCCGCGGACACCCTTCCCGCTTGCGCAAGAATCCCCGCAATCTTGGTTGCGATGCCGTTTCTCGTCACAACGACATCGTTCGGCCACTTGAGACCGGCAGGTACCTCGAAATCACGGCGCAACACGAGCGCGCATGCGGTACCCAGCAGTTGCGTCACACGATGAACCGGTTCGGGAACGTTCCTGAAGTGAATCGAGACGAGCAGGTTGGTTCCGGGCGGCGCCTGCCACGTGCGCCCCAGACGCCCGCGACCCGCGGTTTGGTGGTCGGTCCGCAAAACCGCCCGATCGGGCAGCCCCGAGGCGCTGAGGGCGAGCAGGTCGGCGTTTGTCGACCCCGTCTCCGCAACTGCCCGAACGAGCCACCGGCCGTGCCGTTCGACCCCATTTTCCGCCCCATTTTCGAGCCAGTTCGCATTCACCCCGTCCATCGCACCAACATTGTCACTCGTGCTCAAGAAAATCCTCATCGCCAACCGTGGAGAAATCGCCGTCCGAGTCATTCGGGCCGCCCGAGAGATGGGGATCAAGACCGTTGCGGTCTACTCGGAACTCGATCGCAACTCACTCCACGTGCGCCTCGCCGACGAGGCATACGCACTCGGCGGACAGACCGCGGCCGAGAGTTATCTCAATACCGAAGCGATTCTCGATGCCATCAAGAAGAGCGGTGCCGACGGTGTGCACCCCGGCTACGGGTTCTTCAGCGAGAACGCCGACTTCGCGCAGGCGATCACTGAACTCGGCGTCGAGTTCATCGGACCACCTCCTGCAGCGATCATCGAGATGGGTGACAAAGTCTCGAGCCGTATCGCCGCCCAGCGCGGTGGCGCCCCGATCGTGCCGGGCACGACGGAGTTCGCAAAGTCGGCGAAAGAGATCGAGGACTTCGGAAACAAGGTCGGCTTCCCCGTCGCCATCAAGGCAGCGTTCGGCGGTGGCGGGCGCGGCATGAAGGTGGTCCACGCGGCCGCCGACGTGAAAGAAGCCATGGATTCCGCGCAGCGCGAGGCAAAGGCGTTCTTCGGCCGCGACGAGGTCTACGTCGAGAAGTACCTCACCTGGCCGCGCCACATCGAGGTGCAGTTGGTCGGTGACAAACACGGCAATGTCGTGTGGGTCAGCACGCGCGACTGTTCCGCGCAGCGCCGTCACCAGAAGTTGATCGAAGAAGCACCGGCCGGTGCACTGCCCGACGGTGTCGAAGAAGCCATGGGCGAGGCCGCGGTGAAAGCTGCGAAGGCCGTCGGCTACTACAACGCGGGAACCGTCGAGTTCATCTATCAGGACGGCGAGTTCTTCTTCCTCGAGATGAACACCCGTCTGCAGGTCGAACACCCGGTCACCGAGGTGATCACGGGTATCGACCTCGTCGAGTGGCAGATCCGTGTTGCATCGGGCGAGAAGTTGCCGATGACGCAGAAGCAGGTGCTCGCGCAGCGCCGTGGTCACGCGATCGAGATCCGCATCAACGCCGAGAACCCCGCCGGCGGCAAGTTCCTCCCGTCACCCGGCACCATCACCGCACTGAAGACACCCGACGGTTTCGGTGTTCGCTTCGATGGCGGTTACGAAGCCGGCGACACCATCAGCCAGTACTACGACAATCTGGTCGGCAAGTTGATCGTGTGGGGCAAGGATCGTTCGGCTGCCATCGCCCGCACCATTCGCGCTCTCGAGGAAATGAAGGTGGAGGGTGTGCACACCACGATTCCCGCCGATCTCGCCATCTTGCGCCATCCCGACTTTG
>Ga0129333_10003957_pt1 | contig 13894 bp, 14 predicted proteins | sample CPB6_08_DNA_FD_94474 | JGI IMG/M metagenome (GOLD analysis project Ga0129333, IMG submission 94474) | Freshwater to marine salinity gradient microbial communities from Chesapeake Bay, USA - CPBay_Sum_0.6_0.8_DNA | ecosystem: Environmental > Aquatic > Marine > Coastal | place: USA: Chesapeake... | reverse complement strand
TCATGCTTATGGGGTGCTCCAACGACCACCCTTTAAGCAAAATTCCCCACGGAAGTTCCACCATGGAAAAAGTTGTAAAGTCAGATGCGGAGTGGATGACCCTTCTCACACCCGAGGAATTTAGGGTGACCCGCAAAAAAGGGACCGAAAGGGCCTTCACGGGCGCGCTATGGGATAGCAAAAAAGATGGTATTTACACTTGTGTCTGCTGCGGATTGCCCCTTTTCGATTCGACTTCAAAATACGAATCCGGCACAGGGTGGCCCAGTTTCTTCCAACCGGTGCAGAACGAAAATATCGCCCTCAAATCTGACCGTTCCTTTTTTATGACACGCACCGAAGTGCTATGCAATCGCTGTGATGCCCACCTTGGCCATGTGTTTGAGGATGGCCCAAAACCAACCGGCCTTCGCTATTGCATGAACAGTGCCGCTCTTCGCCTGGAACCCCGGGAAGCCAAATAAACCCTCCCGCTTGCACCTTGATAGCGTTTGGCAATGCCAGTAGAATTGTTTTTGTGCGGGATTGGTATATCGGCTGTGCCCAGCCTTCCCAAGGCTGTGAGACGGGTTCGACTCCCGTATCCCGCTCTTCACATATCTTGATAAGCAGGTAAGGTTCGATCTCATGAATAAGCTTCGACTAAAGGCGTTCACGCTGATAGAACTATTAGTGGTTATTGCCATAATTGCCATCTTGATTGGGTTATTGCTGCCTGCTGTTCAAAAAGTTCGGGAAGCCGCGGCCAAGAGTCAGTGTCAAAACCATTTAAAACAACTTGGGCTCGCAGTCCACGGCTATCATGACACCAGTGGGTTTTTGCCGCCTGTTCGAATCACAGGAAATGACGGATGGGCCACTTGGTTGGTTTTAATTCTGCCTTATATCGAACAGGATGGCGTTTATCGCTTGTGGGATACAAAACTCAAATATGCGTCTCAAACACAAGCCGCGCGTCAGGCACAGATTAAAACATTTCTTTGTCCTGCCCGTCGTTCGCCCGGGGAACTTAGCACTGTAGAAGGTTTCAACCACTTGACAGCAACAGTTCCACCCTGGACAACAACTAGTGCACAATATCGGTTTTCTGCACCAAATCTGCCGGCGGGTTCCTTAACAGATTACGCAGGATGTGTTGGTGATTTTCGAGGGACGAATAATGTACTTACAGGTGCCTGGTTTAACAACACATCGAATGGCGCCCTGATTATAGGTGATGTTGCCTCAACCCCGGCGCAAGGTGCTGCAACCAACAACACACCTGTTCCCACTTTTCAAAGCTCTGTAAAACTGACAAGCATTACTGACGGCACCAGCAACACATTCATGATCGGTGAAAAACACGTTCCCCAAGGTGCCTTGGGAAGAGCTTTGGCTGGCGATGGCCCGGCATTCAGCGGTGCCTGGACTAGTTTTGCAGGCCGCATAGCGGGAATTGAGGACCCTCTTGCCAAAGGGCCCACAGACCTTACACCCAGCACAAGTGGCGATGGTTTTTATGCCCGTAAATTCGGCAGTTGGCATTCTGGAGTTTGTCAGTTCGCCTTTGCTGATTGCAGCGTAAGGGCATTAAGGACAACGCTCGATACCACAACACTTAGGGCACTTTCGGGCCGGGCTGACAACACTGTTATTCCGAACTTCGACTAAATCCTACTATCATCTAAATATCTTTCAGGCACTCCTCCAAAATGAAAAAACTTGCGCTTCCGATTATCTTTTTATTTTTCTTCTTTTCCGGTTGCGGCCCTTCCAAAGTTAAGGTTTCAGGAAAAGTTGTCTGGAAAGATGGGAAACCTGCCACGGAACTGGCAAACGGACAAATCATTTTCGATTGCAAGGAAACCCTGACTTCCGCCAGGGGTGTGATTCAGGCAGATGGAACTTTCCAAATCAACACCGAAGGCCCCAAAGATGGGGTTATGCCTGGCCTGTACTCGATTGCTATAGTGGAACATCGACCAGCCACTGAAGGTTCAACCAGACTGCCAGCCCAGCATTTGCCAGATAAATATTATTCCTTTGATACTTCCGGGCTAACATACACGGTAGCCCCGGGGATAAATGAAACCACTTTTACCTTGGAACGATTTTCAGGAAATCGATAGGCAATCAAATGAAAAACAAAATGATTCTAACTTTAGTTTCCCTATTGCTTTCCTGCAGCTTTCCAAGTGTTTCCATTTCGCAGGAAAAGGTGCAGGAAGCGGAGATGGCTGGGTATCTTTTGGTTCCGCATGAGAAGGTGCCTGATAGTTTCAATGCGGGATTTTCGATGTATGTCGCAGCCTGGCCTTTGCTGGACAAGTATCCCGGAAGTCGATTTCAGACCGGTTTGTTTGGCACATGGATGTTTGCGCAATACCAGGGAACAAAGCCTGAAAAGGCCTACTCGGACATTGAAGGTGGATTGGGCTGGTGGCGAGACACCAGATTTGCAACGGAAACTCCCAAGTTTATCATGGGTGGGGTGGCATTAAATTTCAGCGAATGGGCAAATGGTCCGGGTGCTGGCAAAGGCAGAGATTGGGACAAACCCAGAGGCAAATATGGTGTGGCACAGTTAAGCCCCTGGGTGGTCTGGCCACCTGATGGTTTGAACCTGAAACAGGGTACCTGCGGAGAGTTGGTTGGATACGGATACCTGCCGTTGCCACTTACAGATCCCAAAACCACCACAGCGGGTAAAAATGTTCCCACGGGGGACCACTCGTGGACGCTATTTCTTAATTCAGGAAACTTCAAAGGCCCGGTGGCTTTTTTTACACCTTATTTTTGGTCCAGGGCAACTGTGGAAGAACCAAACCTTGCGGGAATGTTTCTGGATTCGAAACCTTCCAACCCCAACAAAGCTTTGCAGATGGAAACCCAGTATGTTCCCGGCTATCAGTCCAGGGATTCCAAGGGTGAACTATATGCGAAAATCGCCCCAACTTTTTTCCCAAGCGATCGTGATGGCAAATCCGTGCTTGTGCATCAGGTGACGGCATATGACAAAAGCGCCCTTTGGAATTCGGTAAAAGCCTGGTTCGAGGGCGGTTCCGAGGCAAGCGGTGCCATTAACCCCAAGGGTTCCAGCATACATACCTTCCAAGACAAGGGTGGCTCCACATGGAAAATTTATCCCCCGAACACCCCTCGTGAAAAAAAGATTTCGCTGGCATGGAACTCTTTTGCAACACCCATGGCCATCAATCCAACCACGTATGGATACCGATGGAACCACCAAATGGTTTCAAAAACAAATTCCGAGCAAGGGGCCTTGGTAAACCTACCGCAATATTTTCATCTTAAAAAGGATGGGAACAACAAAGAGGAATGGGTGGTTGTGGAGGCCAAAGATGTTCCCATGGAAACCGGATTGAACAAGCTGGAATTCAAAAAACAAAAGCAAAATAATGGTGAAGCCTATGTCACCCCGGACGATCCACAAAGCTCGTGGAAGAAACCAGGCCCGGTTGCCGGCCCTTTTCAAGCGCAGCTAGGGGATGGCAGTATTGTCACCTATCATTGGTATCGATTCGCGGACCAGCCCGCACTTTTGAACGCCGACCTGACAGACAGGGAACGCGAAGCCATGCAAACCCGTGTGGAGAAACTTCACCGCGGTTGGAAGAAAGACAGGGAATACCTTCCAGCGCCAACAATTGGAAAACTGGCCGATCTTGACCCAGCCCTGTTGGTTACGCCCCCCAAGGGACTCGAGATTGGCTATGTACCCATAGCCACCCGCCAGTCAGCAAAAAATTAAAGGGCATTCATAAATCCAATATCGCTATCGCTCGAAAGTGTGCTTTCGACTCCCAATTTTTAACTATTTATCATAAAATTTTGATAGCCCTTAATAATTCCATTCTTTTTTGAGAGACCAACATGTTACCTAAACATTCTCGAAAGGCGTTTACGCTGATCGAACTTTTGGTGGTGATTGCGATTATCGCCATCCTGATAGGATTATTGTTGCCTGCGGTACAAAAAGTCCGTGAGGCTGCTTCGCGCATGAAATGCCAGAACAACCTCAAGCAAATGGGTTTGGCACTGCTGAATTATGAATCCACCTATAATGCTTTTCCTGCCGGCAGGCATGGTTGCGATGGAATAACAAATGGTCCCTGCGCCACCGATACTGCAATTCAAAGAAATGGCTCCAGTGCATTCTTGCAGCTTCTACCCTTCATGGAACTGGAAGCTCTTTATAAAACTTTTGACCAGAATGATCTGCCATACAATCAGGGAAGCACATGGGTGGCAAAAAGCAAGGGAGTTGAGACCAGGCCTTCGGTTATGGTTTGTCCATCGGATACCAGCGACACATTTATCACCACTAGTGGGTTAAAGGCGGCCACCGGTAGTTATGCCCTTGTGCATGGAAACCTTGGCCCTTCACAGGGTATCAGTTTTACCTTGAAGCTTTATAACGGCGGAATCTTCAATTACAAAATCAACCAAAAGCGCAACGAAATTACCGATGGAACCAGCAATACCATGGTAATTGGGGAAGTAATTGACGCGCACACCAATCTTTCCACAAATCTTTGGAGCCAGGCTGCTAGAAATGAAAGTTGCATGCGAAACACTGAAAACCCGCCCAACACTAAGCCAGGTACCGGGATTACCGCATCACCTTATGGAATTCCGATTTTTGGCGGGTTTGGCAGCAAACATGCCGGAGGCGTCAATTTTATTTTTGCAGATGGACACAACCAGTTCATTACCGATTCCATAGCCCTTTCTGTTTACAAAGCATTATCCACAAAGGCTGGCGGTGAAGCGGTTTCCCCTCCTTGATTTTCACACCATTGGATTTCCCTAAATGATTCGCTACATACTTGGTTTTTGCTTGTCAGGCATTCTAGTTTTTCTCACTGGATGCGATTCCGGTCCACGAATTGTCAAGGTATCCGGCATTGTGCTTATTGATGGCAAGCCTGTACCGCTGGGTTTTGTTCAGGTAGCCCCAGCCGGGTTCAGGGCTGCTTCGGGTAAAATCAACAAGGATGGAACTTTCACCCTCACCACCACCAATGACAACGATGGTTGCGTTACTGGAACTCATCCGGTTGCGGTGATTGCCTTGGAAACTCTGGGGCCTTCGAAGCAGATGTGGCATGCGCCCAAAAAGTACAGCTCAACGGAAACCTCTGATATCAAGGTGACCATCGATAAACCCACCAACGATCTCAAGATTGAAATCACCTGGGATGGTGGAAAACCGTTTATTGAAAAATTTGACAAGGAATAAAAAAGGCTCTTCCGCTGGGTATTCTCCGGCATGGTTGACCCTAACCATGTGGATCCGGCTTGAATCTTTGTCCCACACCCAATCAAGGATGCTACCAAACTTCCCGCGTTATTCAGTACGCCGAAGAGCCCGTTTTGACGGATAACCGGCTTTTGCAAGCCGCTCGGAATCGAATTCCGACTGAACAAGAGGCGGTATAGCGAGGGTGCTTTTTTCTGCCAAGTGCAATTTTGCGATTTTTAAAAAATACATTTAAACGGCTTAAACAAAGGGACTTTAGCTCATTGCAAGGGCAATTTTCTCGCCCAATAACCGCCCCGAACGCATCGCCGTCTGGATGGATGCCACGCCAAAATAATCACCACACGCGTATTTAGAATCCCCCACCATAGCATAACCTTCCTGGGGGAAATTCGTGGGTGCCGCCTGCTCCGGCAGTGCATGGGTCACGCAATATGTTTTCAAATGATCCCACGCCTCCACCTGTTGGCCAAACCAGCCTTTCATCTGCTGTCTGACATTCAAAATCAATTCCTCGGCAGACAATTCAGGTGTTCCAAGAATCGAACAAGAGACAAGATGCATTCCTTCCGGGGCATATCCCGGAGCAACCAGGCTGGGTACGCATAGATTCATCACTGGCCCATCGGAGTCACCATTCAGGCATAAGATCGGTTCAGACAACGGGCTAACCTTGGTGGCAAAATACATGGTGGTAACTTTTTTCATTTCGGGACGGTTGCTTTTGCCAAGCAGAGAACATGCACGATCCTGGCTGGTGGCCAGCACCATTTTTTTTGCGAGAACCTTTTCCCCCGAATCAAGTGTTAGACAATTTTCTTTAAGTTGAAGCACAGGCTTACGATACAAAATATTCTGTGATGGAATACCTGCCGCCAACTGTTGAGGAATTTCTGACATGCCGTTGGAAGGCAGGCTGGCATCACCCAGGGACATCATTCGAAAAATAAAATCAAAGAACCTGCTGCTGGTGCGCAACTCATCCTCAAGAAAAATCCCCTTAAGGAATGGTCTGAAAAACCTGTCTATCATCGATTGGGTAAAGCCAAAATTTACCAATCGTTTCCATGTTGTATGCTCGGAAATATCCAATAATCCATCTTCCGAAGTTGCTACAAGCTGCCTGCGAAGTTCGGCAACTAATAGTTTGTCACAGAAAGTACCTATGGGTGAAAAGATACCCTTAAGCGCGGCAAATGGTTTTTTGAAAGGATCCGCAAGCTTGTAAAAACGCTTGTTGTATCGAACCAGGGAACCAGGATAAAAATTACAAAGCTTCAATGCTTTGTAATCGAGCTGCAATCTGGCTTCCGGATACGCAGAGTGCAGGACCTGAAAACCGTGATCAAGCTTGAAACCCTGGTAGTTTTCCGTCGCGACTCTTCCGCCGGGCTTGTCTTGTGCCTCGTAAATGCGAAATGATTTTCCACGCTTTTGCAGTGCCAATCCGCAGCAAAGCCCGCTCATGCCAGCGCCAATGATCGCAACATCCACCTGTTCTGGCATGAGTCACCCAATCTATTAAAAAACCTACTGTGGATGTTCCAGGCAATGGGCACCATGAGTCACCGCCGCTCCCAACCTTAGCAGGCCTGCAATCATAATAGTCTCGGCAATTTCTTGTTCCGTAACTCCAGCAGCCTTGGCTTTTTCCCTATGAATTTCCAGGCAATAGGTACATTGGGTGGTCATGGCCACACCCAACGCAATCAATTCCTTGTACTTTACAGGTATGGCGCCTTCACGCATCACCTGTCGGCTGAATTCTCGATAAGTGGCGTAAGAATCTGGAACCAGTTGGGGCATCTTCTTCAATGCTTCCAGTTTTTTCATGTCATACATGTGCAAAAGCTCTCTTTCAAAAAGTAAAGATAGGCCGAATTTCACGGTTATAACTGATTAGTTTGTGCTTGGAAAAGGAAAAGAACAGGTGTCCATTTTTCGGTACTGCGGATCCCTGTTCTCATCAAAGCCCGCAACTTGCCAGTTTAAATGTTTCCACCCTTACCATTTATCAGCAATTTTTGAATCTTCGAAGTTTTTTCTCAAGCTGCGATTCAATTCAAATCCCAATCTGCGAATAATCAAATAGGGAATGCGAACAGGGAAAATTCAAGAGGTGTTCATCATGCTTACCGCGTACCGTTTTTCTTTAAGTCTGATGGGATTGTTGGGAATGGCAATGCTTGCAAAGGCACAGGTGGTTTCCGCACCTGCAAATTTCAAAACACCCAATCAGCCTAGGCCGGCTTATTCTTTTGATCCTTCAGCCAATATTCCCGGGCAGCAGGTCGGTTACAAAATCAAGCATATTACCAATGGGTTTGCGGCCGACAGAGCCGGTTTCAAAAACACCGATGTGATCATTCAGGTAAATGGCAAACCTTTCCACAATGAAGGTGAATTCAATTCACTGCTTCGTGCCTCCTCAGTAAGCACCAAGATTACCTACTTCGAAGGTAACACCGGCTTGGTGAAGATGAGGGAAGTTCGCCATATTTTTGCCAGGCTTGGAATTGAAGGGGATATCGTGCCCCTGAGCGCACCCGTTGCCCCGCCGATGCCTGCCCTGCCCCCCGGCCCTGTTGGACTGCCTCCTGGCGCCATCCTGGCCCCGGTTAATCCAGGAACAGGATTGCCCGGCTAATTTTTACCGTAAAGCGTTCCAGCAAGGCCTCGATACACCTCAGGGTGGCATCGGGGCTTTGTTGTTTTTATGCATTCGATTCGCGGTATGGAACTTGTTCGGAAAGCCATTTTTCAATGGCTACCCATGTTTCCTCGGAAGACGCATCCTGCAGCAAGACATGCCTTCCCCCGGGTACTTCCACATAATGCATCAGTGTTGAGGGGGCCATCTGTGCAAACTGCCGGGAACCCTCCACCGATGTGATCTTGTCCGCATCCCCATGAATCAACAGCGTTGGGGTTTCAAGCACCTGGGGATTCTTCAAAAGTCTCTGCGCTGCCTTGGAACACTGCAAATACATGCGTGCGGAAATCTTACGATGCACCAGGGGATCCTTGCGAAAATCCTCAATGAATTCCTCGTTCCGGGAAAGGTCGGAAATGTTCAGTCTGTTGTCCATGGAAACACTGGGGGCCACCACATTCAGTGTGTTCGCAAGATTTTCCATCCACCAAGGTAACTTGAACGGCAGGGTAAGCCACGGCGAAAGGGCAATCACTCCCTGCACGCTTTGGGGGTAATTCATGGAATATGCCAGGGAAAGTTGCGCACCCAGGCTAAGCCCGAATAATAGGATTGGCGCATCTGGATGAATCTTCTGCAATTCGCAGTAAAAGATTCGCATATCATCGATAAGCATATCGTAGGAAGGGCAATGGCCGCGCGGCCCTTCCGATTTGCCACACCCCCTGCGATCAAAACCATAAACGGCAAAATCCCGGGCTTCCAGCCTGCTGGCGATATGCTCGTAACGGCCGCTATGATCACTAAGGCCATGAACGCACCAGATCACAGCCCTCGCCTGACGATTGGGTTGCCAGCCTTGCCAATAAAGGCGAAGCCGGTCTTTCGAAAGCAAGTTCCCCTCAAAATGGTACATCACGAAAAGTGCCTGAAACCCCAATTATTCTGCCAGACTGGATATAACCTTTTCCAACCGCTATGATCGAATGGACAGTCTTCAACATACTGATCTTATCAGACATTCCGGGCTTTTCCATGAAATCCACCACCCAATATCTATCCTTTCAAATTCCAGAACGCATGGGTTTTGTAAACATCACCCCACAGGTGCGCGAAATTGTTATTCAAAGTCAGGTTCAGGAAGGCTTGGTACTGGTGAATGCCATGCACATAACGGCGTCTGTGTTTATTAACGATGATGAACCGGGCTTGCATCATGATTACAAAAAATGGCTTGAACAACTCGCTCCCTTTGATGAATCGCCCCAGCGCTACCATCACAACCGCACCGGCGAAGATAATGCCGATGCCCACATGAAAAGGCAAATCATGGGTCGGGAAGTCGTTGTTGCCATCACCAAAGGTAAACTTGATTTCGGACCTTGGGAACAAATCTTCTACGGCGAATTTGATGGCCACCGCCCCAAGCGGGTGCTGGTCAAGGTGATCGGGGAGTAATTTGCATGGAAAAACCGCAGGGTAACACGATCCTGCATGTGGACATGGATGCGTTCTTCGCATCGGTGGAGCAATTGGATAGGCCGGAACTTAAAGGGAAACCGGTGATTGTGGGTGGCAGGCCGGGTGGCCGGGGTGTGGTAAGTGCCGCATCCTACGAAGCCCGTGTTTTTGGTGTTCATAGTGCCATGCCCTTGCGAACGGCGCAAAAGCTGTGCCCCCAGGGAATCTTTTTACCCGTGCGTTTCGAACGCTATGCGTTTTTCAGCAAGATCATCCGGGAAATTTTTCACCGATACACGCCAATGGTGGAACCCCTCAGCAGCGATGAAGCCTTCCTGGATGTTCATGGCAGTGAAGCCCTGTTTGGCACTCCCGAGGAAATTGGAAGAAAAATCAAGGAGGATATTTTCCAAGAGACAAAACTAACCGCCTCGGTGGGGGTGGCCCCTAACAAGTTCCTGGCAAAGCTTGCAAGTGATCTGAAAAAACCCGATGGGTTTGTGGTATTACCGTTGGAAAAGATTCCCGAAATATTGCATCCCCTGCCTGTGGGAAAAATATGGGGGGTGGGCAGGAAAGCCGAGGCACGTTTGCACGCGCTGGGGTACCGGACGATAGGCCAAATCGCAAAATCCAACCCTCTCGCCCTGCAACAGGCCTTCGGCGACTGGGCCCATCATTTGTGGGAACTGGCAAACGGAAAAGACTCCCGCGACGTCACCCCGGATCGAGTTGCAAAATCACTGAGTACGGATACCACTTTCGCCCAGGATATTGATGACCCGGATTCCCTCAGGGAAATACTCTTCGGGTTGGTGGAACACCTCGGGGGCAGGCTTCGCCGCAAGGAATGCAAAGCGATGGTTCTGGAGGTAAAGTTAAGATCCTCGGATTTTACCACCAAAAGCTGTTCACGAACCCTTGCAGAACCAATCGATCAAACCCTACTTCTTTGGAAAGAAGCCCAGACTTTGCTGGAACAACTTCTTAAGCAAGATCTTTTGCCGGCAAGGCTGTTGAGTGTTGGGGCAAGCCGTCTGGCCCGCCCGGGTCAGGTACAAGGCAGCCTGTTTGATACCGAGGAAAACCAGAAGCAAACCGGGGTGGATACCACAGTGGATGCCATCAAGGAAAAGTTTGGTCCAAAGGCAATCCAAAGGGGCCTTTTGATCGAAAATACGGGAAAAAGCCCTCTGGGCAGGCATAAAAAGAGAATCGATTAACCCCCCTTGTTTCAGGCGGGATTTTTAGCAAAATATTCTTGTCAGCATTTGGCTGCAAAATCATGGCGGCGTAGCTCAGCCCGGTTAGAGCAGCGGCTTCATAAGCCGCGTGTCGCTGGTTCAAATCCAGTCGCCGCTACCTTCTTTTTCCTGAACTCCCAAGCTATTTTCACTCCGGTTTAGAGTTCAGGCCTGCGGATATTCTCATGTTTCCCAGGATTTTTCTTTCTTTGTGCTTGGGATTGCTATGCGCAATCTATTGCCATTGGAACAAACCTACGCTTGATAACAGCCTTGTGGATTTGGACTGGTCCTTTCATGCAGCCCAAGACCTGATCCATGGACAGAATCCCTACCGCCATGAACCTTCAGCATTCCTGATTCCCTACCCTTTGACATCTGCCATTCTGGTCATGCCATTCAGTTTCCTCCCGGGCAATATTGGGTTGCTGCTGGTTGTGGGGCTGGCAAGCGGAACCTTGGCTTTTTTCATTCTTACCCGGGAACCTTACTGGCGTATCCTTTTGTTTCTTAACCCATGTTTCCTGCTGGCCATCAAATCGGCCCAATGGTCTCCCATACTGCTGCTGGCGTACTACTGCCCTGCACTCTCTTTTTTGGTACTGGGCAAACCTAATATCGCTCTTCCAATCTTGACCCGTTTCACCTTCCGCCTGCGTTACATCATTCCATGTTTGTTGCTGGTTATTATTTCACTAATTTTCATGCCAACCTGGCCCATACGGTGGTTTTCCAGCCTTGGCCCATACAAAGGTTTCATACCCATGCTTACTTGGGCGGCACCATTGCTGACCCTTGCCCTGCTGCGCTGGCGTGATAAACAAAGTTGGTTTTTTCTTAGCCTGTGCATTTGCCCCCAGCAACGATTCTTCTATGACCAGTTATTACTATGGGCTTTACCCCAAACTCGGACCAGAATTCTGGTATTAACCCTTTCCTCATGGATGGGTTATTTTTTGATCAGCCTGCGCTATCAAAACCTTTTGCCTGCGGAACCCTACCTGTTACTATTTCTTTACCTTCCCACCTTGTGGATGGTTTTATTCCCACCAGCACCCATGAAAGTTGATTTAAAAAAGGAACCAATCCCATGAACAAGACCCTGCTTTGCATGATGTTCCTTCCGGGAATGCTGATGGCCCAGGATGCCGACCTCATTATTACCAATGCCAGAGTGGCTACTGTGGATAAAAACTTCACCATCACAGAGGCAATGGCCATCAAGGATGGAAAAATTCTTGCCACGGGTTCCACGGAAATGGTTCTCAAGCACAAGGGATCCAAAACCACGATAAGGGATCTGGCAGGCAAACTGGTTTTGCCAGGGTTGATCGATTCCCATGTTCACCCCATGGGCGCGGCCATGCATGAGTTCGACCACCCAATTCCACATTTTGAAACCATTCAAGATGTTTTGGACTACATCAAAGCCCGTGCGAAGGTTCTACCCAAGGGAGAATGGATCGTGCTCAGGCAGGTGTTCATCACCCGTCTGAAAGAACAGCGCTATCCAACCAAGGCAGAGATGGATGCAGCAGCACCGGAACACCCCGTTCTCTATTCCACAGGCCCGGACGCCTCGATCAATTCGCTGGCTTTGAAATTGTGCAAGATTGACAAGGACTTCAAGGTAAACGATGGGGGCGCTGGCTATATCGAGAAGGATGTCAAGACTGGCGAACCGACAGGCATTTTGCGTAACTGTACCCGCTTTGTGAAAACATCGCAGCCTTCCCAAAGACAACCCAACGAAAACGACCACCTTGAAAGGCTTGAACTTCTGCTGAAGGATTACAACAGTGTTGGTATCACCGGAATTGTGGATCGGGGCGCGGGAGATTCCTCGCTTAATCGTTTCAAAAAACTCAGGGAAACAAACAAGCTTACTGTAAGGCTGGCAGCTTCGGTATCCATGGGAACCTCGGACCCTATGGAAAAACTTCAAGCATCCATCACCAAGTTATCCCAGCACCCGCTTCGCAAGCCCGACCCATTCATCCATATCATCGGGGTAAAAATATTCCTGGATGGTGGCATGCTCACCGGCAGCGCCTATATGAAAAAACCCTGGGGCATCAGCAAGATTTATTCCATCGAAGATCCCGAATATCGTGGCCTGCTTTTCCTTTCGCGTGAAAAATTACTGGGCATGGTTCAGGCAACGGTGGAGGCAGGCATGCAATTCACCGCACACACCGTGGGAGATGGAGCCGTTGAAACCCTGGTGGGTGTTTACGAGGAAGTCAACAAAACCAAACCCGTTCGGGCCACAAGGCCATGCATTACCCATTCAAATTTCATGAGTCGCGAAGCCGTGGAAGCCATGCCAAGGGTTGGAATTGTCGCGGATATCCAGCCCGCGTGGCTTTATCTGGACAGCCACACCCTGGCCGCTCAATTCGGGGTTGATCGCCTCGAATATTTCCAACCTTTGCAAAGCATCTTCAAGGCGGGTGGGATCGTGGGTGGTGGCTCGGATCACATGCAGCGCATCGACTCGCTGAAATCGGTGAATCCTTACAACCCATTCCTGGGAATGAGCGTGGCCATCACTCGCAAGGGCAAATACTTCCCACAGAAGCTAAGGCCCGAACAAGCCCTGACCCGCGAGCAGGCCATCCGCTTCTACACCATGAACAATGCTCACCTGATGTTCATGGAAAATGAGGTCGGTTCCCTCGAAAAAGGCAAACTTGCAGACTTCATCGTGCTCGATCGCGATATACTGACCTGCCCGGAAGACCAGATTGCCTCCACCCAGTGTCTGGAAACATTCGTGGCAGGCAAACAGGTTCACAAGGCAAAATAAAACATCGTCCCCCGAATGATTGCGGAAGACGATGTTCTTGTGGTTTGGAAACTGCCAACAGGGATTACATGTGCGCAATGACGGCTGAGCCGAATTCGCTGCACTTGATCTCCTTGGCGCCTTCCATCAGGCGGGCAAAGTCATAGGTGACCTGCTTGGCGCCAATCGCACCATCCATACCTTTGATGATCAGGTCGGCTGCCTCGGTCCAACCCATGTAGCGAAGCATCATTTCACCGGAAAGCACCACGGAACCGGGGTTTACCCTATCGAGGTTTGCGTACTTTGGTGCGGTTCCATGAGTGGCCTCAAACACGGCATGACCGGTGATGTAATTGATGTTTCCACCGGGGGCGATACCAATACCGCCAACCTGCGCGGCAAGCGCATCGGAAAGGTAATCACCGTTCAGGTTCAGGGTCGCAATCACATCAAATTCATCAGGGCGGGTAAGTACCTGCTGA
>Ga0129333_10003955_pt1 | contig 13895 bp, 3 predicted proteins | sample CPB6_08_DNA_FD_94474 | JGI IMG/M metagenome (GOLD analysis project Ga0129333, IMG submission 94474) | Freshwater to marine salinity gradient microbial communities from Chesapeake Bay, USA - CPBay_Sum_0.6_0.8_DNA | ecosystem: Environmental > Aquatic > Marine > Coastal | place: USA: Chesapeake Bay... | reverse complement strand
TTCTGCTGCTACAACTGGTTCTGATTATGCTAGAGTTCCATTTAGTTCTTCTTCAACACAACTGGGAGATATTTTCAGAGTTGGTGATTTAATCAGTTATGAAAATCAACCATCTGATACTAAATCTTTCTTGGAAGTTAAATCAGTAGAATATACTGATGGCGTATTATTTGTTCCTGAAATTAGAAATAATAGTTCTTCTGTTGCCAAATATGTTACGAAAGAAATTACGATTGAAAATGCTGCGACTGGATTAGATGTTAAATTAACCGCGAATATTTTTGAGGAAGATGATATTCAAGTTTTATATAAAGTAAAATCAATTAGTTCTCAATTTAACTTTGAAGATCTTGGATGGGAATATTTTAATGGAGATGGAAAACCAGATATTCGAGTTATTCCTTCTACAGATAGCAGTATTGCTGGATATATTGAAAAACAAGATTCTTACAAAGAATACAAGTTCAGTGTTGCAAATCTAGGAGAATTTTCTTCTTTTGCTATCAAAATTGTAATGAGAAGTTCTAATCCTGTATTTGTTCCCAAAATTCAAGATTGTAGAGTTGTCGCATCATTTTAATGGAATATATTAAAGTTGTTGATCACGATTATCTTGTTAGAGACAAGGATACTGGTGCCATTATAAATACTGATAAAAGTGTATTTGAAGATGCTAGAAAACTGCGTAATGGCAGTGCATCTATTAAAAAACTTCAAACTGATGTTGAAGATCTAAAAAATGAGTTGTCAGATATCAAAAATCTTCTAAGAGAATTTATCAGAAATGCCAGCAATACTTAGAAATGTAGCAAAAACCGATACTCTGGAAACACAGAGGCAGAAGATAAATTTACTTGCTCAAGACGTATATGATTTGGGTGGGGGATCTGGCGGAGGTGGCCTTTCTGGAACTTTTTCTTTATCTAATGGAACTAGATTCGCTCCGTCTTTAAATTTTACAAATCAACAGAATACGGGGTTGTTTTTATATGGAAATTCTTTATCCGTATCATCAGTAGAATCTGAGACAGCAAGATTTAATGGCGATGATATAAGATATTATAAAACCACAAAAATACAAAATGCTGAAATAGATGCATTAGTAATACAAACCGAGGGATTTGGATATCAACCAAAAGAGTATGAGAATATTTCAGTTTCTGGAGGTTCTGGATCTGGAGCATTAGTTGATGTTACTGTTTCTCCTTTTGTTGGTTCTATCACAAATGCGGGATCTGGTTACATTCCAGGAACATATACAAATGTTCCTCTTTCAGGAGGATCTGGTAGTAATGCAGAAGCAACCGTAACTGTAAGAGGTATAGTAGGAACTATAACTTCTGGAGGATCTGGATATACCAATGCAACATATGCTGATGTTCCTTTATCTGGTGGAAATGGAACTGGAGCAAGAGCAACATTGGTAGTTACTGGCGGCGCAGTAACTACAGTAACTATAACAAATAATGGTAGTGGATATTTAATCAATAATGTATTATCTGTAAATAATTCTGATTTAGCAATTCCAATTTCTCAGGGGGGAGGAACTAGTGGAGGATCTGGATTTCAATTTACAATTTCACAATCTCCATATGTTGTTAGTAATGTTACACCAACCTCAAATGGAAAAGGTGGATATGTAGTAGGTAATGTTCTTTCTGCAGCAAATACTGTAATAGGAGCTAGTACTCCAGTAGGAACAATTACTAATGCTGGAACTGGATATACAAATGGAACGTATACAAATATTGATGTATATAATGTTCCGACAACAACATATATTGTAACATCTGTTCCTAATCCAAATACACCACCACCCGTAAATGTATATTCTATTAATGGAAATATTCAACAGTCGTTAACTTTTACTATTGGAAATACTTACAGATTTGATCTTTCAAATGTTTCTAATGATACCCATCCTTTTCTAATTTTAGCGCAAAATTATCAACCAACTCCAGATGGTATCCAAGTTATCACAAAAGGAACTCCTGGATCAACAGGTGCTTTTGTAGACGTTATAATTGGAACTAGCGTACCCAATAATACTGTATTAGTTTATAGTTGTGCTGCTCACCCTGGAATGGGGTCTACAATAACTTGCGTTACTGGTAGTGCTGGTAGATATGGATATTCTGCAAAAGCAAGTTTAGTGGTTTCATCTGGATCTGTTACTAGTTTTACTATAACTAAAGTTGGTTTTCAATATAAAGCAACAGATACTGTTTCAATTTTATCTTTAGATGTTGGTGGAACTGGATCTGGATTTGTATATACTATTAATACAGCATCTACTGGTTCTGGTTCAGGATTTCAATATACACTATCTGAAGTTGGTTCGATTACTTTAGCAGATGTTAGATCTAGCGGAGATGGATATCAACTAGAAGATGTATTAACTCCTTCAATTCCATTCACTTATAAAATAAAAAGTTATGGATATTTTAGCAGTTTTAAATTTTGGATAGATAAAAATGATGGGTTGGGATATGTTCAAACCCCAACATTAAATTTATATCGAGGTTATACATATATTTTTGATTACAGTGATCAATCTAATTTACCACATGCTTTTAATGTCAGTGTAACGCAAGATGGAATTCATAATGGAGGAACTATTTTTACAGATGGAGTTACAGTCGATCCATTAAATAAAACTGTTACTTTGGTTGTATCTAATTCAACTCCATCAACTCTGTATTATTATTGTGCTGTTCAAGCATCTAGTCATTCTGGAGAAGGTGGAACAATTAATGTTTTGACTGGAACTCCAGCACAATTAACCACCGCAGAAATATTAATTGACGAAATAACTAATACTAATGCAGTAACATTAAATTTAGATGGTTCTATTGTTTCTTCTACATTAACAGCAGATTCCGCTTTTCTTCAATCAGCAATTTTATCTTCAAATCTTTCTGTAGGAAATTTATCTCTTTCGGGAACCACTATCAATACCGCAAGTGGAAATTTAAATCTTTCTTCTGCTGCTGATTTTTATATCAATGGAGGAACAGGAAAAAATTTATATTTCAAAAATGGTATAACAGATCTTATAACTGTTGATTTGAGCACTGGAGATATAGAAACTGAAGGAAATATTTCTATATTAAATAATAGTTATTTGACTATTAATGAAAAATTAAAAATAGATAATACTTTAATAGAAGAAATAGTTGATGTTCCTCTAACTGGCAATGGTGTAGGCATAACATTAAAACCAGATGCAAATAAATCTGTATTTGTCGATGCAACCTCTTCCTTTAAAATTCCAGTAGGATCTACAGCAGATAGACCACTTGATTCAACACAAGGTTCGGTCAGGTATAATACAACCACTAATCAATACGAAGGTTATAATGGAACTAGTTGGGCTAGTTTGGGTGGTGTTAGAGATATTGATGGTAACACTTATATTTTAGCAGAATCTTCTGCTGGTGCTAACGAAAATATTCTATATTTTTATAACAATTCAAAAAATACTTTACAAATTTCAGAAACTGACGTATCATTTTACAACGCAAGAAATATTACTGCATATGATATTGATGGATTACTTCCATGGCAATCCAACACAGCATATGCACTTAATGTCGAAATTTATACTGCAACTAATGTTTATAGAGTCATTTCTTCTGGAGGAACAACAGGATTATCCGCACCTACACATACTTCTGGATCCGTAACTAATGGAACTGCTAACCTCTTATGGTTAAGAAGTGTTTATTCTGATATAACATTTTCTTCTTTCAATACTAAATTAAATATTAATACTCCAACCTATTATAACAATGGTATTGTTATATCCACTAATAGTATCTCAACTGTATCTGAAGATTTAACTATATCACCATATGCTGGTAAAAAAGTAAATATAAGTGCAACTACTTCCCTGGTTTTACCATCTGGAAATTCATCACAAAGAGGTGCTCCTTCAATTGGATCTGTTAGATATAACACAGATTTTCTTTCCTTTGAAGGTTATAACGGAACAAATTGGACTAGTTTGGGTGGCGTAAAAGATGTAGATGGAAATACATACATCATTCCAGAATCTGCTCCTGGCGCTAATGAAAATATTTTATATTTCTATAACAATGGCAACAATACCCTAAGAGTAACTGAAACAGAATTGTTATTCAAGACTATAGATAATATTTCTTCGGATAGCAATAATTTAGATATTAATACTCAGACACTGGGATTGAACAATCTTGCATTTACTATTGACACTAGTTCTTCAACTACTGTAAAATTATTATCGACATATGCAAATGTTGATTTTGCAATATCTTCTGGTTTAACTTCAGATACTCTTTTAAGATTGAATTCTTCTGGTGATCTTTTAATTAATAAATCATACTCAACAGGTTCAACTAATTTTATAAAAATTTTAGATAATGAATTAAAAACTTTTGAATTGGATGATATAAAAACAGAAACAACAGAATCAATACTTGTAAAAGGAACCACCGATTTTACTTTATTTACTCTTTTTGATCCCTCCATTCACAATGGAGCAAAAGTTATTTTAGTTGCTAATAATCAAACAACAAACGATAAAGAAATTATAGAATTTAATATTACATCAAAAGGATCTGATATATATCACACAGAGTATGGAAATATTACTACTGGAAATGATCAAATGTCGGTATTATTTGATTTTGATCCTTCAAACAATGTTCGTTTAACCGCTACTTTGGATACATTATTATCTTCTGGGAATAATGTTCATATTACTTGCATCAAAACCATCTTCAAAAAATAAAAGTCATGCCAATATCTAAGAAATCTTTTAGTTCTTCTGGTGGTTTTGCTGTAAATGAAACCACAATAATTGACGATACTAGAAATGTATCTGCCGTAAATACTTTAGAAATTAAAAATAATAATTTTAGTGATGCTACTAGAAAAGAATACATTTTAAAAGGAACTAATACTTCTATTCTATCGTTAAATAATGCTACTTCGTATATAAATTTATCATCAAATACAATAAATTTTATAACAGCAAAAATTATAGGAGTCAATAATTCAGGTAATACACATTATTCTTTAAAAATAGAATCTGTTGCTTCCTGTGATTCTTCAGGAGACGTTTTGGTGCTTTCTGAATTGCGAACAATTATTGAAGATAGCGTTCCTCTGGAACAAACGTGGGCAGTATCATTTTATGATTCTGCTACGATAAATTTATTCAGTTATTCTGTTTCTAGATCTGGAACAACTGATACTGTAAAATGGATAGCTCACGTTGATGTAGTGAGTGTTTTGTGGTCTTGATAACTAAATAATACAAGGAAGTTAACTCAACAAATCGGAGCATTGCACTAAAATGAGTTTAGAATTTAATGCCGATAAACAAATTATAAAAGGTTCCGAACCAAGATTAGTTGGTTCGAGTGAACTGAGTATTAGGGCGGGTAGTGGTTCCGACGAAAAAGAAGTAGTTAGAGTTCAGTTAGATCCTTCTACAAAGTTACCCAGAGTCGGTGTTAATAGGACTGGAAGAAGAGTAGAAAAAATTACAATAAATTCTGGGTTTAATGGATCTGGTTATACAATAGCTCCTTCTGTTACATTGAGTGCTCCTCAATTAACTGGTGGAATACAAGCTCTAGCATCTGCTATTATTTCTGCTGGTGCTGTTGTGGGGATTATTGTCGATAATCCTGGAGATGGATATACTAGTGCTCCAACCGTAACTATTTCTGGAGGAAATGGCAGTGGTGCTGCCGCAACTGCTTTCTTAGATACTGTAGATTACGAGTTGGATGTTAATGGTGCTATTAGAACTTCCACTTCAATTATTTCAGACACTGCTAGAATTCTAAACCTAGATATTGATAATTTTGTCACTGCAGATGCAAAATTTCGCTCTCCTGCGTTAAAAACATACGCCAACAATACAGGAATTTTATGGTCTCCGAATACGTCTGTCAACAAAGGAGACCAGAGATATTTTGGTGATAATATTTACGAAGCGATAACAGATGGGATTACCGCTTCAATTCCACCAACACATTTAGATGGAGATGTGGTTAATGGAACCACAACATTCAAACACATTGGTTTCCGAGTAAATAGCCCATTATTAAAATATTATAATGAATCAATAAAATATCCTCGTTCAGTAACTCCGCCTCTAGGTGATAGAACAGAAAAAATTGCAACTACAGAATATGTTCTAAATCTTGCTACTAATGACGTTGGTGGTCGTGTTTATGTATCTCAGCAAATTGGTGATGACGCTAACGATGGTCGTTCGGCAGTAAATCCCGTAAGAACGATTAAAAGAGCATGTCAAATTGCTTCTCAAACAGTTGGAACAAAAGAAACAGTTGTTATTTCAGGTGGAGATTATGTAGAAGATAACCCAATTTCCATTCCTCCAGATTGTTCAATTGTTGGTGATAACTTACGTCTTGTAATCGTAAGACCTAACAATCCCCGTAAACATATGTTTAAATTTGGGGATAAAAATTATGTAACTGGCATTACATTTAGAGATAAAATCGACAGTAATGGTGATCCTATCGCAACATGGGATTACGCAATGGTGTTTGATGACAAACAAAGAATATATTATGATGTAAATTCAGGTGGAGATTTTGGAAGAAACTTCCCTGTTGGTCATCAAATTTTTGGTGTTCCAAAAATCAGAGTAACTTTCCAAACTAATACTGGTCTTACTGCATTAGCAGTTAATGAATATGTAACTGGTGTCAATACTGGTTCTGTTGGTATTGTTAAATCAGTAACATTTAATTCTGGGAATGTTTCTGGAACAGCTGATGTAGAAATTATCAGTGGTTCTTTCCAAACAGGAGAAACATTTACTTATCCAGGAGATTCTGCAAAGCCATGGGCAGCAAATACTTCTTTACTCTTAAATTCTTTCGTTTATAATGGCAATAATGTTTATTCAGTAACTGTTGCTGGAACAACAAGTTCTAGTGGTCCTACTCACGCTACAGGTGCTCAATTAAATGGCACTGCTGAATTAACTTGGATAAGAAGTGTTTATAGTTTCGTTGCTACTGACGTAAAATCAATTAGAGCTGAAGGTGAAGTTGTATCTCAAAATAAAGATTTAGTTTCAACACTTCCCATAACTAGAATTGATGGATCTCTGCAATCAGATCCAAATGTTGATGGTATTGTAATTTACACCAGCCCCCTAATCGGAAGAACAAATACTCATGATTTTAAAGAAAACGAAGAAATTGAAATTTCTGGTCTTCCAACTACTTCTCCCGATTTATCTTGGTTGAATGGTAAGCAAAGAGTTTATAAAATAATTAATGATGCCGATGGTAGATCTAGACGAATTGTTATTCCAAAAAAATCAGCGACATTTACCGATTCGAATTACATTCCAAATTTAGCAACGGTTAAGAGATATTCATATTCTATTACACTATCGTTACTGAACTCACCAAACAAGTTTGAGACCACGCCATATGTTTCGAGAAGATTCCAGGATGCTTGCAATCTAATTAGAAATAATATTGAGTTTATTAAAGATGAAACTTATCTACAAATTGCAGATGAATTTAGTCCAAACTTTAGTATTTCATCAATTAAAGCAACTAGCGGAACGGGATCAAATGCTGGTTATGTAATTTTAGAAGTTACAACAAGCGGTAATCATGGTTTCTTTGTTGATGATAATGTTACAATTTACAAAAATGGTTTAAATAATGCTATTAATTCTAGTTATCCTGTTTACAGTAGAGTAAGTGATACCGTTTTCCAAGTTAGATATTTTGGAACTGTTTCTACTCTCGGATTAACTTCTGGAAATACTTATAATACTTCATCCACTCCAGCACTCTCTGCTTCTGCATATGTTCAGAGATCTTTTGTTATTCCAAATGAAACTAAGTGTCGTAGAGATATTGGGCATTTTGTAAATGCTATTATCATGGATTTGGAGTATGGAGGAAATTACAACGTTGTAGAAGCTGCTCAAAGATATATTGAAAATGGTCAAATTGGATTTGTTGGAAATGAAATTGCACAAACAGTAAGAGCATTTGAAATTGCTAGAAAGTTATGTATTCTTGCAATGCGTCGTTGGAGAACACGCAACGGTCAATTGTCTGATCCACTTTACACTCCAGTTTATTCATCTGTTGCGAGATATTTTGATCCTACTGTATCTCAAGATACCTCTTCTCCTGCTTGTAATGATGTTTCTTCTGCTATAAACACTTTATCATATTTGTTTGTTGCAATTTTAACAAATAACAGCAGCGGAGCAGCGGGATCGACAACTGGAACTCAATTAGATGCTGGTTATCTCATCCAACGCAACGCTGATTTTATTGCTTCTGAGGCACTAGGGTATGCTGCAGCAACTTATCCTTCTCTCATTAGTAGTTTAACCGAAGATCAAAAGAGAAAATGCAAGAGAGATATTCGTTTCATCCTTTCTGGATTAACACGAGATCTTATATTGGGTGGCAACGCAGGAATCGTTACTGCAGCGGAATCATACTTTACTGGAGCTGCTTTAACTGGAATTCCTTCCAACGAGCTTACCGCAACTCGTTATGCGTTTGAAAAAGCAAGAGATTTAGCTATACAAGCAATCCGTAACTGGTCTGGTGGAACTGTTGCTACTAGAACTCCATCTGGAGCTACTTATGATTCCACCACAGGTGTTCTTACAGTAACATTCCCAGATCCTTCTACTCCTGTAACAACATCACACAAACTTGCGTTTAAAGAAGGTGCGTTAACATTCAATTGTTCTTCTAACGGAGGTGGTAATTTAGCTAGCCCACAACCAACAGACAGAAATTATGGAAAGAGTCTTGCCATCACAAATGTAACCTCTTCGGGTGGAAATACAACAGTTACTGTAAATGTTGGTAACGCTGGAACTGCAACTGGAGTTTCTCATACATTTGTAAGTGCATTAGCAAATGGAACGATAATTATTTACGATCCAGTAACGCCTGTTTACGAAACAACAATTACTAGAGTTGAAGATTGGAATATTCTTCTGTATGGATCAAATCCACTTTGCTCTAACGTTGCCTCTGCTATAACAACAGAAATGCTGTTGTTAGACAATATTTTGAGTGGTTCAATTCTTCCAGGTGCTACAGCAAAAACATATGGCACTCTTTATTCACCTACCATTACATATCCAGAAGGAACTCTGTATGATGCAAATAATAGACGTATAACCCCTAGAGGAACATGGGATGATCTACCATATATTGAAGCCTCACCATACACTCAGAATGCATCGGTAATTTCATTCTTGGGTGGTAATGGTGCCGAGGTTGATGGTAATAAAGTTGCTCAACCAAACTGCCCATTCCCAGGATTAGAACTTAACGGAAGTGCATCTTTCCCAAATCAGGGTAAATCGATGGTTGCCTCTGCATTTACCATCGTATCTTTTGGCGGAACTGGATATAAAATTATTAATGATGGTTATGTTCAATTGGTTTCGGTGTTTGTTATCTTCTGTGCAGATGGTGTTTATGCAGATACTGGTGGATATGCTTCGGTTACTAACTCTGCTACAAACTTTGGTATTTACGCTCTAAGAGCAAGAGGATACAGAGAAGAACCATATGTTTTTGATATTGGAACTATTACTAATGTAACCGAATCTGTAACTGGAAAAACAGTATTCACAGTTAGTGGATTAGGAAGAAGACCTTTAGAACATTATGTTGTTAAATTTAATGATTATAGAAATACAAATACTGCTATTGAATATTTCGTAGATGCAGTAAGTGGTGTTACTGTAGGTCCTCCTTTTACAGCAACATTAACTCTCAATGATACAGCAAGTTTTACTAAATTATCTACCAATTCTGTAGTTGCAAATTCAAATGCAGAATTTGTTGGAAAGACAATTAAATTACATAGACCATCTATTGTCAACTCTTCATCACATACTTGGGAATTTGCTGGTTCTGGAACAAACTATAATGCTTTACCTGAAAATGGTGGAACTAAAATTGAAGCATATGAGCAAGTTTCAGAATTTTATGGTCGTGTATATACTTCAGGAACTGATGAACTTGGTGACTTCAAAGTAGGTTACTTTGCTCGCATTGAAAACAGAACAGGTGCTATTACTTTCACAGGTACTGTTACAATCTCTGAAGTTGAATTCTTGAAACTCAAGGGTGGTGATGTTGTTGTTACAGGTTTTGATGCCTCTCCAACATTGGGCGGAGCGTTCACTACCGATTCCAAACTACCTACTCAAAAAGCAGTTAAAGATTATATTACTAATAATCTTGGTCCTTACATCAACAAACCATATTCCACAAATGCAGTTCCGAGGGCACTCGTAGAACTCACGGATAGTGGTAAAATTTCTATTGATCAAATTCCTGCTCTTAGACCATTTAATGTATTTACCGTAGCAAATCAAACTGAAAGACTTGCTCTAGAAGGAGCATTGGCTGGTGATATTGCTATCCAAGCAGATACAACTACATCATATATTCTCAACAATGATTTAACAAGTTTATATGCTGGATTTACAGTAGATACTGCTCTCCAATTTACCATTGGTAATATATTCACTGGTTCTGGAACGGGTGGTCAAATTCAGGCAACTGAGTATAGGCAAGGTGTTGTTTATAAGTTAAATATCACAAATTCTGGTTCTGGATACACTGTTGCTCCAACTGTAACGATATCTGGTGGTGATCCTCAAGGTGGTGCTGTATCAGCTACTGCTGTTGCCACAATTGCAAATGGTCAAGTTGTTACTTTAACTATCACAGAAAATAATGGATTTATAGGTGGTAAAGGATATACTACGTCACCAACTGTAACAATTGCTGGTCCTGGTGGAGCAGGAGTTACCGCAACTGCGTCAGCACTAATTGAAAGTAGATTATATGGAACAATTGTTAATAATATTAAATTAGAAGATACTGATAACATAACTTCAAACAACACACCAACTGGAACAGTTGTTAATGTCAATCGTGTAGTCAATACTTCATCTTCTCTCGCTTCCAATTGGGTTTCATTATCATCCAATCAAATTTCAGCAGATGCAATTACATCTGGTGTTATTGCTACAACACGTCTCGCAAATAATTCATCTGAAGCAAATTCATTTACTTTCCTGAGAGGAGATCAATCTTATGCTCCTGCACTACAATCTATTAAAGGATCCGAAACAAGATATTTTGCTAAGTTAATTCAATCAGCAGCACAAAATTCCAGTACGTTTGTTTTTGCAACAAATGCAAATATATTAAAAGGTCATGGAATTGTTTCAATTACTGGGGTTCCTTTAAACACATCAGTAACCAATGTCTTAACTTCTGGTGGATCCACTACTGTAACAATAAGTAATCCTTTAACAGCTACTGTTGCCGCTGGAACTGTAATTGAATTTACTAGACCCGCTTCTCCTCTAATTCTAGACAGCCCATATACTATAGGAAGTTTTATTGACAGTGTAGTTGTTGCTTCGGGTGGAACTGGATTTACGAATGGAACATACACCGATGTTTCTTTATCTGGGGGAACTGGAACTGGTTTAAAAGCAAATATTACTGTTTCTGGAAATAGTGTAACTTCTGTAGTTGTTACAAATGGTGGTATTAATTACACAGGTGATTTTAATATCACAAATGTTCCTGCTGGCATAGGATCAGGATCTGGATTGGTGTTGTCTGCTAAATTAGCGACAACATCCAAAAATTATGCTAACACTTCTTTAGATATCAGAAGAGTTGATGATTTAACAATTACTGCAGACCCATTTGGAAATGCTGGTATCGCTCGTTTCCAAAAATCACAATTTACAATTGGTGCTTCTGGTAATGGATCAGTAACTCTTAAAACTGGTGCTGATAGTGGATTGGATGCTGATTTACTTGATGGCGCACAAGGTTCTTACTATCTAAACGCAAGCAATTTAAATCAGGGAGTTGTTTCGGTAGATCGCTTAAGCGGCACTTATAATATTAGTGTTTCTGGTCAGTCTGGTAACACACTTCGTTTGATTACATCGACCAACAACCCAACTTCATCTCCTTCACCAAACTCATTCTCTGAAGGTATTATTGCTGATACCAGAAATAATAGTGCTGACAGTCTAGATGATGGTGGATCTAGACATTTGGTAATGACTCTCAGAAACTTTGGTTCTGGTTTTGATTCCACTGGAGGCGGAGTAAGGCAACTTGCATTTACTGATAATGACAATATGTGGATTCGTGGATCTGGAACAGGTGTTACCACATTTGGATCTTGGGCAAAAATCTGGACATCAATCAATGATGGTCCTGGCACTGGATTAGATGCAGACAAACTCGATAACAAGCAAGGTGTCTTTTATCAAAATGCTTATAACATTAATGCTGGATTGATATCTGACAATAGATTACCTTCATATCAAAGTGCAAAATCATTTAATAATTCATTAAAGATATTTACAACTACAAATAATACTTACTACGACATTTATATTCCTGGATTTGTTTTAACTGCATCTCCTTTCCTTTCTGGTCAACAAGTATTTTTATACAATGTCAACGCACAAAACGTTGGTGGTATTACTATTACCAATGTTGTTACTTATAATGATGCCGACGATGCTTTAGATTATACAATAATTTCTGGTGTTCTGACTACTGGTGTATTCACTGGAGCAGAAACAATAGGAACTGCATCAAACAGAGTTCCTTTCCAAGATTTCACAATCAGAAATCAAGGAACATTTGAAACAGCATCCCTAGAAAGTGCAACTGGAACTGCTTTACTCAGATTGGGAAGAAAAGATGGAACTGCTTCATCTCCATCAATTTATTTCAATAGTAGTGCATCTGCAGCAACAAACTACAATATAGCATTAATTGCATCTGGTGGTAGTAGCACAGATGGAAGTGGAAATTTAAATATAGTTGCTGGAAGTGTTGATGCAGTTACCATTAACAACCAAAAGATTTGGAATGCTGGAAACTTAACTCCTGCTTCAAATAATGTTGCAAACACTGTGGTTCTTCGTGATGGATCTGGCAATTTTGCTGCTGGAACAATTACCGCTACATTGACAGGTTCTGCTTCCTTGAATGTGTTGAAGACTGGAGATACCATGACTGGTTCTCTAAACATCAGTGGAGCATCGAGCAACCTATCGGTTGGAGGAACTTCAACATTAACTGGCAATGTAACAATTGGTGCTGGATCTAGTTTAACCGTTGACACAAACACATTATATGTTGACCCAACAAACGATCGTGTTGGTATTGGATTAACTAATCCAGGAACTAAATTGGAAGTTTCTGGTGCCATTCGTGGTGGTAATTTTGCTCAAAGTCAGACAAATACTGGAGAAGCATGGTTTGGTAGGGCAGGAGATAGAACACTAGGAACATACACACTACAACTGGGTGGATCTTCTGCCACAGGCACACTGTTTGAAATTGTTGATAGAGCTTGGTCTAAGGTAATGTATTCCTTGAGCGGTGAAGCTGCTGCGAATACATTAGTTGCTACTTCTGATAGCAGAATTGGTATTGGTAGATCTCCAACTGCAGGTTACAAGTTAGATGTCAATGGCACTGCTTTATTCTCTGATGCAGTAACTATTGCTACAACTACCGACCAAATGTTATATCTAAATGCCACAGATAATTCTTGGGCATACATGGGATTCGCATGGAGCGGAACAAGAAGATACTATTTTGGTTTGGATAGTGGTGGAAATGGTCAACTAACTAGTGATAGTACATCATATAGTTTAAACATAAATGGTTGGTCTGCCGTAAATATGAACCAGAATTTACAAATTTCTGGTGCAGATAGCGATGGTTTGAGATTATCTGGAACAGCACCGACAATTACTTTCCAAGATTCAGATAACAGAAGTGCATTTATTCATGTAA
>Ga0129333_10003954_pt1 | contig 13897 bp, 10 predicted proteins | sample CPB6_08_DNA_FD_94474 | JGI IMG/M metagenome (GOLD analysis project Ga0129333, IMG submission 94474) | Freshwater to marine salinity gradient microbial communities from Chesapeake Bay, USA - CPBay_Sum_0.6_0.8_DNA | ecosystem: Environmental > Aquatic > Marine > Coastal | place: USA: Chesapeake... | reverse complement strand
GGGCCGTGCCCGCGCACCTCGGCGCTGGGCGAATAGACGCGCAGAAACTCGCAGGGCAGTTTTAACTGGCTGCCGTCGGAGTAGGCGATTTCCAGCAGTCGCGAGGCCTGATGCAGGGTAATCTCGGTCGGGAGGGGCGGTGCGGATTTCGCTACGGACATGAGGTGTTCCGGTCAGTCAAAAGCCGTATTGTAATCGGCGGTCGGCCGGTGAAAAATAGTGCTTTTAAATCATAATGTTGCGCGGCAATCGCCGGCGCTGTCATGATTTTGCAACACGGCCGTCATAATATTCGGACGCTAAAACAGGACTGACGGATTAAAGGCCCATGGCGGCGACGATACTGGTGGTGGAAGACGAACCGGCGATTCAGGAACTGGTGGTCTGCAATCTTGAATCGGCAGGTCACAGCGTACTCCGTGCGGATTCTGCTGAAGAAGCACTGCGCATGGTTCAGGATGCCATGCCCGACCTGATCGTGCTTGACTGGATGCTCCCCGGTATCAGCGGCATTGATTTTGCACGCCGCTTGCGCGGCGACAAGCGGACGCAGGCCGTTCCCCTGATCATGCTGACCGCGCGTGCTGACGAACGCGACAAGCTGGCGGGACTTGAAACGGGGGCTGACGATTACATCACCAAGCCATTCTCGCCGCGCGAGCTCAATGCACGCGTCAAGGCCGTGTTGCGGCGCCGTGCGCCGCAGGCCACCGACGATCTGGTGGAGGCCGCCGGCCTGATCCTTGACCCTGCCACCCATCGCGTGACCGGAAACGGCCAGGTGCTGTCGCTCGGGCCGACAGAATTCCGCCTCCTGCACTTTTTCATGACCCATGCCGAGCGTGTGCATACGCGCGTCCAGTTGCTCGATCAGGTGTGGGGTGACCACGTGTTTGTCGAGGAACGCACGGTGGATGTGCATATCCGCCGGCTGCGCAAGGCGCTTGAGCCGAGCGGACACGACCAGCTTGTACAGACGGTGCGCAGCTCCGGTTACCGCTTCTCCGTCAATCGCTGAGGCGCGTGGGATAATGCGGCCATGAAGTCGCCATGGCCGCATTTTTTCTGGCAGCTGTTCTGGTTGGCCGTCATCTGCTGGCTGATTTCACTGGCAGGCGGGGTGTCGTACGCCCTGGGAGCCGCAGCACTGGTACTCCTGTACCGGTACTGGTCGCAACAGCATCAACTGGGCTGTTTGATGCGCTGGCTGGAGGATCCTGTTCCGGAGAAAGTTCCGCACGGCAGCGGTCCTTGGGAAGATGCCTTCGCCGCGCTCTATCGCCGCTTCCGCCGGCAGCGGAGCAGTGCGCGCCAGCTGACTGCCACTCTGCGCGATTTTCGTAAGGCGGGCATGGCACTGCCCGACGGATTGGTGATCCTGGATGCATTGAATCAGGTCGAATGGTGCAATCCCAATGCCGAGCGCCATCTCGGACTGGACGCGAGCCGCGACGTCGGCAAGCCGGTGACACATATCGTGCGTCATCCGCCTTTCGTGCGGCTGCTGGCCTCGGAGGACTACAGTGAATCGCTGACCTTGCGCAGCGGCCGCGCCGGCGATCCGGTGCTGTCGTTGCTGATCGTTCCGTACCAGCAGGACCGCAAGCTGCTGATCAGCCGCGATGTCACCGATCGTGAGCGCGTCGAAACCATGCGTCGCGATTTCGTGGCCAATGTGTCGCACGAGTTGCGCACGCCATTGACAGTGATCGGCGGGTTTCTGGAAACTATCGCTGACAGTGATACACCGGATCCGGCGTTGATTCGCAAATCGGTTCCCCTGATGCGTGATCAGGCGCAGCGCATGCAGCATCTGGTGGAGGATCTGCTGACGCTGTCCCGGCTTGAAACGTCAGGACGTCCGGCCCGGGAGGATGCGGTGGATGTGCCGATGCTGACCAGGGCGCTCTACCACGACGCGCTGGCCCTGTCAGCGCGGCGTCACGATATCCGGCTGCACACGGAACTGGAGGAAGGGGTGACCGGCTCAGAAGAAGAGCTGCGCAGCGCTTTCGGCAATCTGGTCAGCAATGCTGTCCGCTATACACCGCCGGGCGGCAGTATCGATATTCGCTGGCAGTTGTCGGGCGGCGACGCTGTGTTTTCCGTGCAGGACACCGGGATAGGCATTGCGCCTGAGCACCTGCCGCGGCTGACCGAGCGCTTTTACCGCGTCGATCGCGGACGGTCCCGTGAGCAGGGCGGGACCGGACTGGGTCTTGCCATTGTGAAACACGTGGTCAATCGCCATGGGGCGGAACTGGAAATTCTCAGCCGGCAAGGTGAGGGCAGCTGTTTCCGTATCCGCTTTCCCGCTTCGCGGCGGTGCGCGTTATCGGGGGCGTCGCGGCTCAGTTCAGCAGCAGATGAAGCGATGCACGCAGGCGGTCCGCAGTAATCTTCACACCGCTGACACGGCGCTCCCGCTGCCGGACTCCCCAGATCGGCTCGGGAAAATGCGGATCATCGCGGAACCGCGGGATGACATGCCAGTGAACGTGGGGGACAAAATTACCCAGGCTGGCGATGTTGATTTTGTCAGGTCGCAGCACGCTGCGCAGCAGCTCTTCGACCGCCCACACCCGATGCATGCAATGCGCACGATCGGCCGGATCGAGATCGGTCATTTCGGCCACGTGTTGCTGCCAGATGATTCGGCAGAGTCCGGGATAATCAGGTTCGGCCGGCAGCACGATGCGACAGCGGTCGTCCTGCCAGAGCAGTTCGCCACCGGGCTTTTCACAGAGTTCGCAGGACATCAGCGTGAGCCTTCACAAGCCGGGATGCCGTTTGATCACCTGCGACATCAGGGCTTGGTATACGTCGCGCGGTCGAAATTGCAGCCGTTATCGAACAAGCCGGTCAGCTTGATCTGGCGCGTCAGGCCGTCGACATGGAGGTCGACGATGCCGCCGGGACGGTAACTGCCCGCCGGGAGGATGATCGTGGCCGGTTCCTTGTCCGCCACTGCGGGCACCAACAATGCGCGGTCGTAGGGGTTGTGAATATCGGCGATGCGGGCAGCCGCGGTTTCCGGCTTGGCGCGCAGCAGACGGAAACCCAGCGACGTCGCACCGGCAGGATCGACACTGAGACGCTGCACAAATCCGATGTAGGCATTGCCGTTCGGCGCGACCAGTCCCAGCAGCTGGTTGTAACTGAGCCGCGTGGCGCCGTTCGGATTGCGGCACATACCGAGCACGCCCGAGGCGCTTTGATTGGCGACGGTCCAGGTTTCCAATTCCCGGCTGCGGCCCGACGCTTCCCCCACGGCCGGACCGTCTACGCGCTCGAAGCCCGCAAGGTCGAACTTGGCCCGGGAGGACAATCCCGTATCGGGCGAGGTGAAGGGTTTGCCGCTGAGGTTGTAATGAATGGCAGAGAGCGTGTTCGACACCATCACATTGAAGGATGCCGGCTTGCGTTCGTCAACGCGGCCGCTGCCGGGCGCGAACCACTGCGTGTATGCGCTCAACAGCAGCTTTTCGCAGGCATCGCGGGGTACCGGACCGAGTCCCAACTTGTCCGGACTGGATTTTTTCAGGCCAAGCGCTGCCTCACGCAGCTGTTCGCCGACGGCGTCGATCAGCAGATAGCGGCGGCTGCTTCGGCTATCGACTTGACCAAGATGCGCGCCGGTACCGGAGTCGAGATCCACCGTCAGCAATTTGTCAGGCTGCACCTGGGGCGGTTCGGAGGCGATGAGCCCGAGGATTCCCCATTTGTCGAGAATCCGGTCGAGGATATTCATCTGCGTCTGTGAAAGCGCATCGGGCTGCACCTTCTGCGCCAGCACGACCTGCAGATAGAGCAGGCCAGCCGTTGATTCTGTCACCGTTTTTTCGGCGAAAGGAACGGCTGTTACATGCGCGCTTTCCGCAAACGCGTAGAGCCGGTGCAGTTGTTGCCACAGCGCAGGCGTCGGCTCGTGATAGGCGCGCCGGAATGCTGCGAAGGCCTGATGTACGGCGCGTAAGGCACGGTAGCAGACAACATCTGCCTTCGCGGCGAGCGGGGAGCCGTCCTCAGCCATGGCGGTGATCAGGGATTCGTAGGCATTGGCTACGGTTTGCCAGAGCGTGATCGTACGGGTGAAGACGTCGCGGGTCTCGTCATCGAATGGCACCGGCTTGCCGGCGAACTCGCGCACCCGACTTTCCTGTGTGGTCACGATTGGTTCGCGCAGCAGTTCCAGCACATCCAGCCGTGCCGGCGGCGCCAGCGAACTGTCCTCGAGCAGCTGCAGCTGGGTCAGCAACTGTGCCTGTGCCTGCGGCGCAGCCGTGCTTTTCAGCTGGTCGACAAATTTCTGGGCGGCGGCACTATCGCCGACTTTCAATAATCCGGGGGTCTGGGTCACGGTGATCATCATTGCGTAATCCATTGAATTGACTACGCATTATTTATATGGGTTAGTCGGACACTCAAGTGAATATGTCACATGTCGCTATGTGGCGACAAGTGGGGGCGTGAAACCGATAGTGGCTTATAACAGTACCCGCTCAATTCCCCCGCGGTTGGCTTTTGCGACAAAGTTTTCCATCCAGCTGTCGCCGAGCAACTGCCGTGCCATTTCGACGACGATATAGTCGGCCTCCACGCCGGCATCATCGCGATAGCGCGACAGGCCTTGCAGGCAGGACGGGCAGGAGGTCAGGACCTTAACCGGTATATCGGGATTTCCCTGACGAACCGCAGCAGCGCCAAGACGCAGTTCCTCTTCCTTGCGGAACCGGACCTGGGTCGCGACATCCGGCCGGGTCACCGCGAGGGTGCCGGATTCGCCGCAACAGCGGGGGCTGAGCGGCACGGATGTCGATAGCAGTGTATCGACCACTTTTGCCGGGGAGTGGGTTTTCATCGGACTGTGGCAGGGATCGTGATACAGGTAGCGGACGCCTTTGACTCCGTCGACACGCACGCCCTGTTCAAGCAGGTATTCGTGGATGTCGAGCAGCCGGCAGCCCGGGAAAATCTGGTCGAAGTGATACTGCTGCAACTGGTCCATGCAGGTGCCGCAGGACACGATCACGGTGCGTATGTCGAGATAGTTCAGTGTGTGCGCGACCCGGTGAAACAGTACTCGATTGGCGGTGATGATGCTCTGGCCGCGTTCCGCCTCGCCGGCTGCTGTTTGCGGGTAGCCGCAGCAGAGGTAGCCCGGCGGCAGCACCGTCTGCACGCCCAGGTCATAGAGCAATGCTTGAGTCGCCAGCCCGACCTGGCTGAACAAACGCTCTGATCCGCATCCGGGAAAATAAAACACAGCGTCCATGTCGTCGGCCGGCTTTGACGGGTCGCGGATGATCGGAATGATTTTCGGATCATCGATATCCAGCAGCGCGCGTGAAGCTTTTTTCGGCAGCTTGCCCGGCATCGGCTTATTGATGAAATGGATGATCTGCGCGGGAATGGATGGTTTCCCGACGCTGGGTGGCGGGCGGCGCGTCTGGGCGGCTGTCAGCCCCAGCGTTTTGGCGATCCGGTGGGCGGCGCGCTGCCCGCGGTAGCCCCACTCGATCATCAGTTTGCGCATCACGTCAATGGCCCGGGCATCGTGGGCATTGAGAAACAGCATGGCTGCCCGGGTGCCGGGATTGAAACGGCGCTTGCGGTGACGTCGCAGGAAATTGCGCATCACCATCGAGACGTTGCCGAAGTCAATGTCGACCGGACAGGGGTGGGCGCACTTGTGGCATACCGTGCAGTGGTCTGCGACATCGCCGAATTCCGCGAAGTGGTCCAGCGATATGCCGCGCCGCGTCTGCTCCTCGTAGAGAAATGCTTCGATCAGCAGACTGGTCGCGAGAATCTTGTTGCGCGGGCTGTAGAGGAGATTCGCGCGTGGCACATGCGTCGCGCAAACCGGTTTGCACTTGCCGCAGCGCAGGCAGTCCTTGATGGAGTCGGCGATTTCGCCGACATCCGATTGTTCGAGAATCAGGCTCTCGGTCCCGAGCAGCGAGAAGCTCGGCGTGTAGGCATTCTGAAGATTGCCGCCCGGGAGCAGTTTGCCGCGGTTGAAATGCCCCGAAGGATCGACGGCCGATTTGTAGGTCCGGAAGGCCTCGATGCGTTCCGGGGCCAGAAATTCCAGTTTGGTGATGCCGATACCATGCTCCCCGGATACGACGCCGTCCAGAGACTCGGCGAGGCGCATGATGCGTGCCACGGTATCCGCGGCTTCCTGCAGCATCTCATAATGATCCGAATTGACGGGCAGATTGGTATGCACATTGCCGTCTCCGGCGTGCATGTGCAGGGCGACGAAGACTCGGCCGCGCAGGACTTCGCGGTGCACGGCGTCGATCCCGTCCAGCAAAGGGGCGAAGGGGCGCCCGGCGAAAATATCGCCCAGCAAGGCCCGCACTTCTGTTTTCCATGAGGCACGCAAGCGGCCGTCCTGAACCAGATGAAACAGGGTTTCATTTGTGTCAGCCGCGGAACCGGTATCCGGAACGGTTTGGCCGTCGCGGGGCAGGTCAGTCAGCGGCGTATCCAGTTGCGCCAGCCAAAAGGCCCATCGCGCCTGAACACCGGTAATCAGCGCCGAGGCGCGTGCCACGCGGTCGCCCATGAACTCGGTGGTCGAGGCCTCGTCGTCCAGATGCGGCAGTGGCAGGGGGCCCTGGAGATAGCGCTGGACCGCATCCAGGATACGCAGCTTGTTGCGCAGGGACAGTTCGATGTTCAGCCGCTCGATGCCGTCGGAATAGTCGCCCAGCCGGTCCAGCGGTATCACCACGTCTTCGTTGATCTTGAACGCATTGGTGTGGCGCGCAATGGCAGCGGTGCGTGCACGGTCCAGCCAGAAGGTTCTTCTTGCCTCAGCAGACACTGCAACGAAGCCTTCAGCACCGCGGGCATTGGCGATACGAACCACCTCGGAGGCGGCGCTGGCCACCGCGTCTTCGTTCTCGCCGGCTATATCGCCGACCAGCACCATGTTCGGCCGGCCGGCGCGTCGCGATTTTGTCGCGTACCCGACAGCTTTCACGTAGCGCGCGTCGAGATGTTCCAGACCTGCCAGCAGCGCATCCGGATGCGCGTCGAGATATCGCTTGATTTCGACGATCGAGGGTACGGCATCGCGCACGGGGCCGAAGAACTCGAGACAGACCGTCCGGATATGGGCCGGCATGCGGTGGAGCACAAAAGTCGCTTCAGTGATCAGCCCGTCGCAGCCCTCTTTTTGCACGCCCGGCAGGCCGCCCAGCACCTTGTCCGTGACGTCCTTGCCCAGTCCGTGCTTGCGGAACGTTGATCCGGGAATTTCGAGAATTTCAGCATCACCGTCCGGGGTATTGCCATCTCGCTGCAGACGGGTCAGGCGGAAACGTGCAACCGCCAGATCATGAATCTTGCCGAAGTGGTGGTCGAGCCGTTCCACCAGAAGCCAGCGTGCATCAGGCGTGACCATTTTCCAGGACGCGAGATTATCCAGGGCCGTTCCCCACAGGACAGCTTTTTTGCCGCCCGCATTCATCGCGACATTGCCGCCGATGCAGGAAGCATCGGCCGAGGTCGGGTCGCAGGCGAACACGAAGCCTGCCTTCTCGGCCGCTTCCATGGCGCGCCGGGTGACGACACCTGCCCCGCAGTGCACTACCGGAACGTTCTCTGCAACGCCGGGCAAACGGCACGCGGTGTCGATCACCAGCGTATCCAGTTTTTCGGTGTTGATGACCGCGGACAGCGCTGTCAGCGGCACAGCGCCCCCGGTATAGCCGGTGCCGCCACCACGCGGAATGATGGTGAGCCCCAGCTCGATGCAGCCTGCGACGAGGCCGGCGACTTCCGTTGCGCTGTCCGGGTGGATGACGACAAAGGGATATTCGACACGCCAGTCGGTGGCATCGGTGACATGGGACACGCGTGCCAGGCCGTCGAACTGAATATTGTCGCGACGGGTGATGCGGGAAAGCCGCGACAGCACCCGCCGGCGTAGCGAGCGGGTGGATTCGAGCCCGCTGGAAAAAGAATCGACGGCGGCATGCGCGGCCTCCAGCAGCTCGCTGACGCGCAGATCGGGGCTTTCGCGCCGCGCGTCAACCTCACCCAGCCGCTGGCGCATGCCGCTGATCAACGCTTCACGCCGCTTGCGATTGCCGAGCAGGTCGTCTTCGATGTAGGGGTTTCGTTTCACCACCCACATGTCTCCCAGCACCTCGTACAGCATCTTGGCCGATCGGCCGGTCCGGCGCTGCGCGCGCAGTTCGCTGATCAGATCCCATTGCCGTGCGCCGAGCAGGCGGATCACGATCTCCCGGTCGGAGAACGAGGTGTAGTTATAGGGAATTTCCCGCAAACGCGGCTGAGAGTCGGGTGACATTGCAAAGAATCGGCGGGAGGAATGCGGCGCGCAGGGCGCCGGCTCGGGAATTCAAGGCTGCAGTGCCGGATTCTAGCTGATCAGGCCGTTACAGTGCTTGCCAGGTCGCCCATAACACGGCGTAGCGAGCGCATTTTCCGAGGGTAATGAACAATAGTGCGAGACCGGCGTGTATGCGCAGCCAGCCGGCGGCCACACAAAGCGGATCGCCGATGACCGGCAGCCAGGACAAGAGCAGCGCAGGGCTGCCCCGGCGTTGCAGCAGGCCGACATATTTCATTTCTTTGCGCGCCGGTATGAGACGGCCGATCCAGTAGGAGGAAAATCCGCCCAGCGTATTGCCGGCTGTGGCGACCAGCAGCGCGGGAATGCCCTCTGAGGGAAACGCGCGCAAGAACGCCAGAAATGCGAGTTCAGACCCTCCGGGGAGCAGGGTCGCCGCCAGAAAGCTGCTCAAAAACAGTGCTGCAAGTGAAGTGGGTGAATCCATGAAGTTGCAGAAGGTTTGAACGGAAGGCCTGGGTTCATTACACTTCGGGGTCCATTGTCGACCAAAAAGATTGAACAGCCCCATGAGTGGCCTGATTTCCGAAGAATATCGCAGGATGCAGGAGGAACTGCACCGGAATCCGAATTACGGTGTGGCCTCGACCCAATATGCCCCTCTGGTGGCGGATGTGCTGAAATCCGTGCGTCCTCCCGAGATGCTCGACTATGGCGCCGGCAAAGGGCGGCTCGGAGAAACTCTGCGCACACTGCTGCCGCCGGCTGAAATGCCGGCCTTGCGCCACTACGATCCGGCGCGTCCCGAATGGTCGGCGACGCCCGCGCCAGCGCCGTTTGTGGCATGCATTGATGTGCTGGAACATATTGAACCGGAGTTGCTGGATAACGTGCTGGACGATCTGGCCCGGGTCACCGACGGTTATGGCATGTTCACCGTCCATACCGGGCCTGCCGTGAAGGTGCTCGCCGATGGCCGTAATGCCCATCTCATCCAGCAGCCCCCTGCCTGGTGGCTGCCCAGATTTCTCGCCCGCTTCAATCTGGTGGTGTTCAACCGGATGCCGCAGGGTTTCTGGATTCTCGTGGAAAAACGGCCGGAGTGAACGCGGCCGCGCTGGACAGTTTTGTCTAATGTCGTAACAAACCCGTCTAAAAAGGATGTCTGCAATGACTTATGCAATTGAATTCCCCGGCGTTACTACCCTGCCGGTCGCTGAGAGCGCCCAGCTGTTTCCCGTCGGCCGAATCTACTGTGTGGGCCGCAATTATGCGGAGCATGCGCGTGAGATGGGGCATGATCCCGATCGTGAGCCGCCGTTTTTCTTCATGAAGCCCGCCGACGCGATCGTGCCGAACGGCGCCACGATCCCCTATCCGCAGAAAACCAAAGATCTTCATCACGAAATCGAAATGATCGTGGCCATTGGCAAAGGCGGCGCGAACATTCCCGTCGAGAAGGCACTGGATCACGTGTACGGTTATGGTGTCGGTCTCGATATGACGCGCCGCGACCTGCAGGGCGAAGCCAAGAAAATGGGCCGTCCCTGGGAGATGGGCAAGGCCTTCGACAATTCGGCGCCCTGCACAGCGCTCAAAACCGTGGCGATGGTCGGCCACCCGGCGAAGGGCGCCATCTGGCTGAAGGTCAACGGTGAAGTGAAGCAGAAAGGCGATCTGTCTGAATTGATCTGGAACGTGCCGGAGACGATTTCCTACCTGTCGCATCTGATTACCCTGCGCCCCGGCGACATCATCATGTCGGGCACGCCGGCCGGCGTGGGGCCGTGTCAACCCGGTGACAAACTCGAAGGCCATGTTGAGGGTGTCGGTGACCTGACGGTGACTTACGCCCGCTGATCCTACTCAAGGTGGTGTCAGGCGGCGCGAGACGATGGTTCAGGGTCCCGCGCCGTTTTTTTCTGAATACTTATCCCGGAGGATCCGGTCATGACTTTGAGCAGGAGAACGCTGGGACGCGGAGGGCCTTCGGTGCCCGTGCTGGGTTTGGGCTGCATGGGCATGTCGATCAGCTATGGTGAACCCGACGATGCCGAGTCGATTGCGACCATGCACCGCGCGCTTGATCTGGGATGCAATTTATTTGTTACCTCGGACGCCTACGGCAGCGGTGTCAATGAGCGTCTCCTGGGGCAGGCCATTCGCGGTCGTCGTGACGCCGTCCTGATTGCCACAAAGTTCGGTAATCTGGGTCTGGCCTCGCGCGATGGCGGCGACGCGCCGGCGCTCTCCGGCGGTCATCCTGATTATGTGCCGCAGGCCTGCGACAAGAGCCTGAAAAATCTCGGCGTGGACGTAATTGATATTTACGGACTGCATCGCGTCGATGCCACCGTGCCGATCGAGGACACTGTCGGCGCCATGAGCCGGCTGGTCGAACAAGGCAAGGTCCGTTATCTGGCGCTGTCCGAAGCCGGCGCGCAGACCATCCGCCGCGCGCATGCCGTGCATCCGATCGTCGCCGTTGAGACCGAGTATTCGCTATGGAGCCGGGATGTCGAGACTGAGGTCCTACCGGTCTGTCGCGAACTCGGCATCGGTTTCATGGCCTACGCGCCGCTGGGGCGCGGCTATCTGACGGCAACCATCAAGCAAGTCGACGCTTTGCTGGCAAAGGACCGCCGTCGCGACCATCCGCGATTCTTTCCGGAAAATATCAATAAAAACAATGAATTAATAGATATTGTTGAAAAAATAGCGAGCGCTCACAAAGCGACTGCCGCTCAGGTTGCCCTGGCGTGGCTGCTAGCGCAGGGCGAGGACGTTCTGCCGATACCGGGTACGAAGCGGCGCGGCTATCTCGAAGAGAATCTGGCGGCTGCCTCGCTCCAGCTGACTGCGAGTGAGTGCGCGACACTGGGGCAGGTGTTTGCGCCGGGGGTTGCGGCCGGGACCCGCTATCCCGAGAAGCAACTGAAGGCGCTTGGAATTTAACGCCCGTCCACTTTCCGCTTGAGTCGGCAAGGTTTCCCGTGAAAATCCTGTGGCTCATCCCTGCGCAGATGGCGCAGCTGCTGGCGGGACAACCGCGGCCCGAAGAGGTGCTGCTGAATCTCTCCTTGGCCAGTGCCCGCCTGCGCCTGGGTGTGGCCGCCAGTTACAGCCGTCTCAAGCGACATGCCAACATTTTTCTGGATCCGGAGATGGCGGGTGCAGCCGAGCATCCGGTACTGGCTGAAATCGACGTCTGCGTGGTGACCAAGTTCATGCGTTCAGATCGCGTTCAGGCTTGGCAGACAGTGCTTCAGCGCCTGAGTGCACTGGGTAAGCCGCTGGTGGTCGATGTCTGCGAGTTCCCTTTCGACGACCCGGTTCGCGTCGCTGTCGGCGAGTTCTACGCCGAGGCACTGCCCCTGGCCCAGATACTGACGGCAAACTCCGAACACATGCTGTCGCTGGTGCAGGATCGTTGCCCGGGTGAGGCGGTATTGATTGACGATGCGATTCTGGAACCGCCGCGAGCGCCGCGGTTTTTGCCGGCTCAGCCGCTAAAGTTGTTGTGGTTCGGCCATGAGTCAAATTTTGGCTATCTGCGGGATCAACTGCCGGCGCTGACCGCGCTTGCCCGGGAGCACCCGCTGCAGTTGACGGTCGTATCGAGCGACGCAGCAAAAAAAATGCTGTTATCAGCCATGGAGCGAGACGTTGCGACAGGCTTCGAGATATTGTTCAGTCTCTGGAGTCCGGTTGGCCAGCGCCGGGCAATGGCGGCTTGTGATCTGGTGTTGATCCCCGGTGACCCCGGCAATCCGCGCAAGGCGGGGGTCTCATCCAACCGTCTGGCCGAAGCACTTCAGGCGGGGCGCTATCCGGTTGCGAGCCCGATGCACAGTTATCTGCCCTATGGTGACGTGGCCTGGGTGGACAGCGATTTGATTGCCGGTATCCGCCATGCGCTCACGCATCCGGCAGAGATACGGGATCGTCTGCATGCCGGCCAGGCGCGGGTCAACGCGACGTTGACGCCGGATTACATTGGCCGCCAATGGATGACGGTGCTGGCGCGCGCCATCGAAGGTTGCCCGTCAACTACGCCGGATGATTCTGCGGGTGTACCGCGCCGGAACGACGGCCGGCACTAAGCAGCGATAGCCCTCGCGACGCGCTGTACGACATCGCGCCAGTGTTCGCCGGGTTCCCGGCGCCACAGGGTGACCGAGGGGTACCACGGACTGTCACTACGGCCTTCATGCCAGTACCAGAGGCTGCCGAGTACATCGGGCAGCAGTACGTGGCAGCGCTGCCCCAGTGCCCCGGCAATGTGTGCGGTGGAGTTGCTGCCCGTGACGATGACATCGCAGGCGGCGATCAGCGCGGCAAGGCCGTCGATGTCATGGAAAGTATCTACGCTGCTTTCCCGATGCAGGGTCAACCCGGTACCGGACCGCAGCGCGTCGTGATCCGCCGAGGTGTCTCCGTACTGCAGATCGACCCCTACCGTACCCGTCGGGCGGAGCAGTGCTTCGAAATCCGGCAAGGCGAGCGTCTTGAAGCGGCCGATCCGCGGATTCGTGCTGCGCCATGACAGACCGATGACCGGGCTTCCCTGCGCGGACAGACGGTCCCGCAGGGCGTCGCGCCTCGCTGTGTCTGCGACGAGATAGCGTTCTTGGTTTTTCGGGAAGCTGTTCCAGTCCGTGATCATCAGCCCTGCCGCATCACCCATGGCGATCTGGCGGTCGCAGCGCAGGCCGGCGAGCTGCGCGGGGCCGGCGAATTCCACCGTCGGAAACGAACGCTGCAACAGCGGGATGAGCCGCGGGTCAACCGCCACGATCAGGTGCTCGACGAAGCGCGCAATTCGCGCAATCTGGCTGGCGTAGAGAATCTGGTCGCCAATGCCCTGTTCGCCCCACAGCAGCAGCGTCCCGTCGAGTACGCGCCCATCCCATTCCGGTTGGGCGAGGGGCGGCCGCTTCGCGCCGCTCTGAGGGGTCAGCCAGCGGCTGCGGTAGTTCTGCCAGCCGTTGCTGAAGTCACCGAGCATCAATTGCAGCAGCGAGCGGTTCCAGTGCGCTTCCGGATTGTTCTGCCGCATCCGCGCGGATTGCTCGAATGCATCGAGCGCCTCGGCATAGCGATGCATCGCTTTCAATGCGTTGCCGCGGTTCAGCATGGCACCGTCGCTAGCCGGATCCAGTGCGAGAGCGTTTTCGCTGCTTTTGAGCGCCTCGTCCGCGCGACCGACGTCCATCAGCGCGTTGGCGCGGCAGCTATGCACGTTGGCATTGTCCGGAGCGAGCGCGAGGGCGCGGTCATAATCCGCCAACGCAGCATCGGGCTCACCGCGATCGATGAGGAGATTGCCACGGTTAATGAGGGCATCGACAAAGTCCGGGCGCAGCGCCAGTGCCCGGTTCTGCGCGGTCAGCGCCTCTTCTGCCTGACCCGCCTCGGCCAGCATCAGCCCGCGGTTGCTGTGAGCCTCCGGCAGACTATCGTCGTAAGCCAGCGCACGGTCATAACTGCTCATGGCCTCGTATGCGTCACCGATCCCCCATTGGGTGTTGCCCAGCAATAGCCAGGCGTTTGCATTTTTGG
>Ga0129333_10003953_pt1 | contig 13897 bp, 5 predicted proteins | sample CPB6_08_DNA_FD_94474 | JGI IMG/M metagenome (GOLD analysis project Ga0129333, IMG submission 94474) | Freshwater to marine salinity gradient microbial communities from Chesapeake Bay, USA - CPBay_Sum_0.6_0.8_DNA | ecosystem: Environmental > Aquatic > Marine > Coastal | place: USA: Chesapeake Bay... | reverse complement strand
TTCATACCTTCCATTCTGGCGCAGAACGATTTGCGCCGCGCTGCGGACTTCGGGGACTTCGCGGCCTCGGCCGCCTTGACAGGCGGCTTGAGGTTTGACCCTGGGTTTGCCTTTTCATAGGAACGACGCCCTTTCTCGTTCAATCCGCCTTTGTCGCTTTGGCCTTCCTTGCGTTGCCATGCCGGACTCTTGCTCATCTCTGCATACCTCCCTGTATTTGTCTTGGTGCTTGTTTGCCACGCACCATCAGTTCAATCTCGCGGCGCTGTTTCTCTTCCGGAGTAAGGAACTTGCTCTCCCGAATCTGTTGTGCCTCGCGACGCTCCGCCTTTTTCGGGCCAGGACGCAAACCTTTAAGTGGCGTACCGACCGAAGTCACGGTTGCTGTTGCAAGCCATTCAACCATTGCCTTTGCCTTTTCGGCAGGGGTTAGGTCGGCAGGCAAATATCGCGCCAAGTCACGAAAGAACGAGCGCAGCGTAATCGATACCGGCAATGAACTCAGGAAGTTCACGAACAACGCACGAGAAGGATCGGTAAACGTGAACTTGTCGCCGGCAGGCGTAGTGCGTTCGGATGCAAACCAGTCGCGGACGGCACTAGATGCATTCGGGTCCGAGAACTTGTCGGTTTCACGACGGGTAGGTGCCAGCATGGTCAACATTTCCTGAGGCACAACGGTAGCCTTTGACTTCAGGAAGTTGAGGAGTATGTCGCCACGGTTGGCAGGTTGAACCTTGCGCTTTCCACGCTCGTACTTTACTTCCGTTCCAGATGCGAAACGAGTTGCAAGCGAATAATACTCGCCCAAGCCTCCGGTGATATCCAGTGGCCGATACCCACCTTTCATTGTCGGGATGCGGACACTACCAAACTCCGAAGATCGAGGATCCGTCTCCACCTCAAACCCGGACGCTTCAAACATGGTCTTGAGCAACATGAAGTTTACAAAACCCCGCGCGTATTGCCCTCCCACCATTGCCGCAACGCGCAACTTCGTGTCGCGATTCAGGCTTGCATACTGCTTGTTCATCAATAGATCAAACAGGCCGATCTTGACAATGGGTATTCCCGCCGCCATGGATACACGACTCGCATACCATTCCGGTGCCGTCAATACTTGCGAGATCCCAATCATCCTGGCGCGGGCTTCCGGAGTCTGGGAGTTGCGCCCAGTCATGATGTTGACCAACTCGGCAGTCAACTTCGCAGCCATGTCACGCTGATCCGCGTCCGCATACACGAACGGTTCCATAAGGGTCTCGAACAAGGATATGCGAAGACGGTTCAGGCCAACGGCAGTAGCGCGTTCAAACCTGGAATAGATCGGCTTTGCCAAGGTTGTATACGCAGGACCGAGACCAGGGGCCAACTCAACGGATTCCAATCCCTGATACTGCTCAAGCCGATTGAGGCTTGTCTGCATTGGGTTGGTTGACTCAAGGATCAGACCGCTATCTTCGTAGTATGTGTCGGAACCATACCGCACTTGTTGCAAAGCCTTGGCTTCACCATCAAACTCAGCCTGCTTTGCCTCTTGACCCCATGCTTGCAACATCGAGCGCAAGATGCTGGCGGAATCACGATTGCCAACAGCACCGGTCACGAATCGTTCCAACTTCTGAATTTTCGACGGAGAGCCAGCCTTTGGAAGACCCGCATACAGCAATCCAGGACGAGTCAACGCAGTCAATCCGCCTTGCGTTAGCAAAACGCCAAAGTCCGCGCCAAGAGTCAACGCTCGGTAGATGTTGTTGGTATCCTTGATGTTCTGGACAAAGTTGTCCCATGCCGTGTTTTGCTCGCGCTTCTTGGCACGGATCGCTTGGACAATACGGTTCTTTTCCGTATCCAGCACGCTCATGTCGGACTCGTAAGCCTTTGCGGCGTTGACGAACATTGTATTGAGTTCGTCCTCGGTAAACATATCCGGATAACGAGTCTCTATGCTTTGACGGAAACGATAGAGGCTTGATGCACCATCACGGTATTCCTTGATGGCGACAGGAAGGAATTGCTCCAATTGCTCCCGCCGGCTCAGGGGTCGTTGGACCCCGGCACTTGGCAATATTGCCTGTTGCATCCTGTCAAGCAACCTGCGGCCAGATGCCTTTTGTTGCGCCGCGTTCACGACATAATCCATCGTCAAGGGGTCCGATGGCTTGGCAGGCTTGGCAACTGGCTCGGTTGATTGAATTGCATCAACGATTGATTCCAAATCGTCCGTGGTCAGTTTTCCGCCAGAATCCATACGGTACTCAATGCTGTTGGATATGTCCTCGCCTTCGGCAATCGACTTGGCTATGAGTTTGTCCAAAATCAAACCGGCGCGTTTGGCACCATACTTGCGCTCAAGCGCATCTGAAAACTTGCCACTCTCGGCCAGGGTCTTGCGGGCCAGTTCCTCGGCTTCCGCATTTATGTCCGCGCGTAATCGCCGCCCTGCCGTGCGAACGGTTTCGGCAGCGGCCTTCATCCCAATAGGACTGGATGGAGGCACAACCTCGCTGGGGCCAGGCTTTGGTCCCAGATGGATATCGTAAAGCATTGCGACATCCGCTTCTTCTTCCGGAGTAAGTGCCTCGCCTCGCGCCAACTTGGCACGAATATCGTAGGACAACGAACGGAAGACTCTCTCGCCACGATCAGGACCAAAGGCTTCGGCAAATGCGGCAAGCAATTGATCCTGCGTCGGATCCTTGCCAAGTATTGCACGCAATGCCGATTCGTATTCCTTCTTGATTTGGTCAACGGGTTTGCCACCATCGATGAACGCGGCGACCGCATTGCTGGTGGCAGTCTTGAGATCGTCTGCCACCGACAAGGGATCGTCGTCAACCAACTTCATCTCCCGCGCAAACGTATTGGCGGACTTGCGAACAAAGGATATGAAATCGCGCAACGTCTTGGCATACGCGATTCGGTCCGGAGCGACGACACGGGACGCTTGACCTGTCAATCCCCGTGGTGCTTCTGGCAACTCAAGCAAGATGGCTTCAAGCCCACGAATTACATCCTCAAAGGAACTGGACCTTCCACCCCTTTCGGCATCCTTGGCAGCTCGTTCCGCTTCGCGTTCCGCTTGTGTCTGACGCTTGCGTTCTTCTCGAACGGAATCCACAACATCACGCAGGCGCTTTGCCCCTTCAGGTTTCTCTTTGGCAGAAGCGGTTTTTGGACGCATGATGTCCGTCCATGCGGACTCAACACGCATACGTTCGTCATCCGAAAGTGCGATGCCCTGGATCATCTTGTCCAATATTGAAGGAGTGCCGTCCGGGTCACGAATCAACTCCAGGAAATTCATGGCCTTTTGACGGCTTTTCATTTCTCTGGCAATCTGATCAACGAAGGTATCGACTTGGACTGCAATGCGCGAACCTCGGGAGGCAGCCATGTGGTAGCGCATGGAAAGCCACGTCTCTTCGGCTTGCGCTCGAGACAGCGGCCCAACGTCGTTCTGCATGGCCTCGTACCAGGAATCAAACGTGCGTCCGGCACGCCCCTTGGCATTCTTGAACAGGTACCAACCGATCAAGACGAGGTCGGGCAAGGCTTCTACTGCTTCGCCAACAGGGCCACCGGTGTACATGGTGGTAGAAGCACGCTTCAGCAATTCCTTGACGCGGTCTCTGGCGGCCCGGTAGTCACCTTCCGTAGGCCCGGTACGATTCATTTGCCAGAGGCGCCGTGCGGCAGTACTTGCACCAAAATCCCCAAGATCAACCGTCCCTTGTTCAGCCGCGGCTTTCAATTCAGCCACACGGTTGAGCATAGGACCAACTGTGCCTGCGGTCATCTGAGGCACTATGCCATTGCCAAGTATCAACGCTGCTGTGGTTTGCGTGTTAGGAAGAATATAGTCTTCAGTAACTCCCATGAGCCTGGCAAGCGCACGGGTTGGCACGCGGTATGCAGTGCCATCAACGACAACTCGCCATTCTCCACCCTTGGTGGTCAAGGTAGGTGCTACTTTCCCGGGGCGCGCAATATTGATACCTCCATACGGGCTACCTCGCCCCACGAGCAGACGACCTTCGATATCGCTTTCAGCCAATACCCCTTCAATCTGTCGCCCGATTCGCTCAATCTGAGTATTGTTCAGCGCGAACTTTTTCTCGGGGTCAATTAAATCGCTGATGGTTTCCCACCAATCCGTGTATGACTTCTGCCCGGGAGACCGAGGACCATGCGTATACCGAACAGCAGGCAACTCTTCTTGAGATTGCCAAGCCCGAAGGAAAATCCTGTTCCTGGTTTGAGGAACCCCGAACTCCTTGGCATTGCTGTTCGTAATGTCCCACTTGTAACCGTTCGCGTTTAGCGCGTCGAGAATAAGTTGCAAGGCATCACTGCCTTCGTAATCCGTGACATTTTCAAGTGAAAACGAAATAGGCCGTATTTCGTCAATTGCCCGCGCAGTCGCCCGAGCAGTAATCATGTCTAGATCGGTAGGCTTGGGCTTGCGCTTGTTTGCCTTGCTGTAGCGCTTGCAAACAGGGCTGGCGTGCAAGTGGTCGACCTTGCCGCGGAACTGGGTGAAGTCAACGTCTTGAACCATGCACCCGGCCTTGGAACCGACAACATGGTCCCCATGGTTCTTGATGTACGTCGGAATTACTTTTGGGTCGCTCTCAACCGCGCCTACAAGATTGACCGCATTCTTTGGGAATCCTAGTTCATACAATCCGCCACCTGAGAACAGCGTCATCACATTGACTTTTGGCACGTTGAACCCAACTTCGGAACGCCGCTGGATGTCACTCCATATATCTTGCAGGTGAGGCTCAACTTGAGGTCCGAAGCGACGAACCATGGCGGAAGTCCATTCCGCAAAGTTGACCAACCCTTGCTTAAACAAATAGGCACCAACCGTACCAAGGTCGTACAAAGCGATTGGGTTTATGCCAAAAGGCAACTGCGAAGGTGCCGCACCTCCACCACGACCCAAGCGTTCCAATGCCGCGCGGTATTGTTCTTCGGTAGGGCCAACGTCGCGTAACGCACGCGCCGCATTGGCAACGGAACGCGATCTGCCAGCAGTACTGGAATCAGCACGAACCCTTCTGGCCGCCGCGGCGGCGTTGGCATTTTGTCGGGCATGAACACGGGATGTTCCTTCGCGGACATTTGCCGAAACATTGTTGATCGTATTGATGAGGTTGGTGTCCACATCAACGCCAAGACGTTGCGCCATTGCGGCGATCTTGGCCGGACCTTCGGTTGCGGACCAGTCAAAACCGGACAATGTAAACCAGCGCGTCATGGCAAGTTCCAAGCCTGCCCTGCTTCCAGACTCAATGATGATACGACTGAGGTCATTGCTCATTCGACGCCACTCGTCCGCTTGCGGATTCTCAGGATCGGCAAGGAGCATTGTCAGCAGTTCGGTTTGCTTCTGGGCGGCAACCACACGGACATTCGGATCGGAAGCCAGACCAATACGAATGGCGTCGTCGTCCAAACTGCCGAGCATGGGAAGAATACGCTGGTTGAAAATCTCATCCGCGTTGGCAAGAGCGGCCAATGCCTGCCTCTTCCAATAGTTGTAGTTTGTCTGCCGTTGCTCCGTCGTCAACCCCACACGCGCGTAGGCTTCGCCACCTGCGATAGCCACCATGGTGTCCTCGATCTCCCGTTGCGCGCGTTTGCTTAGGATCTCGCCACCATTGAGGGCATGGTCCACGACTTCCATGTCCTCAACGCTTTCTTCCTTTGGCTTCCCTTTTCCAGTAGTTGACTCTATTCCTGAAGCAAGCGCATCTGCATTTTTCAAAGGCGCAGACAATAAAGTAGGTTCTGCCTCCGAAGATCGCAACACTCCCACCTCAATATCTGAAAGTGCCAATTCAGATGTCGTCAATGTTTCACGCGCATCGGCAACACTTGCAGACAACGCCCCTTCCGCCTCTGCCGCGCGCCTGGCCGCCTGTGCGCTGTTTGCAACATCCGAAGCCTCGCCAACACGAGACTTCACAATTCCGCCTATGGTGACGTTCGGATCTTCCGGAAGGTTGTATGTGGTTGGCTCTGGAAGGTCCACACCTTCCTGAGCGGTTTCTATCCTGGCACGGCGCCGTATGTCCGGAGCCTGCAACTCCAAAGCCCGTTGCGCTTTCCTGATCGCTGATTGTTGCCTTGCATTGCGCGCCGCACCAGGGATGCCGAGGGAAACACCAAGGATGTCCGGGGCAAACGAATACGCAATGGATGTGGCAATCGTGGCAGGGTCTCCAGACTTGACTGCACCGACAACGCCGGGGATGTTCATTGCGGCAAAGCCAAGTTGCCCAAGCCTGCTAGTGGATGCGATTTCCCCAATAGTCTTGAGTGCTTTTGCCCCACCTAGCAACGTAAGCAACGTGTCCGGCATCCCAATATTGCCTAGTTCCTTTTGCAGGTACAGGCTTGGGCTTGTGGCCGCTCCATAAGTTCCGATCTCGGGCAACATGGCGTATTCGGGAAGGAATCCAAGAGGAGGTGCCTCCTCCATAGGAATGCCCAATCGAGTCGCCGTTGCTGCCTGCCTCATGCGTGGAGCCACGACACCAGTCATTGATATAAGACCGGCACCCATGGCGCGGGCGCTTGCTTCTTCCGGATCTCGCAAAACACCTTGTGGCTCGCTTCCGAACATAAGCCTGGTTGCAGACTGTTTGGCTTGTGCGATGCCAAGTTCATTCCGGCGGCGCATATCGCTCAACTCTTCCGCAAAAGCACGTTGCCCCACAGGGCTTATGCCTTTCAGCGCAGCCGCAACCTTGCGCTCGTCGTAACCTGCCGCCACATACTGCCTAAACTTCTTGTAAGCATCTGACTCAGGTCGCTTTCCAGACAGCCAGTTCTGCCTGTACCTATTGACCTCAAATTGCAGCCGATCTTCAGGACTCATGGTCCCGAATAGTTCTGCTTGCTGCCTGCGCGTCATCGTGGCAGGAGAGGGCATCTGCACCTTTGGTATGGGCAAGGCAGGGGCGGCCTCGGCAATCTGCGGCGTCACCAACGAAGGCATGGCCTGCGCTTGCCCTGGCAACCGTGGGCCTTTGCCAACTCCAAATTCAAGAGCAGGGTAATAAGGAGCCGGCTTCTGGGCAACCGGAGGAGAAACCTTGCGAGCCGGCGGTGTCCTCGGCTCAGGCACTGGCTCTGGTCTTGGCTGAGGTTTTGAAGTCTCGCTCTTCGCGGGGAGGGAAGCGAACATCTCATCCACTTCCGAATCCGTGGGCATTTGCTGCCCCTCGGGAACCGTTATTTCAATGGTCCGTCCTTCAGGCGAAGTAATGCGAAACTTCTTGTCAGGCATGATTGTTCCCTGTTACTTGACTTCCACAAACTTATACTTTGACTTGCCGGCAGGAGGTTGAGTGATCACTTTGACCTTGCCCAGCGTCCAAGTGTTTGTTGCGGGATCGAGGGTCGGTTTGACTTCAAACTCGCCCGCACCTTGTGCTATGGATGCATTGATTGACGAGTCCAACGCTTGAATGTAGGCAACATCGTCATCATCCAAAAGACCCTGCTTCTGTTTTTCAACAGCAGTATTGCGATCCTTGATCAAACCGTTGATATCATCCACCCACTTGTTGGCGGCTGTTTGATAGGCAGTCAACTTCGGACCGGACTTCGGGTCTCCCTTGGCAGCCTTTGCCGCTTTGCGGGCGGCAATCAGACTATTGGTGTTTGACTCAAGCATATTCAATCGTCTAACCGACAGCGAATAACGCCTGTCGCGATCTTGAGCAAGAGCATCCTGGGCTTTCTTTTGATTTTCAACTTGCAACCGGCGTATCTCGAGCCTTGACGCCTCGGCAGAAGTAGCGCCGGTTGGCCTGGTTTGTGGTATCGCCTTGATCATGTTCTGGACAAATACGTCATTGGAAGGATCCATCAGAACGCTCTTTAGGCCGGCACGTTCTTGAACGTACTGGTCGTTTGTCATGAACGGAACACGGTCTTGGAACGACTTGACAAGTTGGCGTGCCTGCTGAGGCTCCAAACGACGAACGCTTCGCGCGGCCGTCAATGGCTTTTGAGGCAATTGCCCGGTCATTGCAAAGCCAAGGGCTGCACTAGGATCCGTATAGTATTGAGATGCAGATAGGGCACGAATGCGTTGCTCACGTTCATCCTTGGTGATCTCTCCGCGGCGTTCCGCTTCCTTAAGACGCTCCGCTTCCAAGCGCAACTGCTCATTTCGCGCGGCAACTTGGTTGGCGTAATCAACATCCAAGAACTGCTGGGCGGCCGCACGTTGTGCTTCCTCGCGTCCAATCATGGCGTTCAAAGCCGCTAGCCGCTGATTGTACTCCGTAGTGCCGAACTGGTATTCCTGCAATGCACGACGTTGCTGATCCTGGGATTCCGCCACACGCTGGGCGTAATCCTGATCAAACGCCTGTTGTGCGCCTTGTTGCGCGCCAGTCATGCCTGCGATGGCACCTACTCCGCCGCCAAGCAACGCACCTATCAGCCCAGCACGCAAGGAAGCACGCGATGTCCTCTGGCGTTCCATAGGGAGATCCCGCGTCGGCATTGGGGCCAACTCCGGCCGCGTTGGCAAGGCAGGCAAAGGGAACTTGCCATAGTCAACGGCAGGAGCAACCGCACGTTGCGGAATCTGCCCGCCGGAGACCCCTGGCGTAGGCAAACCACCAGGCATTTGCCTTATGGACCCTAGCAACAACTCTTCCGGAATTCTTGTATCCGGAGGTAGTGGTGCAGGAAGCATTTCAGGTTGGAACATCTCAATGTCGGGGCTGAAACTTGTCCGTGCTTGATATGCCGGCATGAATTGCGATCCAAGCCGTGTGTATCCAGGAGTGCCTGCACGCATGAAAGCAAACGGGTCATATGTCTCTGCCATGATCAGATCCCCATCCTTCGCTGGAACCAAGTACGCTTGCGCGTCTGCCCATAAGATGGATTAACTCCATAGTATTCGTCTGCCAAGAATGCTTGCTGATCTGGTCCGTATACTTCAGTGCCAAGCGGAACAGCATTAGGCGTACCTGACAATTGACCGCTAGGGCGAGGTGTTGCTCGAGTAGGAATGCCACCCCCGTAACCCGTGGCAATGCCTTGGATCAGTTGACCCATCGCCGCCTGCGAACGGGCCTTGTCAGCCGCCTCCTGCGCTCCCAAACCCGAATAACCTTGATAGAGGTTTCCGTATAGACCTTGTAGCCCTGCGAGATTAGCAGCCTCCTCGCCAGCGTACATGGAACGGGCGCCACCAAGCAGACCCAATGCTTCCTGCTGGGCTTGATTCCTGGCGGCAATCCGTGCCAACGCTGTTTGATACTGCATGGCCGCCCGTTGACCCATCCGACCTGTCTCGAGATTCGCCAACGCCCCTGCGGCAACACCACCGCCGATACCTCGACTAGCAAGCATCCTTGCCAGGTTGCCCTGCGCCTGACCGTACTGATCAGAGATGGCGCCTGACGCACGCCCCAATGCAAGCGCATCCTCCTCCGCAGCAAACGGTTGCTGTTGGAGGTAATTGAGACGAGTCCGGACAGCAGCCTGATACATCGGGTCGAACCGCTGCACCCCTTCTCCGGATCGTGCAAGCCGATTCTGATAGGCGCCGGACAGATTACCCATTTGCTGGAGGTAACCCTTGGCAACGTCGCGAGTAGGATTGTATCCAGATCCAAAGAGTTGAGACCCTGGGTTCGTAATGAATTTTGGTAACTTGAGTGCCATTGCTTCTACCTATTATTCCGCAAGTTAGGATGGTCCCGTCGGGTCCGTCGGGACTGGAATCGGTGGCGTGTAACCCGTCTGCGTGTACAAGTCGTTCAACAACAACGTGATGTCGGAGTTCAGATCCGTCTGCTGGTCGAACCGAACGGCAACCTCGTTCATCTCGCGCATCAGTCCGGTCACTTTTGCCGACACCGTCCCAACCGTACTTCCTGTCCCCTGGCTTCCAGTACCGCCTGTAGTTCCAGGGCTTGTACCGACTCCTGTTCCGCCACCTGTGACCGCAGTCCCGCAACACACGCCAGTATTAGTACCTGCCAAGGCGGCGGCGTTTATGATCTGTCGGCGGGACGGGCGCGTGGTAGTTGCGGCATACGGCTCGAACGCCTGCGTGAGTTCAGTATTGCCGAAGCGATTATTCCCGTCGCCGGGAAGTTTGACAAACGGCGCACGCCTTCTCATACCCTGGCCCTCGGCACTTCGCTTTCGCTGAAGTAGGAATAGATGCCGTGCAATGCGACATATGTGCTTGCCGAACCGGTAGCCCGTACCCTGTGCGTTACTGCTTTTGCCGATGGCAAGAACCCTCGGAACGAGTATGGATTGCGTACAATTGGAACGGCAAATGTACGGGTTGCCAATACATTCCCACTACTATTCAAAACATCAAATGTGGTGGATACACCAGTCGTTGCGGGGAAACCTATTGGCGTACCTATTGCATCAACATCAACTTGCATCAAGCGCCCGCGGCCGAACCTCGTTGCTCCATAATTGTTGAACTGTCCATAGGCGCGGGTTCTTATTTCAAATGACACGGCTGATGTTGCTGCCGAAGGAGTTGTCCTGTCGCCATACGTTATGGCCGTAGCACCATCTTCAAAGTTCAGGATATACACCTGTCCATCACGCGATCCAGAGAATAGCGATGTCCTCCGGACGTTTCCAATGGCGAGCGCACTGCTTGTTCCTGTCCCTGGCGTTGTCCACTGATACCAACCATTGGTACGGTAGTCATATATATGGACCTGCCCATTTTGTCCATTACCAATGCCGCTTGAGTCTGCTGCGGAATCGTTGAACACGAACGCCCTGTCGTTGAAGAACTCGATCTGGGGGTTTGTTGAACGGGCAATCAGGCTGTTCTCCACGTCCTGTGAAACCCATTCCGTGTTGTCTCCGTTGAACTCCATCACGCCAAGCGCGGACATGAACCACGCTCTCCCCCGGACAACGGCGGCCGTGCCACCAACCATGCCTGCGTTGTTGCCTTGCAGGTACGGTTGGGCCGCGAAGTTGCTGGAGTCGTAACCTGAGATGACAGACACGCTGTACTCGCGTATGGCAAGCATCACCGTACCCATCGGTACGAGCGCTTTGATATCGTCCTTGTTGCCGGACGAATCAAGCGTGAACGACGCACCCTTGATCCCGAGGTACGGATCGTCGGGATCGGGGACAAGCGTGGTGTAAACGCCTGTCTCCTGCCCTTCGTTCAAGACCCAGGACACATAGACCGTGTTGCCCTTCGCCGCCCACAGCCGTCCCTGATGCACGGCTATTGCGGAAAGACCTGTCGGGAACGAGTCGCGCCCTATCTGGTAGATCGGTCTGTCGAACAACGTGGCATCCGAGACATTGTCCGTGAACGTGGTGGAACCAGACCCAGGGGCGGACACAACGCCGACAAGGCGATACTTGCCGTCGTCGTACACTCCACCTTCGCGCCACACAAGGAACTGGTCCGTTGTAACATTGGTTTTTTCCGGAATGGTTACGACAGCCTGCCGTTGCCCCGCGGTTGTCGTGACATCCGCGGAGATTGGGGAACCACTGCTTTCCCTGCCATCCGTGGATTCGTATGTCGTGGTTGTTATGCTCGTGCCATCCCACTCCGAGAACCTATAGGTATAAGTGTAACCATTGGACAGGTTGCCACCGTCCTTGATTCCTTTGAGCGAGAACAACCCGTCCGCTTCCAAGTACACGCGATTACCGAAAGGACCGCTCCATGAGATGCCGTCCCGCAATGCGTCTATGGTCGTGTCGTCCGTGAACTCAAATCCGAATCCATCCACGTCGGACAAAACCGCGCTGGAAAACTGAGACAAGTCGGCAACGAAACCACCGGCTGGATCTGGGAACAGGGTGCCACCCGCATACCATGTCGTGACACTCCTGATAAGGAAGCGCAGGTTCATGTATGTGACATTGGACGACACAGCCATGTCGAAGTACACGGACTGTTTCCCAGACCAGTTCTGATTGCTGATGCCGGTGTTGTAGATCCGCAGACCCTGCGTGTACAGAATGCCGTTGAACCCAAGCACGCTGCCTCGCTGCACGAGCAATGTGTCGCCTGTCGTGATCAGGCGGAACTTCTGCTCGGGTGCCTCGAGGTTGACACGGTTGACGTTCACGCCATTGCCGCCACTGCCGGTCTCGGCGTTGGGGGCGCCAAGACGCAACTTGACCGTGTTTGGATCGGTGGTGATGCTCCTATAGTCGAACACATGGGTAACGCTCGTGACCTTTGTGTTCGACAGGACGTTGCTGTACTGGGCGTCGTTCGTGCCGGAGATCTGAACACTGCTGCCATCGAACAGTTGAACCTGCGTACTTAGAACCTGAGGCGTAGCCCCTGCGTTCTTCGCCCACGTCTCCACTCGGACGTAATACAATTTCGCGCCCGTACCTGCGCTGTCGTCGGGACAGGTTATGGCGTCGGTAAGGACATATTCCTTCGCATTGCTAGCACCAAAGGAATCCAACTCGACATACTGGACATTGCCAGACAATGTATTGGCCGACTTGATTGTCGGTTGTCCTGCATCCGCATTCCATTGCCCGGTAATCGTCGTGCCACTACTGGTGTCGAAGTTAGGCTCCGTAACCAATCCATTCGGAGGAAAGTAATTTCCCGTATCCATCGCAAAAGGTTGCGAATAGTTGGCCGTGGTCTTGAGATCCGAAACCAATGTCGAACTTGATTCCAACTTGATAGTTGGAACCTTGTTGCTTCCAGGCGCATTCAGGTTGGAAACTGCTTCGGCGTTCGTAGGAGTCCACGTTGTACCGTTCCAGCGGAACATGGCATTGACGCCATCCACCCCGTATATGAACGAACCCCAGCGTGCCGTGTGTACGCCAGGGCCAGCCGTCACCGAGATACCGCCTGTCACATCCGTGGCTGTGGTGGACCCGGTATTCTCCATCGCGAACAACTTGAAGCCGGTCGATACATTGCCGCCCACCCAGAACAACCGGTGGACATTCCCAACCCGGTAATGCGACAAACCGTATATAGGATCACCCTGTGCTGTCGTGAGAAGACCACGCCAACCGGGGCGGACTTGCAACACACCCTCGTTCGTGGGGAACATATTGCTGATGTACGACGCATAACCGGGAGGCAGGCGCTCGGGTTCGACACGGGTGTTCATCCCGCGCCATCCGAAGTCGCCGTCGTTTGATCGTTCCATCTGTTTAAGCCATCCTGTTGCCCGATACAGGGCCGCTGGGAGGAACTTGGTATATCGCGCCGGGTTCGCGGTATCGGGCGTCCAGGGAAGCCCACATCCGCGTGGCCTCGCGAATCATCTCGCCTTCCCACAAAGGAACACGCTCCACAAGCGAGGCGTCGTGGTAGTTGCGCTTGGCAATCATGACGGCCATGTAACGCGGGATGATGTACAGAAGATCCGTTGCCGAGGCGACGTCCGTACTGGCAACCGTGCCGCCTGTCCCGTCGCCAAACTTGCTGGGATAACCCGCGCCGTACATCACCAAAGTGCCGGTGCTTGTCGGCTTCTTGTACAAGCCGATCTGCGTCCTGCTATGGTGGAACCAGTGCGTAGGAGTTCCAGCCGCCGTGTTTTCAAACGAAGGATCGTAGCGACGCAAGGCATTCACGCTCGAGTGCGTGAGCGGTGTTCCGTCCCAGGTTGCCATCTCCGGATACCACATCTCGCGCATCCCGCTCGTGGTGACCGTAAGGTCGAACGTGCTGAGGTACACCGTGTTGGAGGTCACGGAATCGCTTGAGATGCACGGGATGAACAGGCATGCGCGGCATAGCCATTCCATCGCCTCGTTCATCAACTTGTAGTCGAAGACCGTGGTGCTGATACTTTCCGTGCCAGTATTGTTTCCGACCGCGGAAGCCTTGCTGTCGGTTGCTTCCGCGAGA